>Ga0187878_1001670_pt1 | contig 21122 bp, 16 predicted proteins | sample June2016WEW_17_1_FD_132979 | JGI IMG/M metagenome (GOLD analysis project Ga0187878, IMG submission 132979) | Peatland microbial communities from SPRUCE experiment site at the Marcell Experimental Forest, Minnesota, USA - June2016WEW_17_150 | ecosystem: Environmental > Terrestrial > Soil >...
AATAGGCTTACGAGGAATCATGCTTCTGCCGGATTCCATTGGTGCTCCTTATTCTCGCGTTGAGGGTTCGAATGCTGGCATGAGTTTGGCCCAAAGATCAGAGAGATTTTAATGAGTATCCGTGAATGACTCTCCCGGGAACTACGACAAAATCCGAAGCACAAAATTCGAAACTTGTGGTGAGCGGAGTCGAACCATCCGAAGGAAATTCAAAGCACTAAATACGAAAAGAACGGCCTTTTTAGAGCTTAAGATTTTGGATTTGTTTAGGATTTCGTATTTCGAATTTAGGATTTCACCTAGACTCTCTCGCTGGGCACCGCAGGCTCATTCTTCCGCGAACCTCTTTGTCTCCTCAAACCACTTCACAATCGCTTTCGCCTTCTTGCCGAACGACAGCCAATGCCTGTAATGATGCCATTTCATGTCAGGCCGTCCTTCGGGAACTACGACAAAATCCGAAGCACGAAATTCGAAACTTGTGGTGAGCGGAGTCGAACCATCCGAAGGAAATTCAAAGCACTAAATTCGAAAAGAACGGCCTTTTTAGAGCTTAAAATTTCGGATTTGTTTAGGATTTCGTGTTTCGAATTTAGGATTTCACCTGGACTCTCCCGCTGGGCACCGCAGGCTCATTCTTCCGCGAACCTCTTTATCTCCTCAAACCATTTCACGATCGCTTTCGCCTTGTTCTTCCCTCCGACACACATTTGTCACCTGGCTCGTTCAGGGTGGAGTGAACATCTACGAGGCTTCTTGGACACTCAGACGTGAGGACAACGGAGATCTACAGCCACCTAACGGCAAGCGAACTTCAGGGTGCGGTGGATAAGATTTCGGCGCTATTGAACTGAGTGAACGCCGTATGAGGGAACAACTGATTCAACTCGTGCAGACTGATTCGATGTTTTCGGGTGAAGGTGCGCCAAAAGCAATCCAGTCAAACGCAAATACCGCTTGCTGCGTTCTCGGTATGTCGGAAGCAGCTACGAATCCCGTACCGGGCAGGCCGCTCTCTTCGCTCACGACCAAAATCGTAAGTGGCTCCAGCTCTTTCCTCATGCAAAACGTCTGAAGTGGCTCGAGAAAACCTCCGATTGCGGGACGAGGAACCCCGGACAGTTTCGCAACAATGTCATATGTCAAAACCTGCCGATTCTTTGCCGCCAACGCGAGAATCGACCACAATTGTGCGGCGCGGTCATATCGTGTCATACTTCATCTCCTTTTGTGGAAAGATGGGCTCATTCGTTCAAATGCGTTGCTTTCAGAGGTGATCTGAGGAGGACGCCAGGTATCTAATTTTTCTGCGCCTTGATCATCTCGAGGTTCATTCCTGTGTCCGTCTTTTCCTTAGCTCATCCAGCAGCACCCAATCCTCTTTTTCGTTCTTGTATCTCCAGAAGATCCAACCGTCCTTTGGTCCACCTGTAACAAAGATTGCCGCGGCAGATGGTGAGTTGAAGATCTCATCTCCCATTGAAACCTTGCCCTCTTCAGTCACATAGGCCTGATAAGACTGACCCTTGAATTTTGCCATCAACTCCGTCCCGGCCGCTAAAAAGCCTCTGAGAGGTGGGACTCTCCTGTTTGCGAGCTTCTTGGTACGCACTTTTATGCTCGGAGTTGTTCGGGTTTTCACAAGCTTTTCTTTCTTGCCTGACCTGAAAATCCGCGCAATCTCTTCCTTCTTCTGCTGTTCCATAGACTTCTTCAGAGCTTTCCGCAGATTCAGCGATTGACGCAGTCCTCCTTTCGTGAGATTACCTTTTGGCTCGGCAATCCTGATGAGGAGCGACTCAATTTCTTTGATATGTTCTGCCTTCTCGATGAGATAAAGGCTGAACCTGTCCCATTTCTTCGCGTGCCGGTCTTTGAGATGCTGGGTTACTCGTGTCTTGAGGTTGCCAGCTAGGCCGACGTAGTAAAGATGATTCTTCTTATAGAGCGCATACACGCCATGCTGCTTGCCAATGAGCGCCGTGATTTCTTTGTGGTAGTTGTCGAAGACATCGCTGGCGATTCGTTCCAGATAACCGAAAATGAGCGATTTCATGTGTTGTTCAGTTAGAGTTTGTTATGGGGAGGGACTTTGTTTTTCGCTAAAGAGCAATGTGCTGCCATGTGCATGTTTTCTTCAATAGGCCCAATGCTCATGCCGCAAGGGATAACTGTTCAACGATTGTCTCAGTGATTTCCAATTTGGCAGAAACTTGTCCATCAGAGCAACGAAGTTCCCATTGTGTCGACGCTCGAGAAGATGCGTCATCTCATGGACCACGATGTAGTCAAGGCATTGAACAGGCTTCTTGGCAATCTCAAGATTGACCCATATTCTCCGTACTCGCACGTTGCAGGTCCCCCACCTAGTCTTCATCTTTTTGACCCCCCAATCCGCCACACTTACATTCATGATTTTCTCCCACTTCTCGATCAAGGGCGGGATCTGGGTCTTCAGCTCTTGCCTGTACCATTCCTGGAGAATCTTGCCACGCTTTGCTTGGCTAGACCCCTTGGGAACGTAAAGGTCGATGCCTGGTTTGCCTGTCAAGATGACTTTGGGACGTCCTTCGTGTTCGATGACATTGAGTAAGTATCTTCGGCCCTTGAAGTAATGGCTCTCCCGTGAAACGTACTCGCGGGCCGATTGCCGTTCCTGGCCAGCAAACTTGCGCTGGTGTTTGTGTATCCATGGCAATCGTGAAGTGACGGCAAGATGGACAGCCTCATCGTCGATCCTCAGAGGTACTGCCACGCGAACACGCCCGTCCGGTGGATACACAGCCAAATGCATGTGCTTTATGTTCTTGCGGACGACGTCTACGAAAAGTCCACCAACCCGTATTTTGTGGGCCTTAGTATTCAGTCTGGTTCCTCACGATCTCTACAATCCGATCGGTTAGCTTTTCGTCGTTCAGAACCTTCCCCACGGCATAACGGACCTTCTTTGTTTTCATGGGATTAGCCCGCCAATCATCCTGTTTGTTGTCAACAACTGCATCATGAACTGCTCGGGCGAGCGATTCATTCTTGCCCAGATTATCGTAAAGTGCTCGCATCGCATTTGTATCAAGAGAGACTGGGTAGGTCGTCCCGATAGAGGGATTTTTCACTTTCTTGGTCAACTCAACTATCTTCGCGAGGTATTGTTCATATGCGGATGCTTCTTCCTTGCTTTCCTTAATCAGCGCATCCAGAAGCTCGGACATCTTTTCGTAATACTTTGGATTGACCGGCTGCTCGTCGATGATCACGCGGCGCAGGTTATTCTCGATCGTTTCGGCCACGGCTTTCTTATTCTTGCGGATGCCTTCTGGAAGAGCGTTAATTGCGTCCGCACCTCGTACGACAAGAAGTTGTACCAGGCTCATGTCATCAAACGCGGAGATCTTCTCGCTCTCTTCCGCACGAATGTAAGTATCAATCAGATGTCGCATAGCTGGCTCGTACATCTTCAAGTCGATATAATCGCCACTGCCCATCTTTACCTCTGTGCGGGCCTTTTCGTAGTGATCCACCTCCTGCTTGATCTTCTCAATCTCCGCAGGAGAGTAACCGGCTTCAGCCATATCGTTGGCAATATCGGCATAGGCGCGGATAAGGGAAACGGTCAATTTGTAGAGTGCCACACGTCTGGGCTCGTTTTCCTTCAACTCGTCCTTGTTCGCAGTGTCCTTGGCACAAAAGTAACGGAGATATGCCTGTGTGTCCTTAGGTGGATCAACAGCCTCGCAGAGGGCTTTGATTGCCTCGCGTGACTCTTCGAGCCGTTCTTTAGCTTTCTCCAACCTGTCGGTGAGCAGCCCGGCCACATCTTCCTTGTCGTAACCGTCGAGTGCGCCTGACGTGTAATCGGCAACAGCTCCTTCCAGGCTCTTGAACAGATCCTTGTAATCGATGATGTAGCCGTATTCCTTGTCGTCGTCGTGTAGCCGATTCACGCGGCAGATGGCCTGGAACAATCCGTGATCCTGCATCTGCTTGTCGATGTAGAGATACGTCGCCGGCGGCGCATCAAACCCCGTCAACAGTTTGTCCACCACGATGAGGAGCTTCATTTGCCCCGGCTCTTCAACAAACTTCTTCTTCACGATTTTTTCAAACTCTTCAACTCTGTTGACGGCCACATCGGGATCTTGCTTGAACCAATCCGCCAGCATCTTTTTGTAGATGTCGTACTTCCGAAGCTTCTCGGTCACACCCTCACCGGTCTCTTCTCCCTTCGTGTCGGCGATGTAAGGCTGATAGGAAGTGACGATTGCGCACTTGTCGAACCCGTGAAAGGTGAACAGCTCATAGAGCTTACACGCCTGGTAGATGCTTCCGGAGACCAGCATAGCATTACCATGACCGCTCTTCAGACGATTCTTTGTTTCCATGTCCAGCAGAATATCCGCCACGATCTTTTCCAAGCGTGACTGGCTTGAGAGCACCATTTTCATGGTGCCCCATTTTTTCTTGAGTTGCGTAAGGGCCACATCATTCAGCCCCTTGGTCTTGGCCTCAAACCACTGGTCGATCTTCTCCTGCGAAGTGATGTTTTGATCAATGTTGCGGGCCTCGTAGCGCAAATCCAACACTACCTTGTCCTTCACCGCTTCATCGAACTTGTACGTGTGAATGTACCCGCCGAACACCTCGATACTTCTTTGCTTGTCGGCCCTCAAGAGCGGTGTGCCGGTGAATCCGATTAAGAGCGCATTCGGCAGGATAGCCTTCATCGCCTTGTGCAACTCACCCGACTGTGTCCGGTGGCACTCGTCCACAAATACTACCAGATCACCCTTCGCCTTGAATCCAGGGGGCAATGCCTTCTTCACTTCCTCGATGTAGGCTGGAATATCTCCGACTTCCTCTCCCTCTTCCTTACCCCCGAACTTGTGAACAAGGGAACACAGCAGCCAGGGCGTTGTGTCATTCAACTTCGCGATCAGGTCCGCGCCGCTCTTAGTGCGCACAATTTTCTCGTTCACGCCAAGGAATACCTTCTCAATCTGTTCATCCAATTCGGTGCGGTCGGTGATAATAAGAACCCGAGGATCCTTGACGTGTTCACGCACCCATTTGGCCAGCCACACCATGACGAGACTCTTGCCGCTTCCCTGAGCATGCCAGATGATTCCCCCTTCACGCCGCTTGATGTGGGCTTGTGCAGCTCTTACGCCGAAGTACTGACTATGGCGGCACGTCTTCTTTATCCCTGCGTCAAACAAGATGAAGTCGTGGATGATTTCCAGAAATCGGTTCTTCTCGCAAAGCTGAGTCAGCGAGCGGTCGAGCAAGTTCTCGACGTCACTCTCCTCTTTCCAAGTCAGGTAGTACCTTTCCGGCGTCTCGATCACGCCATAGCGTAAACCTTCAGTGTCATTACCAGCTAATACCAGTTGTATCGTGGCAAAGAAGTGAGCGATAAAAGCATCCTTCTGGTTGTCCAGGTTCTGGCGGATACCTTCGCTCACCGAGACTGTAGAGCGCTTCAGTTCCAGCACCCCCAACGCGATACCGTTAACATACAAGACCACGTCAGGGCGTTTATCGTGCTTGCCCGAGACGGTGACCTCTTCAGCTACGGCGAAGTCATTCGCACCTGGATTCTTCCAATCGATGAGCCACACTGTCTTGGTGTTCTCCCCCACGTCCTCACGGACTTTGACACCATAACGGAGAAGCCCGTATACCTCTTTGTTGATATCGTAAAGACTCTTCGTCTGGTCGCCCGCAGCCTTATTCAGTTCATACAACGCGCGATCGACGAGCGTATCACTATAGCCCTGTCTTTTCAGGAAGACTCGCAGATACTCATCTTCGATGTTCTGATTCTCCGAACGCTCTTCCCAGTTGCCGAGATAGTCGTAACCCAGTTTTTCGCGGAACAGCTTAATTACCCGGATCTGCGTGGCGCGTTCGATTTGACCTACGGTGCTCATGTCACGCCTTTATCAGTTTGAAGCTAACTGCATAGCGATAGAAAACGATACCCGGCACGATCATCAGCGCTCGTTGGATTCTTGGATCATCTTCGTGTGCGATGATAGCTCCTTTGACACTCTGACCTTCTTCCGCGAGTTCCTCCTGCACGTAGCTCATATAGCGAAGCGTTTGACCAACAACTGTGTCGCTGGCCCTGCCCTTTTTTAGTTCGACGACCAACAAGCTCTTCTTATCTTTGCTGATGGCGAGGATGTCCAGTGGGCCTGTATCGGTTTGATATTGCTGGCCAATGGGGTCTCCATCTTCTTTGTAGATCTCATATTCCTTGCCCAGTTCAGTTTGCGCCCAATTCTGCACCAGAAAATCCTCAAGATGCTTTTCCAGTGCAAATTCAGAAGGGTCCTCCACCGTTTCATCAGTGGAAACAAGTGTGGGCAGCGCACCGCCACCGATCAATTTCTCGATTTCCTCGCTGTAACCGGTAATGTTGCTTATCGTGCCAATCGCCCCTGTTGAGTTTCTCAGTGCCTCACTCATGTCGGCGCGGTCAATAAATTGGCTCAGCCAATGAACGGGGCGTCGGTGTGGGAGAGCGCCTTCAGGTTGGTAGACGTAGTTGCCGCTCACCTCTCCAACGTGATAGCGGCCGGTTCCATCCGGGCACAATACAACGTCTCCGTTCTTGATTCCCTTCACGACAGTCCACAAAGCACCGCATGCGAGGCCCGCGGTGATCCTACTCTTCTCGGGGTTCTTCTGAAGATATACTGGAATAAACTCCTTGTTGAACTCTCTCCAGTTTTCAGGCAGCTTCCCAGATAGGTCAATTCCAAATAAGAATCCAGCCGCAATATAGTTTCCTTTGAAGCATTCGTCTGCAAATGCGTGATGTTTTCCTAACATCACTCTGTAGTAATTTTTCATTAGTTCCCCTTTACACCAATCTTGTTTGTCCTGTCAACAATTCCTGCATCATCCCCTGCTTGAGTGCATAGGTCTTCTCTCGACGCTGCTCCAACGCCGCAATCTCCGCGTCCATGTCAAAGAGGATGGTGCCTATCGCCGCCTGTTCTTGAGTTGTCGGTGGAACAAGAACTGTCAGCTGACGAAAGCGAGCCTGAGTCAGAACATATCGGATTCCGCTCCCCTCGCAGAGACGCTCAGCTTGATCCAAGAATTGGCGTGACTTGAAAGCATACGCGCGATATTTGAGATCCCAATCTTCAGGTAGACGAAGCCGAACGACATGATAGCTGTAGACGGCGTCGGGAATATCTTCCATGGCAACGGCTGATACGCCAATGTCATTCGGCACCTCTGACGACGGCGTGAAAAACACATCGCCTTTTTTAACCAAGCATCGATTGGCCTGTTCAAGCGGTGCACTAACAATATGGTACAGGTCCCTTGAGTAGATGAAGTCCCTTTTGTAAACGTCGAGATAGTTCACAAGCCTGACAGCAACCTCATTCGGACGGATTTTCTTGTCGACACCTGCACCAGAAATGTCACCGAGCTGTTTAAGCGTTTTAGCGGCCCACTCCCCCTTGAACCCGGGCAGTCGTTTCTTCCCCGTCAGCAATTCCTGCATGGCGGCCTGCTTGAGGTCGCGCTTCTTGGCGATGAGCTTCTCGAGTTCAGCCAGCAGTGCGTCCACATCTCCCAGTGCACCTGCAATGGTGCACTGTTCGCCAACATTTGGAGGAATCGCTATTGAGAAGCCGGAGATTGCTTTAGTATCAAGGAAAGGCTGAGCGTTGCCAACAAACCAGGCCTTTTGCTGCCTTAGTACGTATTTCGACTGCAAGGAATAGAGTAGATACTCCTTGCACTGATTTTGAAACACCCTGATTCTTGGTGCATTGTAGCTGTGAGGCAAACCGATCCACTCGACCTCCGGCAAGAACGAGGCTCCGGCGGAAGCACCAGTGCCTGCGAATAATAAATCGCGTTCGGTTATGCAGAATGTCATCATCTTATCCGTGGGCTCTACAAAGACCGCGTTGTTCTCGAAAAAGTCATTTATCCGAATCAGTCGAACCCCACCAGAATTTCGGTATCGGATATACTGTGAACTGGCCCCCCTTTTTGTTTCACCAAGCTCCGATAAGTGGACAACCTGCCAATCATCAGGAATAGGGCCCAGCTGGCTGAGTTTGTATCCCGGTCTCAATTCCATTTTGCACCCATCTTCTTGAGATGTTCGTCCACGCGGGCAGCAAGAGTCGCGACTTCATTGGTGAGTCGAGGCAGCGGTGTGGCATACCGTTCGGCCAGTTGGTGGATGCGTCCCGTGAGCGTTTGCGAGACGCGGTCCAACTCGCTCTGCACGTCGTCAGCGAGCTTGATCAGCCATTTGTGGTCCACCACCAGCGTCTTGATCTCGTCCGTAGAAAGCTCCGGATATTTGGCAGCGACCTTCGCATCGAGTTCCTTCTGCGCCTGTTTCACCTGCTTGCTGGCGTCGGCTTCATCCTCGATGAGCGTTTGGTATTCTGCCAGCAGCGCGCGCTCGTCAGCGGCATCTTTATCCTGCTCTATCTCTGCGAGCCGGGCCTTGAGGCTGGCTTTTGTCAGCTTCCCCTTCTCTGTCTTCGCATCCGCAAGCAGACCTTCCTCGCCACCATGTTCTTCATCCATCTCTTCCATTTGTCGTGTGATCGCATCGCGGTCGGCTTCCAATTTGTCGATAGCATTGGCTTCGGTTTGAAAGTATCGATTGATGATGAGCGGCTGGGGGATGAGGTCGGTGTTGGGCTTACCACCGAGAACAGCCTTCCATCCATCCTGTACGAGCATGTACACATCGTCCTGCATGGTCTCCGCCCAATAGTCCATCAGGTGTTGATACACATCGTAGGGATCAATCAGCCGCGCTTTCTCAAAGGTGTCGAGCAGGTTTTCAGAGAGCGCTTCGACGAGCGCCTTCGGTTTGCCACCCTTGATGATGCCTTTCAGGAGAGAAGTGTTGGCTTTCTCCCACTTCGCGAACAGCTTGGTCACTGATTGATTGAAGGAGGTAAACTCTGAATGACCTAAAATAGCGGCCTTGACTTCGCTGATCGGCACTTTGAGCTGCGAGTAACCAGCGCGATCTCCCTTCTTGAAGAGCGTGGCGCGAACGCCAGGGAAGACCTCCCAGTAGCGCTCAAGGTCATCAATGTCGCGATTTGGAATACCGCCGCGCAGGTGGGCGTCAATGTCCTGCAAGTCCTCAGGTTCGGTAGTGTCGATGTAGCGCGGAAGGTTGAGGTTGAAGTCGTTCTTTGGATCGCTGATCTCAGCCAGCGTCACCATGCGGGAGTAACGTTTGTCTTCGAGCTGGCGTGTGGAAGTGTCCACGATGCGATGGATGTCTTGGGCACGCAGGCGATTCTTGTTTCCGTCCTTTATGAAACCCTTCGACGCGTCGATCATGAAGATGCCTTTGCGGGCAGCGGCGTGTTCCTTATCAACCACGACGATACACGCGGGAATGCCCGTGCCATAAAACAAATTCGCTGGGAGTCCAATGATGCCTTTGATGTAGCCGCGCTGCACGATGTTCTTGCGAATGACTGCCTCAGCACCGCCCCGGAAGAGCACACCATGCGGGAGAATGACAGCCCCTTTGCCCGTGCTCTTGAGTGTGGCGAGAATATGCAGCAGAAAAGCATAGTCGCCGTTCTTCGTCGGAGGTATGCCAAATTCGAACCGCTTGAACTCATCCTCAGCCGGGTTGAAGCCATTGCTCCAAGCCTTTGTTGAGAATGGTGGATTCGCGACAACGAAATCGAAGGTCTTAAGGCCGCTGGTTTTGGCGTCTTTGAAGTGGGGGGATGAAAGGGTGTTGTCCTGCCAGATTTCCGCTGTGGGGCAGTCGTGCAAAATCATGTTCATCCTCGCCAATGCGGCCGTGGCGTTATCCATCTCCTGGCCGTATATCGTGAGGTCGCGGCCAGTGTTTCCTTTTGCCTCATCATGCGCTTTGAGCAACAACGATCCCGAGCCACAGGTAGGATCATGGATTGTCTGGCTGGAACTTGTGGCGCTCCCCATGCCAATAACCTTGGCCATTATCCGCGACACTTCCGCCGGTGTATAGAATTGTCCTTTGCTCTTCCCTGATTCGGTAGCAAAGTGACGCATCAAGTACTCATAGGCATCACCCAGAATGTCATCGCCTTCTGCGCGGTTGCTCCGAAAATCGAGTGCAGGATTGTTGAAGATGGAGACGAGATTCGAGAGGCGATCCACCATCTCTTTCCCTTTGCCCAGCTTGTCCTCGTCGTTGAAGTCTGCTACGTCGATCACACCCTTGAGGCCATTCTTTGCAGCGAGTTTGCCAATGATTTTGTTGATCTTATCGCCAATTTCTTTGTCGCCCTTGAGCGCGACCATGTCGGCAAAACTGCCCCCCTTTGGGACATCAAGGAGGTATCCGGGCTGGCTGACCGCCTTGTCGGAAACGTATTTCATGAACAGGAGGACGAGGACGTAATCCTTGTATTGCGAGGCATCCATGCCGCCGCGGAGTTCGTCGCAGCTGGCCCAGAGGGAGGAGTAGAGTTCGGATTTCTTGATTGCCATAGACGACTTTTCATTTGAATGGTTTAACGCGAGGGGGGATCAATAGCCCCAATCTACGACGGATTGGGAGTATATTCAATTCGTGGGATGAGTGACCTATCGCTGTAGACACAGGCTAAACAGGACGGAATTGATCCGCAAGGCCAACAACTTGACCTTCCGAGTGGCCAAAGTATGTTTTCAAGGGGCAGATAGTAAGAATGATACCCGGCGTACCAGCAGCCTCGCGTTGACAAACGGAGCTTAGTCCCGCTTTGAAAACGCAATCAAACTGATCAAACAGCCTACCAGAAGCCCGAAAGCACTACCGAACGTCACAATTGCATTTGAATCCTTGAGCCTGGCCTCTGGAGGTAGCACTTGAAGAAAAACGTAGACCAAGACCAAAATCGCAATGACATCAATTCCAATGAAAATCTTGCGGAATAGTTCAGTGACTGCCAGTTTTGGCGCGGTAAGCAATCCAATCAAAATTGCCAAAACCCCTAATACACCAGTAAGAGCGTATTTGTTCTCTTCGTTTTTGAGAAAGAAATACATGTCCCTATACCGATCAGAATACTCCTTCAAATCAACAATGCTCTCAGCCTCAATGTTCGAATGCCGAGAAGTTGGTTCTGATCTTTCGACTTTATCGGACAAGATGATCGTTTCGGTGAAAGCGACCAGCCGAACGTTTCCAAGAACTCGTGTCAGGTTGTTACGAGATTCTCGGAGGAGGATGGAAAGAACCTTCTGAGCTTTTAGTTGCTGCGACTCACCGAGAGGAACCAAGAGACCCGTGCACGCGATGGTAATATTCACCGGCTGACCAGAAAGAGCGATTTGGATGATTGCATACTTGTTATCCGGTCTTATGAATCCAAAAAGGACGGGATTCGATGCGCTGTTTGGTTCAATATTGAGACGAAGATCATTGCTGAAGGAAAAGGGAAAAGGCATATAAACAAATCCGGAACCTTTCGGCAACTCCATTTGGATTGAAGCATCAAGCAAGGCAATGTCGGATTTGTAATCAATGTCCTTGATTGTGAGGACCAATTTGGCAGTTCCCGAAGTGTCCTGTGCTTGTCCGGCGATAGACATGATCGCCAAGAACAACACAACCAGGATCGAGGGCTTCACATGGTTCATGGCCTATTCCTCCTTGGCCACGTATGGCTTACTATCATCCCAGAGACGATCAAAAAGCTCACGATGCTGCCAACCAATGTCGCTTTGTTTCTCCATCCGAAGATACAGACCACCGGACTTACGTGCATCGAATGCTATGAAGAGCAAGACACCGGAATCAGTGATCAAAACGGAGTTTGTGATTTCTGAAGAGGTGACCTTAATCTCCACGATATCGGATTTCTTTCGCACCAACGAGGAGAGCAGCGTCTTCAAATCCACCCTGCGGTTGAACTCCAATCCTGTCGAGGATTTCTGCCGTTCCTTCGGGACAGGCATGACGATTCGAATGCGAGAGGAATAAGGCGATTCGCTAAGTGCTTCGAGAATGTAAAGTATCGGCTCGTCGACTTGCTTCTTGTTAATGATGAAGTCCACGCTGATGGAACGACGAAGCATCGTTCTCAACAACTCTTCAGTGGACAGCTGGGAAGATAGGCCGACCTCTTCTATCCCGACTTTGTCCTGCGACTTGAGGCCTTGAAACATGTCTTCGGTCCGCATGATCGATCTATTTGAAAAGAACCAAACTATGCCTGTCACAATCAGAAGCATGCTTACAGCATTGACAAGTTCATAGGAGATCGACGCTTTGAGGCCAAACAGAGGCAGAACTGCCACCATAAAGCCTGCATAAACAACGACGGCGATTGACACTAAATCACGATATCTCTTTAGATTTATCATAAGATTTCCTCTCAATTTGAATATGATCTAACCACAAAGGCTGTGTTGGCTTTCCATGGGATGCTTCAAAATACGATTGAGATCTTGTATATCAGAATGCGTATCCTTGGAGACCATTCCGAAAACCACACCATAGGGACCGCTAAGTCATGAGGATCCGAGCCATTCCGGGATAGCGTCAACACCAAGAGCGCGTTCTACTTGCACCAACATCTTTGAAGCCTTTCCACAGCCAAGGTTGTGACTGCTGACGCAATGAGCTACCTCCATTTGTCCGGACGTTTGAGAACAAACCCGGATTTGGTAACAACTTCATCCGGGAACAGGCTCTCACTGAACTTCTCTTCTCCGATGTGATAGGCGCCCGAAGCCACGTTTTTGAGTTCATACGAATGTCGTTCCGGGGGAAACGCAATAATGACCTTCTTTTGTGGAAAGAGTTTGCGTATTGCGACGACCGGTCCGGTAAGATCTGCATCCGCGGTGACGAGTATCGCAGTGTCGAAGTTGTCTTGGAAGGCATCGACCATGAGCTCCGTGGCGATGTTCACGTCCGTTTTTTTTTCGCTTGAGACGAAGGAAGTGAATCCGCAGTTCTCACAAGTGCGGATGTCGGCTTGGTATCTGCCGTAGAATATGGACAATTGCGGTAATGACGACAAAGCATCGAGGAATATGCTCTGACGTTTCTGCTTCGAGAACGGCTTCGAGATTCTCGAGGTGAAGTACTTTGTGCGGACGAGGTCTTGGTTCGGGAGCAAGAGGGAGCTCGCGAACTTATGCAGATCAAGCCATAAGTACTTACGCCATCCTTTTGCAATTATGCCAAAGTAGAAGTTGAATCCGTCAATGTAAACTATGACTCTGGATGGGTGATTTTCCATTTTTCCCTTGACATGAAGTTTTTGGGATGCTATATTTCCCACGCTTAACAGCGCCAATGTGAGTAGCATTGGCTTAACGGCCATTCAGGAAACTGGGTGGCCGTTTGTCTTTTTGTGGACGCACAGTGGCAATTCAGGACAGGCAACCACCGTTGCAAGCACGAGGTTGTCCACGATCGGCGGATTCCCACTCGTGCGATACCCAATAGCATCATGGCCTTGTCGCAAGAGAGTCTATACCTAACAAGACTGAAGGATTGACAAATCTGAAATCCCACCTTGGTATTCTGAGCTTTCCCTGTTCAAACGCGGCCAGAATAGAATTGAGCTCAGCCTTGGTCTTTATGCCGAGCATGGGAGCCAATTGCTGGAAGAATTGTGTCGATTCAGCCCTTGCAAAAATCTCAAATGGTCGGTTTCTGTCGGCCTTGTATACCAAGGTCACCGGCCACCAATATTGCGCGGAGCCTTGGACGGTCGAATCGACGCAATCTCTAATGAACAACAGAAAATCGGCCTGCATGATCAGTTCGAAGCTGAGACCTGTGCCATTGGAACGGTCATTCAAAAGGCTCGCATGAACAGAAAGCTGACGGAGATTGAGCCTGGAGTTTCTGTACTCCAATGAATGCAAATACGCCATGAACAAATTGTATCCTTGCATCCCGTTTCTTGTATATTCAGAGTTGTTTTCCACAAAGTATCTGTTGTTGAGCAAGTATGCGACTGCGTCATACGCCCCATGCTTCAAGAGGGATGCCACGCAATACAAAAACAGTTCATGAATGATGAATTTGAAATTGTCAAAGTCGACTTCTCGCCAAGATTCGACGTTCGCGGGACGATCGAGGTACGGGATTAGTTGCTCAAAAAAGTGATGAAGCTGATCATGAGACTCCTTCTTATTGAAGTATTGGCCGATAGCAAGAAAGATCTCAATTGACTGATTTCTGTAGGGAATAAACTGTTCGATATTTTCGACAACCTGATCATCGAACGCACCCTCGCGTCGAACAATTCTAAACTTTTCAAGGTTAGCCCCGAATGTCTCAAAGTATTCACGCAGTGCTCCGGATGTATAGGGGCGATTGTTCCTAATTGAGTCGAGTACCCTCGAAAAACGAGCTGCTGTTCCAAGAGAGATCGGAGCCGTCTCGTCGAGAAAGGCGGGCTTTGCACCGAGTTCGGGCTTTGTGTGCATCGGCTTATCAAAGATCCATCGTAACAATTGCTCAAAGTTCTTGGCGTATTCATTAATGTCACTCAGATCAATGTAAATACGAGATTTGTAATATATCGGAAGGTGTGGATTGCCGTTCTCATCCTTCTCGGCTACCACTGCGACAAACTTGTCCTGAGCCTCTTTCTTGTAGATCTCTGGCGATATGATCTGGGCTTCTGTGCCAGCCCCCCCAGAACGCGAATCTGCCTTTTCTGCATATTTCTTGTCGCACACGAGTACAACTTTCCTGATGTTGGGATCACTCACCATTTTCTCCATGAACGCGTTAGCATCATGGCCTTCTTTTAGATCCCACTTGTCGAGGATCACGTCGACTGAGGATTCGCGCAGTTCTGTGGCAAGTTGCATGACCCATGCTTCGTGTTGAGGACTCGTCCAGCTATATGATATAAAAAGCTTCGGATTCCTTGTATTCCTTGTCAAATCATCCTTAGTCATTGCGTCCTCACGAAATGGTGGTTTGGCAAATCAAATTCACGTGACGGTCAGGCAGGCCACCGTTGCGAGCCGCCGGCGTCGAACTGACGTCCCGTTGCTCCGGCAACAAGCAATGCATCGAGCACTTTTCATGTAATCAATCTTGAACTTCCGTCACCTATCCAGCGTGCGAGCGCCGGTTTGCTGTTTCCTATGCGCAACACTGTCGATATGTGTCTTCACTTGACGGACTCGGGCGGCACTCCTGACAGAGTGGACTGCATCTCACTATCGAAGCCCGCCAGCTTATCTCGACATCCTAGACTTGAACAGAAGGACTTGATGAGTGTTCGCGCAGATCTTACAGCCCAAGCTCCCGACCCATACCCTAGCACGCGATGAGGAACGAAGAGTTGGGAAGGAACAGAGAGTGGGTTCAGTTCGAATTTCCCTGAAAGCCGATTTTCAAGAGACACGTTGGTGTGCGGGTTATCGTCCCATTCGGGCTTATAGTGAACTAGATAGTTTCGGAGGGCAACAAGATCGGCAGCCATTCGATACGTTGGTGCACTTTTGTCGAGGGACGGACTTTCGGAAATTGTCAGTACCCATTGGTATTTGTCAAGGATACCACGACGATCAACAGTGAACCACAGTTCCCGAATGATATGTGCAACACGCCCCGCATTTCCGAGAACACTCAGGCTATTGTCCTCGACGTCGAGATGGAATTCGTTTATGAAGGCTTCCATTGATGCAACGGCTAAGATGATCGCGCTTGTCGAAGATGCCCTGTGTTGAAGAAGAATCGTATCAGTGGCAGGCCCTCGCTGCACGTGTTCCAGAAGTGCACAAGCTCCGGCAAAGTAAGCTGCTCCGCGGAGATGGCTGATCGAGAGATCGTGTCTGAGACTGGCGGAGCAGGAGTCTTTCGCATTGGCTGATTCTTGAATATGAGCGGCGTGCTCTGTCATGAGATTTCCTTCTGGAAGTGCCGCCTAGCTTCTGCCGCGGCTGACTTGCATATAACTTTTAGGCAAACCGCCCATCTGCGTCCTCAGAAGCGGACTTCGATGGGTATGACCGTTGCGAGCCGCCACCACGACTGGTTCAATTTCATGGCGGCGAGCAATGGAGCGAGTACTTTACGTAGAACCAAATCTTGAACTGACTGAGCCTATACAAATGAAATGAGCGCCGGTTTGCCGTTTGCTATGCGGCGTTTGCGCTCCGTGCCTGAGTTATCTTTTGCTCGCTGAAGGTTTCCGGATTCCGTCAATGAAAACAAGATCAGAGAGCGGTTGGCCCTTAGAACTTGCGTCATTGCGCAGCTTGGTAAGTTCCTTGTGCTTCTTGGCCATGCGTCCAACATCGATGACGACGTAGTAGGCTCTCATTGTTTCTTGTGACTTTTTATAGGTCTCAAGCTGGGTCGTGTAACCGTCGAGGATCTTGGAATTAGTTGACAGTTTGATTTCTACGAGGACGCGAGCTTCAAAGCCTTGGGAAAGTTTGAAATCCACGCGGCCAGTTCCGGTATCTATCTCGGGCGAAAGGTCCACGTCGTTCGCTCTACAATAAGAGTGTGCGATAGCGAAAAAGAGCCGTTGAGCAGTTGACTCGCGGCGCGGGCGCCCGTTCTCTTTGTAGAGTTCTTTGTTCAGACCGTTTTGCTCCACAAGTAGTTGAAATTGGGTCAAGATCTTGCCGACCAGCTGATGGACCGAATCTAGGCGTGCGGGCTTACGAAATCGAGAAAGGTCGATTGGAAATAGCGATGAGAATTGAAATGCCAACTGTGCCCATTTGACCAAGCCGTCCGGGTCGGCTATGACATCGTATGCGTTGGGCTGAACGCCGTGGATTGCGTCCAACAGGGTTTGAAATGCATCCTGGCTTGAGAGTGCTTCTGATTTCAGCTTTTCCTTGTCGCGCTTGGTCTTTGCAGCCCAAATCTCGCCGATCTGCTCGTTCACCTGTCTCCGGATAGTCTCATTGCGCGCGGCAGCAATGGCCACCTCGTCCCAGTCGTTCGCAATGGGTAAGGTGCGCAGCACATCACTTGGAACCAGGATAATTGGAGTGTGGCGCGATTGGAAAGGGTTGCTAAGAAAGAGGCCTCCGTCACCAAGCAGATCGAATGCATCGCCTGGTTTGCCAAGCTGATGAAGAATCCTACGGTTAAATGCTATCAGCGCTTTCCTTATTACATTCGTGGTCATGTCGCTAATACGATCAGGGCCTATGGCTGCCTCAAAAAGAGCCATAGCTGGGAACAGATCCGGATCCGTGATACCGAGATCGACGATTTCCTTGCCAACCTTCAGAACTCTTTCAGTGAGCTCAGGACCGAAAGCATTACCGTCGATGGAGCCGGCACCATAGCCAAGGCATGTGCCCCGGATCTCATGAAATTCGAGGAGTTTTCTCGCTGAGCGCCAAGCAACGTCCTCAGGTTGTCTAGTAGACGAGAGGAACTTAATGATTTGCTCGAAGCGTTGCTGATACTGTGCGCGCGCATCGCGATTCATTTCCCGATGCTTACTAGTGGCGAGCAAAAGTGGATCGATAAACAACTTGGTGTCGATGGCGAGAGTAGGATCAAGCACACCGAGTTTTTCCAGCTTCCGCGAAGAAATGTTGAAGTGGCTGGAGAGGGTGGCTGGGTTATTGACTTTAGCCATTATGTCCTCGAGATGTGCGAATAGACAAAAGCACGCAGTAGAAGATCTGAAACCCGGAGCGCAAATGCCACAGATCGTTTAGGCAAACCGCCCATCTGCGTCCTCAGAAGCGGACTTCCGCCTTCGCATAGCTCCGGCGGACAGGTCGATGGGTGAGACCGTTGCGAGCCGCCGCTATGACGAATTCCATTTCGTGGCGGCCCTGCCCGCCGAAACGGCGTGCAGGCGGGGAGCAATGGAGCGAGCCTGCCCCCGCCCAGCCATCTCATACCTTAAGAGGCGGGCTGGCGACCGAACGATGACTGAGCTCAGAGTCGGTCGTTCGGGCGGGCACTTGTCATTTAGCCAATCTTAGTTGCAACTTCACCTATCCAGTGTGCGAGCGCCCCGCGAAGCGGGGCAAGCCGGCTTGCCGTTTGTTAAGCGAAAGCAAAGTTCTCGTTTGATCGCGTTTTTCGCCACAAAAAGATCACACGGCAAGTTGGTACACAATTCTCGCCCGTTCGTTGCCTAACGATTGCGATATCGGGCGGCAAAGAGCCGGTCGGCCTTGGGGAGCTGCTGTTTGACGGCCGTGTCGATAGTTCTGTCATCTGGAAGTTTTCGGGCGCGGTGGCTTGGACGAGCCACGGAGCTCCTCCAAGAGTGCTTGCCCACGCTCTCTGTCAATTGTCGCTCCTTCCAAATACCTCTTCAGGATCAACTTTTCGAGCTGTCCAACTACCTTGTCAGCTTCTTTTGCACTGAGTTTCTCAATAGGGCTCTTCGACTTTCTTTCAACCTCATTTAAGAGAGTGCGTGCCAGTGCCTCCGCCTCGGGAGAGGGCTCGTTTCTTAGTCCCTCAACGAGAAGCCGGGGCGCTGAACCACGAGCACCACCGCGGTGACGGATCAATCGAGTCATGTAATAGATCGCATCCACCACTACCTTTGTTGTTATACCCGATATGAGGACTTCGAATGACATGAGGAGATCTCCTTATACTCTTGGCTCGATAACGTCAAACTCGTTGCGGGGCAAACGATCGATTACGTACTCCACGGACAGCGGGTGCGCTCTGTCAGCAACAGGTACCTCGGAGATGCGTGTGCGAACCGCCGAGTAGGGCATTACGTAGATCAACGGACGGAAATCTCGTGTTTCGGCGCGATCCAGAATTGCTGCAATGTCTTGAGCCTGTTTGTCCGTAATGATGCCCTGGTCCTTCTTGATAGTGGCACCCCTGAAGATCCCTATGCGGTTCTCCTTTATCTTGGAACTGTGGCGATCTCCGCGACGCACTTCCTCAAAAAGGTTCTGGTAAATCTCGGCAGGGCTAGAGGTCGGTGGAACGTCGGCAGTGTGGAGGGAAAACTGACGCGAATCGAAGTAAGGAGTGCACCAAACGTAGTGCTCACCGGAATAGAAACGTTCCGCGATCATGTAGGCAAGCCATGTGTTCACCGAGTATAGAAGTAGTGGGTCTGGCATCGATTTACCTCAATTGAATAGTCCTTTTTGCCGCGTTCTCAAGTCTATGTCGTATCCAGATAGGACTGGTCGCTTGTTCTGTGTGATTAATGGTATCGCAAAAAGTCCTGAAAAGATGAGCCTTTGCCTGCGCCTAAGGTTTAGGCAAACCGCCCATCTGCGTCCTCAGAAGCGGACTTCCGCCTTCGCATAGCTCCGGCGGACAGGTCGATGGGTAAAACCGTTGCGAGCTTGTTTACCCCGAAGTGTTTCTTCGGGGCCCGCCGTGCTCGTTTTTTGAATCCCGCTTCTGGAAATAATCCGAGAGCGGGACTTCACCTTTTGGCGGCGAGCAATGGAGCGAGCCCGCCCGACCGAACGATTATGGAGCTTTGAACGGTCGTTCGGGCGGGCACTTTACATCAAGCCAAATTTCGAACTTCCCTCGCCTATCCGGCCTGCGAGCGCCGTGTGGCCGTTTTGCTATGCGTGCGTTGCTTTTCGCCCGAAGTGCTTGTCCGATCTCTTGATGTAGCAACGGGCGGTTCAGGAGATGACTCTATTCTTTCGAACTGATCCTCGATGATCCCCAAGAAATTGAGGAGATGGGCGAAAGGGCCGAGAACCAAACCGGCTCCTGCATACATGATCACTGTCATGAGCATCTGAAGTAATATCTCAGATGCCTTGATTCCGAAGTCTTGTCGCCAGACATCATAAAGTCTAAGGACACCAGTAATGCAAATAGCGACCGCGACCGTTACGAGTGCGCTTATTCCAGAAAACCACTTCTTATGAAGAAGCTTGAGTTTCTCCATTCTAGCTTCTCTGAGAATTCTTGGGTCGGATGCGAATGAGAAGTTCAATGAAAAGCCGCGCAGATAGTCTGTGGCTGCGAGGATGAAAGAGTAGCCGATAAACTGGAGCGCGAGTGATGGATTTATCCCGAAGTCAAGGAAGGATAGTGCCGATATGATACTAAACCCCAGGAACTCGAAGATCGCGAAACTCTCGCTGTTTCGTGGCTTCAGTGATCTCAAGGCCCTTGCGATTTGTGGAGCGAATAGAAGAAAGAGAAAAATGGGCAACGCGAGCCAGAGTACTTTGAAGCCCCAAAGATAGATGGGTGGTTGACCCTTCCACATCGCTGCTTTATCGCCAAGAAGTTCATAGATCACTGGATCGTTTCGAGTTGCCAAGCTTGCTGTGATCATGAACGCACCCGCGCCGTACAAAGCTAGGGTTAGTCGATAGCCTTTCGATGAAAAGGGTATCATAAAGTCTTGAGTCATAAAAGTTGCTCCGTGAGTTGCGGACGCTTCCGGCTGTCGGCAAGTAAGTAGGCCGCGTTCATTTCAAGGGCGTAAAGCAATAACGCCTAACCAGTTCAAAAACGAATCGCTTCCTCGTCCAGCTCCGCTCCTTGCGACAAGAAACACTTTCCCACGCAAGCACTCTGTCCGGGTCTGGCCTGACACTTACTAATAGCATCATAGGAATCGATACAGGCTCCAGCCCTATCGAATGCTTGTCCAGACATTATTCGTAAGATTCACTGGCATCAGTTGGGTTGGATCCCTGAGGCGTCGGATGCGGTGCGAGAGATTGACACGGCGTGAAAAGTAGATTATTTGCGATTAATGTCAATACCGTAAACTCGGTATATTTGGCATTGAGTCGGCAGAGGGCAGTTTGCAGCTGGCACACTGTCGAAGCGGGCCGAATCCGCCTTCGAAAGACTTGATGATTTGCCAATAGTGGGAATGTTCTGGCGTGGGGAAGAAATGGTAGGGCGCAATCCTTCGACAGCCACCCTGTCAGCGTCCATTGAGGTCCCGCCCAGAAGCCTCCCCATTCGCTCAAGGACGGCCTCGGATTTTTCCCGAATGGGCATGAAGGTTGTCTGGGCCTGCCCTTGGCTGGAATCCAGCCCGTTAAAGTGTTCACTCTGGGTTGAGTCGACAGCTATCAGCGCTGTTGCAATTTGCCTGCCCTGCTTCCACGCTGCGACTTTCTGGCCTTCATTGGACTACCCGTGAGTATGTGAGATTCAAGGAGTAGTTCCCAAAAGAAAAATCCCGTTG
>Ga0187878_1001675_pt1 | contig 21102 bp, 17 predicted proteins | sample June2016WEW_17_1_FD_132979 | JGI IMG/M metagenome (GOLD analysis project Ga0187878, IMG submission 132979) | Peatland microbial communities from SPRUCE experiment site at the Marcell Experimental Forest, Minnesota, USA - June2016WEW_17_150 | ecosystem: Environmental > Terrestrial > Soil >...
CACGGCAAGCCCATGCTGCATCGCGCTTGCCGCAATCCAGATATCATTCGTCGGCACCGGTGTTCCTGCAGCCCAAAGAGCGTTCAAAAGAAGTTCGGGGACAGTCACCACAATCCCAAAACTTTTCGGAAATGTTCCCCATCAATCTTGGCCCTGAGAGTTTGGGGATTGTGGTGACTGTCCCGAAATCCAAAGGAATAACCAACGCGACTGTTTTTGCTTTGGAGGGGAATTGCCTGAAGGTATGCGATCGGCGTCAGGCAGCCTCGACCGGTTCGTAGTACAGGACCATCAACTGCCTTGCGTGCAGGGCCAGGCAGGCAAAAGCACGGCCGTCGTTGTCGGTGAACTCGACCTCGAAAGCGTTCGGAGCAAGCAGCTCCACGACGGTTCCCACCTGCCCCCGGCGCAGCTTGCGGTCCGGCAGATCCTCCGTCAAAGCCACAACGTCGAGAAGGCTCGTCCGTCCTATTCGCAGCTGCTGTTATACTGTAGTAATGGATAAATCGGGTAAAAAGATTTTCGGTTTCAATCGCAACGTTTTCTTTTTGGGGCTCGTGAGCTTCTTCAATGATTTTTCGGCGGAGATGGTGCAATCGGTTATGCCGGCTTTTATAACGACCGTTCTCGGCGCGCCGGCGTTTTTCGTGGGGCTCATCGAAGGAGTGGCGGATGCGCTTTCGAGTGCCCTCAAACTTTTTTCCGGATGGTTTTCGGATAAAATAAACCGCCGCAAATTGCCCTCGGTCGTGGGCTATGCGATTTCTGTTGCGATTAGGCCGCTTTTATCTTTAGTCGGCAGTTTTTGGCAAGTGTTTGAATTGAGAGTCGTCGACCGCATCGGCAAAGGATTACGCGATTCGCCGCGCGACGCCCTGATAGCCCAATCCGTGGATAAGAGCGAACTCGGCAAGTCGTTTGGCTTTCACAGGTCGCTTGACACGCTCGGCGCGACGCTGGGCCCGCTTCTGGCTTTTTTTCTTTTGCCGTTTCTGGGAAATAATTACCGCCACCTGTTTCTCGTTGCGTTCTTTATAGGCCTCTTTGCAATTTTCAGTTTCGTTTTTGTTAAGGAAAAAAGAACAGTCGCCGGCGGACAAAATTCGTCCGTGCCGCCCGTGGCTGAAAAACCGAAATTGAATTTCGCGCTCCTCAAAGAAAACAAAAAATTCGCCCTGGTAGTTTTCTCTATATTTGTTTTCGGCATGGGTACTCTGCCGATTTTGCTAGTTATTTTGAAGGCGAAGGAAGTCGGATTTCCGGTGGCGGCCTTGCCTTTTGTTTATTTCATCTACAGCTTAGCTTTTGTTCTGACGGCGATTCCGCTGGGGCGGCTTTCGGACAGGATAGGCGAAAGAGCCGTGATTGCCGGAGGGTTCTTGGTCGCAGCTCTTTCATATTTCGGCCTGGCCCGCGTTCCGAGCAAGTGGGCAGTTTTATTTTTCGTCGCGCTCGGTTTGTACTCGGCGGCCACCGACGGCTTGGAGCGCGCGCTGGCCGCGAAGCACCTTGCGGATAACGTCTTGGCAACCGGCCAGGGATTTTTGAATATGGCTATCGGCTTCTCGTCTCTTTTTGCCGGTGTCATCGGCGGCCTTTTGTGGACAAAAATCAATTCGTCGGCCGCCCTGATTTACGCCGGAATTTTTTCGGTTATCGGCCTTGTCATTTTCATTCATGTGACGTCGGAACGGAACGGACGTAAAGGCGGCCCAGTTTAAGAGATTGATGATAATTTTGATTTCGGAATTGATGCTTTCGCTTGTCGTTCTGGCCGCCGGCAGGCTTCTGTATCACCTCAAGCGCCGCTGGCGCGACGGAACCACCCACATGATTTTCGAACCCCTCGAGCTGGTTGAAAAACTCGCAGCGCTGGTGCCCCGGCCTCGTTTCAACCTGGTTCGGTATTATGTGGCGCACCGATTTATGTGGAGTTTCGCCCGATAAGGCACGCAAACAAAGGCTCGCGGGCCTAATCGCTCCACATAATAAATCAGAGAGATTCCAGGAATGCGAGCACCTCATCAGTGGGTTGATAAGGCGCTGGTGTGGTCTTGGGTGTATCACATTTTTCAAGTGCCCGTCGCTTCATCTCCAGGTCAGCCTCCATATATTGGTGAGTCGTATTTAGGGAGGCATGACCGAGCCAAGACCGGATAGTGATGGGATCGACTCCCGATTGGAGCAGGCCCATCGCCAGTGGGAGACACAGAGTGCGTGGGCTGATCGACCCAGTTGTTCCGACCATTGGCCTTGTCTTGGTTATGACGGATACCGTTTGGCGAAGAATGTAGATAACGCTGAAGCGCGAGAGGCGCCTGCCTCGTGCATTTACGAAAACAGGAGCCTGTGGCTGGGAGGCGACTCGACGTTCCTCGAGCTAGGCACGCAGCACTGCAGCTGTATCTCGCGCGAGGGGCACGATGCGCTGCTTGGCACCCTTCCCACGCAAAAATATTTGCAAGGGCCACTCGAAGGTGAGATCTCCCACGTTGACGCCGATGGCTTCCGAAACGCGATCAACCGTCGTGACGTCGACAGGCTGTGTCGACTCATGACTGACGATCACCTGTTCGTGGACTTCAGGGGAGCGCAATACCGCGGTCGAGAGACGATGCGTTCGGGTTGGCTTGGCTATTTCTCCACGGTTCCCGACTACACGATCGAAGTGCAGGAAACTGTTGCCGATGGTCCGGTCGTCATCGTCGTCGGTATGGCGCGGGGCTCTTACTCACCTGATGGCAATCTGGACCCTGCTGATCGGTGGAGCACCCCCGGGGCTTGGCGGGCAGTTGTGGCTAACGGGGACGTCGCCGTCTGGCAGGTGTTCGCGGACAATGAGCCCATTCGTCAGATCATGCGCAGGTACGGCAAGGAAACGGCCCAGCGGTTCCACCAGAGGCGCGCACATATGCTCATCCTTCGCCGTAGACCTGCATCGAACCCATGGGTATAATTCCGTCAACCTTTGCGAAGGACAAGTTCGAGGGAAACTGGCTGGACTCCTCGAACGAGGCAACTGGCCCAAAGTTGAAGTGGGTCCGGGCCAACCCATAGTGGCCGGATTGCCACCCTACTCACAACGCAGAGCGATCACCGGGTCGACCCGCGATGCTCTCCTGGCGGGCACATATGCGGCAAGCATTGCCACAACGGCGATAACAATCACCGATACAGAGAGCGTGACGGGGTCGAGAACCGCCAGGCCGTACAAGGAATTTTGTACGAAACGTCCGCAGGCAAACGCGACAGGAGTTCCGATGATGATGCCGAGAGCCACGAGGAGCATCGTCTCGCGCAAGACGCTGCCGAGAATTCGTCCCTGCGGTGCGCCGAGAGCCATACGAATTCCGATCTCGTGGCTTCGGCGTTCGATAGCATAGGCGAGCACTCCATACAATCCGATCGAGGCCAGCAGCAGCGCAAGAAGGCCGAAGAAACTGGACACCTGCGCGATCATGCGCTCCCGGACGAGGGAACGGTCCAGCAACTCAGTAAGGCTCCGGGCGCTCAGGATCGGAACCGCGCTGTCGACCTCCTGGATCCGGCGGCGCACAACGGGAAGCAGGTTTTGCGGGTCGGCAAAAGCCCGGATTTCATAGTACGCTGAAGGCGGGATCTCGCCGAGCGGATGGAAAAAGGGGACGTAGAACCGTCTCGGAACGTCCTCCCGCAATTGGTGATCCCTGGCGTCTCTGGTGACTCCCACGATCTCGAAGGTGGCGCGGGTATCTGGAAACTCGTCCGTGACATGTTTGCCGATGGGATTGCTTTGACCGAAATAGAACTTGGCAAACGCCTCGTTGACAACGCAGACCTGGCTTGAAGATATCGTATCCTGCGCTCCTATTTCGCGCCCGAGCAGAATCGGAATGCCGATGGCAGAAAAATAATTCGGTCCAATCTCATCGAAGCGTGCTGCATTATCTCCCTCCTTGTCGGAATGGAAGCCCTCGACCGTTATCTGATCCCCTCCTTCCGTTCCGCTGAATAGGCCGTTCTCGGACAACGTGACGCCGCGAACGCCGGGAATCGACTTGAGGTTTTCGAGCACTCTCTGATAGAAGCCCGCGCGTGCCGAGCTGTCATATCCTCCCGAGATTGCATCGACGCGCACGAGCAGCAGGCTCTCGCGGCTATAACCCAGTTCAGCGAGATGCAGGTTGCGCAACGTGCGCACAAAGAGGCCCGCGCCGAGCAGAAGCAGGAGAGAGATCGCCACCTGACCGATCACGAGCAGCTTGCCCGTGTTCAGGCGTGTGCTGCCGCCGGCCACACTGCGGGCGTTTTCCTTCAGCGTGCTATTGACATCGATCCTGGTGGCGCGCAGCGCCGGGACAAGGCCGAACAGCACGCCCGTCAGAACCGATACCGTGGCCGTGAAGGCGAGAACGCGGCCATCAGGCGCCACTTCCAAAGGAATCGGATTGGATGCGGGCGATGCCAGTTGCACCAAGAAGCGGGCGGCCCAGCAGGCGAACAGCACTCCAGCGCCGCCACCGATCCCGGCCAGGACGCAGCTTTCCGTCAGCAGTTGTCGGACCAGCCGTCGCCGCGTGGCGCCGAGCGCGATGCGCACGCCGATTTCCTTTTGCCGCGCCGTTGCACGCGCGAGGAGAAGATTGGCGACGTTGGCACACGCGATCAGCAGCACCAGAGCGATTGCGTCAAGAACGCGACCGTCTGAAGTACCAACTGGACCTTGCGCGACGGGCTGCAAAGCGTCAGGCCGCGCCATTCTCCAAAGGTGAACCGAACGTCAATCCGAAACGGCCCGGCCGTAAGCCTGGAGTCAAATACGGCCGTAAGGGCCACCGACCCATTCCCCTGACCGTGGATGAGGAAATACAGGTTCCATTGCCGGACAGTAGTCCCTGCTGCGGAGGCGACATTGAGAATCGGCACGTGGAGGACCAGTATCAGACCGAGATCGTACGCAAGACCAAGGTGACCCGGTTTCGTGTCCATGTCGGCAACTGTGTGAAGTGCGGCAAGAGAATCCAGGGCCGAGATTCGCGCCAGACATCCGATGCCATGGGGGCGGCTGCCTCGCAAGTGGGTCCAGAAGCGCTGTCGTTGGCAGCGATACTGAATAAGGAGCTCGGCATTCCCCTGGGCAAGACCACGATAGTTCTTGATAAAGCCTTTGGTCTGAGGCTGACACCGGGCGGCTTGAGCCAAGCCCTCGCGCGCATGGGAGCAAACTGCGAACCAACCTACGAGGATCTCCTCTGCCAGGTTCGCGCCAGTGCCAGCGTCACCATGGACGAATCGGGCTGGAAAGTTGGAGGATGCCTCTGGTGGCTCTGGGCGGCGGTGACAGAGGACACTACCGTCTATGGAATTATGCCAGGCCGCGGCTACGATGAAGCGGTCCGCCTGCTGGGCCCGGAGTTCGACGGGTTCCTCGTTCACGACGGCTGGAGTGTCTACTACAAATTCACGGCAGCGTTTCATCAGAGCTGCACGCGGCATCTGATCAATCGCTGCAACGAAATGCTGGAGAGCGCATCGCCTGCAGCCGTAGCATTCCCTCGCAACGTGAAGGCGATCCTTCTGAAAGGTCTCGATCTCCGCGACCGTTACCTCGAGGGGGAGATTTCGGATCGTGGTCTGGCATCTGCCGCAGGTAGGCTTGAAGCCGATATGGAGCGGCTGCTCGGTCCGAACTATCGATCTGAACCGAACCGCAGGCTTGCAAAACATCTTAACCATGAATTCGAATATCTGTTCACATACCTGAAGTGCCCGGGGTTGGAGGCGACCAACTGGCGCGGTGAACAGGCGATACGTCCAGCCGTCGTAGCTCGCAAGGTCTGGGGAGGTAATAGAACCGAGAACGGCGCACACATCCAGGAGGTTTTAACCAGCGTCTTACGCACGAGCCGTCAACGAGGCGTCGACGCATTGCCCAACCTTGCTGCGCTTTTGAGATCCCCAAAACCCTACGTCCTTGAATTTGGCTCACTACACCCTGCTCGCCGCTGAGTGCTCGCCAACCCGCTAAACAATTACGCCAGGGATTCCGTGTCGCGCCTCACGTCTCAGCAAGATTCGGGGACACTTCTGTATATGTCGCCGGAGCAGTTGCTGGGCAAGACCAACGCGGCGAGCGATATTTATTCCCTGGGTGTCGTTCTCTACGAGATGCTTTCAGGGGAGCCGCCGTTCCAATCCGGAGACATCCCTTATCAAATCCGCGGGGTCGCGCCGGTTTCACTGGACGGGGTCTCTCCACAGCTGAATGAAATTGTGATGAGGTGCCTCGAGAAGAAGCCGGAGCGACGATTTGCCTCCGGGGGGGAACTGAGAAAGGAGCTGAAGCGGCTCCAAGATCGAAAATCAGCAGAAGAGCCGAGCAGAGCGGCGGCGGAACCGCAGAAGCGCGTCGAAAATGTGGACGTGGGGAAACAACCCGAGCCCTGCCCACCGTCTGGTCTTGACGACATAAAGGAACTCATCGAACGCGCCGAACGTGGGGATGTGCGTGCTCAACTCGACCTCGGCGTCAGGTTCAGGGACGGACCAGGAGAAGTCAAGGATGGCATGGCAGTCAAGTGGTTTCAGGCAGTCAAGTGGTTTCGCAAAGCGGCCGAGCAAGGGGACGCAAGGGGGCAAGCCCACCTCGGCCGCATGTACTCTGAGGGCTGGGGAGTGCCTCAAGACAATATTGAAGCACTCAAGTGGATCCGCAAGGCCGTTGAGCAGGGGAGCGCGCTCGGACAAACCAACCTGGGCTGGATGTACTTTTACGGTTGCGGCGTGCCTCAAAACGATGTCGAGGCAGTGAAATGGTATCGCAAAGCCGCCGTGCAGGGATTCAGCCGTGCGCAAGGCAACCTGGGATGTATGTATAGAGATGGCAGAGGAGTCGCCAGGGACGATGCACAGGCAGTTCAGTGGTTTCGTAAGTCTGCCGAGCAAGGGGACGAACTGGGACAAGCCAGCCTGGGCTTTATGTGCTTAGAGGGCCGTGGCGTGCCTCAGGATGATGTCGAGGCGGCCAGGTGGTTTCGCAGATCAGCCGAGCAGGGTTATGCGCGCGCCCAACACAACCTCGGTATCATGTACAGGGATGGAAGAGGAGTGAGCAAAGATGATGTGCAGGCAGTAGCATGGCTTCGCAAAGCCGCTGAGCAAGGGGACCCGCTTGGCCAGCTCAACTTGGGTTGGATGTACTATCAGGGGCGTGGTGTGCCTCAGGATGATGCTGAGGCTGCGAAGTGGTATCGAAAGGCTGCCGAGCAAGGAAACGAAACCGGACAATACAATCTGAACGCCATGAAACAGAAATCTCCCCCCTAAGATATGCTCCCTACTCCACCTGGACTTAGATCTAGACCTCGACGTGGATTTGGACGATCCTGCCCGACATGAACTTTCGCAAGCAAGACGACTTCCCAACCGCCCTCTGTTTCTTGCCGCTTTCAGTCGCGCTCTTTAGAATGTATCGAGTACAAGAATTTACAAATCCATATCCAGGTGGGGTAGCGCCGCAAGTTAGCGTTTATGGGATCGCGCCGCTGGTGAAGCGCCGCTACGAAGCACTGTCCGATAACACGGCGCGAGCTTTCATGATGGTACTCGAAGCTAGCGCTGCGAAAGAGTGGACAGTAAATTCAATATGGGTTGGAGTCCTTCTGGGCTAATGGTGTAGATTTTCATCAGGTAGCGTCTGCCTTCAGGCAGTTCGAGTTCCTCATCCTTTATGATCATCCATCCAAGCCCCGCCATTTCGGACCACAGAGCTTCGTTGCGACTGCCCGGAGCGGTCGTCATATTACTTCCCGGAGTTTTTGAACTCGCCTCAAGAACGGAAATATCCGCCGCACTCATCTCCCGCATGCGCTGCAGGAGAGCTTCTATCTGCGCCTGGGTCACCATAGCTTTCCCACCTCTCTACGATGAGGATCGACATTCCGCGCAAGAGTTGCAGCTGTTTTAATGCCGGCTGCGGTGATGAGGACAGATGAGCGGACGCCTTGTCGCGGACCTCGATCGGCAACGCGGCTCGCCCTTCCTATCTGCTCGACCGCCTTTCGATCGTCAACCTGGGAAGTCTTGGCATGCCAATGGATGGTAACCCACGCGCATGGTGGGTGCTGCCGATGCCAATGGAGGCTTCCTTCATTCGGCCTGGCGGTGTGCCGGAACGTCATCCTATAATAAGACCTAATGCAGCCGCGCAGACCCGTTTACTATCACGCAACCAAGACGATCGGAAACGCTTTCTCCATCCTTTCCGACGGCTTCCGTGTATGGTTTGATGACCAAGAGATTGGCCGCTATGCCATCGGGGGAAATCTGGGCATTGGAGTCTACTTCTCTGAGGACTTCCGCATCGCCCTGTGGTTCGGGCCGATCCTCTTCGCCGTTCATACCATTCCTGGTACACGCATTCTCGACGTTTCGGAGCCTGCTTCTCCTTCTGTGCTCGACTCGCTGAGCCGCGAATTTGGACACAATCTCTTCCGAGAACCTTTCTGGAAAGCAATTCCGCCGAACAAGCGCTTACGCGGAGATGAACTGGTCGCACTCGTCCAGCATCACTACCACGCGGTGTGGGGAAAACCAGCAAGCCGCACCTGGAATCCCACGAGGAAGCGGAGCAGTCACCAGCTCGACCAACTCCCGAAGCTCTTACGCCGCTGTGGATATCACGGTTATGGCCATCCCTCCACCGACAACGGATACGTGATTTTTGATCCAGCCCGGCTCAAGGTCGCCGAACTCGTTTCTGTGGTGCCGTCCCAAGAGTATAAAAAATACTGGGATAACGATTTTAAGGAGTTTACAACCGCAGAGCAGCTTCGAGCGGCGTTCCCGCCCATTCTTCCTCCCCGATTGAAGCGTTAACTCGCTTTTCCCGCCAGATTTCTACTGCGGCGTCGGATCCTGGCATGGGCGGGGATGCAGACATTGGCATGCACGCTGAAGAATGAAATTGTCGCCCAACGCGGCCATGGCTAGCTGAATCCGCAGCTCTCACGCAATTGACTCGGCCGCCGAAGACTGGCACTTTGTCCAGATACGGGTTTCGAGGAGATCAGGACGGTGACATGGCATCTCCGGGAGGACATCTCCCATAACAGGACTTCGGGGGCAAAACGGGGTCGGACCACGGCAAGTTGAATGATTCCCAAACGATGCCTCTCAGACATACCCTTAAAACCGGGCTTGCGCTCGATTTTCGGGCCTGTTTTTTCGTTGTAAGGAATTCCCCCGGCGACCGATCCCGTGGGTGGCAACCTGAAGACCGAGAACGGATTCGGAACGTGGGGCCAAGTGGCCTCGAAGACCGTGCCGCATCGGGAAGGCGCTTTGAGTTATCCGGTCAGCTACACTTATGGCGGGCTCGGCTGGGTCCGCAGCATGAATTTTGCGGAAGGGGGGAGCGTTTCCTATTCCTATAATCAGAACCATGCCACGGTGACCAATACCGACGGGCGCAATCGGCGCTATGTCTACCAGGAAGACGGGAAGAGTGCCCAGGTGCTGGAGGAGGACGATAATGGCAACCTGACCGTTGCCACCAATTACAGCTACGACGCCTTGGGGAGGCTGCTTACGATCAGCCAGGGGATTCAGACCCGCTCCTTCACCTACGACAACCTGGGCCGGCTCAAGAGCGAAACCCATCCCGAGAGCGGCACCACGCTTTACACCTACGATAACGCTTCCAGCCTGGCGACCAAAACCGACGCTCGAGGGATTACCACGCAATACTATTACCATTGTTTCTGCTTTAATTCACTCGATGATTCTCTCCTCCATAAGACGCGCTTCCATGTTTAAGTGGTTGTCATAATCATCTGTATATGAAAGAACGGGTACACCTTCAATATACAAGTTCTCCGAAGTCGGTGCATTTCTTCAAGTCACGCTACATTCCTTGGATCCAGTAGGTGCGGTCGAGGGTGCGGTACTGGATGGCTTCCGATACGTGGCGTGCCTGGATTTTGTCCGAACCCTCCAGATCCGCGATGGTGCGCGAGACGCGCAGGATGCGGTCGTAGGCGCGCGCCGAAAGCCCAAGCCGCGTGATGGCATTCTCCATCTGTTTCTCGCACTCGCTGTCGAGCTTGCAGAAGCGGTGCAGCGTGCGCGGCGTCATCTGGGTGTTACAGAATTGGCCGAACGGCTCCAGGCGATGTCCCTGACGCTGGCGGGCAACCAGGATGCGCTCGCGGATCACGGCCGACTCCTCGGACTTCTCATCTTCCGCCAGATCCTTGTATTTCACTGCGGGGACCTGGATGTGCAAATCGATGCGATCGAGCAAGGGCCCGGAGATCCTGGCCAGGTAACGCTGGATCATCGCCGGCGTGCAGGTGCACTGATGCAACGGATCGCCGAAAAAACCGCACTGGCAGGGGTTCATGGCGGCCGCGAGCATGAAACGCGCCGGGAAGGTCAGCGACATGGCGGCACGGCTGATCGTCACCTCCCCATCTTCCAGCGGCTGGCGCAGAACATCGAGCACGTGGCGCTGGAACTCCGGCAACTCATCCAAAAAGAGCACCCCGTTGTTTGCCAGGCTGACCTCGCCCGGCCGAGGCAGCGTGCCTCCCCCAATCAGCCCGGCATTGGAAATGGTGTGGTGCGGTGAGCGGAAAGGACGCGTCCCGATCAGCCCGTCCTTCTCCGAGAGCAGGCCGGCAACGGAGTGTATCTTGGTCGTCTCGATGGCCTCGTCAAAATTCATAGACGGCAAGATGGTCGGCAAACGGCGCGCCAGCATGGTTTTCCCCGAGCCGGGCGGACCTATGAGGATGATATTGTGCCCACCGGCGGTGGCGACCTCCATCGCTCTCTTGGCCTGGTACTGCCCCTTGACGTCCTTGAAATCGACACCATAGGTGCTGCTCTGTGCCAGAAGCTGCTTGCGATCGACGATCAGCGGGATCCAGGGCTCCCTGCCGTTGAGCAGCTCAACCACGTGCGAAAGCGAACGGGCCGCATAGGCCCTTACGCCTTCCACGACCGCGGCTTCGCGCGCATTGGCCTCCGGAACAATCAGGTGCCCGATTCCCCGCTCCCGCGCCATCACCGCCATCGAGAGCGTCCCCTTGACCGGGCGGACCGACCCGTCCAACGAAAGCTCGCCCAGAAAGAGGAACTCGGAAAGATTCTGCGAACGGACGCATCCTGAAGCCCCCAGGATGCCGACGGCCATCGGCAGATCGAAGGCGGAACCCTCCTTCTTCACATCCGCCGGAGCGAGATTGATCGTGATGTGCTGCGGCGGCAGCGGGTACCCGCAATTGCGCAGCGCCGCCTTGACTCGCTCGCTGCTTTCCCGAACGGCCGTGTCCGGCAAGCCCACGGTCATCAGGTTGAGCTTCTGGCCGCTGCTGAGGTCGACCTCCACCGAGATTGGATATGCGGTGATGCCGAATACGGCCGCCGACTGAACACGGAAGAGCATGGCGTGGCATTGCCCCCATAGGGCTCGCGCAAGAATTACTTGGCATTTTGCTGCTGGCCCTGTGGGCCGCAGCCCGAAGGGGCGCGGCGGCGGGCGGGCATCTGCTGCGTTGCCGCTCCTCGACGATGCACAGCGGCATCGCCCGCGTCGCGGCGCCTTGCATCTGCCCGCCCGGCGCTCGCGCCAAAATGCCAAGTAATTCTTGCGCGAGCCCTTCCTCTCTATCCAACTGCCATGCGCCCCATTTGAGCGAAAAAAAATCTAACCGCAACTCAGGCGATACGGCGCGGCGGCGCGGCGCCACACTCCAAAGGGCAGCCGGCTCCGCCACCGCCGTAGAAAGTTGGTGAGCAATACGGGCTGCGGCGCCGATGTTCGGAGGAGGAATGTCCGGAGGTTTCATGCGAGGGAGTGTGCGGCCGCAGCGGACCGGCGCGGCAGAACCCCCTCACTTCCAGGGAAACAACCGCACATTTTTGGCCAGCGGTATGTGGGGAGTTCCGCTTGTATTGTCGTTCGCGGCGGCTAAAAGCTGAATCGGAGATTCATGGTCATCGCCCTCATCTGGCGGAGGCCGGCCACAACCCCGAAGTTGAGCGCGTTGACCGCCGTGCCCACGCTCGCCCAATTAGGATGATTGAGCACGTTGGAAACCGCCCAAAAGAAATCAATCCGGCGGCCGTGCTCGTCCAGGCGGAAGCTCTTGCGCATCGACAGATTGATCAGATTTGAGCCCGGTCCGGTGATGGTGTTGCGCCCGGCATTTCCATATTGCCCGGGTGAAGGGATGGCAAAGGCTTGGGTGTTGAAAAACTGCGCCGACGTGCGGCCGGTCCAGGGGAGGCTGACCGGGAGACCGGTGGCATCCGCGCGCAAGGAGTTGTTGGCTCCCTTTGCTGTACCGGTGTTGTTGCTCACGTTGCCGAGGATGCGCGCGGTCAAGGGTGTCCCGCCGGCAAGCGTGAAGCTACCGTTGATATTCCACCCGGCGATAAAATTGAGCACTTTGGCCGAGGCGTTGGCGAAAAACTTCCGGTTCTGTCCCACGGGGAGTTCATAGCTGAAGGTAGTCGAGAAATTGTGGCGCTGATCAAAGCTGCTTCTGGAGCGCTCGGCGGCCAGGTTGGCGTCATTCTGAGCCACAATCAGGCCTCCGCCGATGCCGGAGGCATCATCGATGCTCTTCGACAAGGTGTAGGTGTTGTTTACGTTAAAACCGTGGGAGAAGCGCCGGGTCAAGGTGACATTCATCGCGTGCAGAATCGAGCAAGCACCGTTAGTCTGGTAGACGAAGTTGCCGGCGTTGCTGAGCAGGCTGGTGCTGAGGTTGGGGGCGCGCAGCATGTCGAGGCCGGTCCCCTTCGAGCCGTTGTAAGCAACATCCAACACGTAGAGCTGGGATATCTGGGCTTGGACGTCCAGGTTCCATTGCTGAACATAGGCTGGTTTGTAATTCGGGTCGATCGCGTAGGTGTTGAGAATGGTCACGTCCGGACTGGCTGGGAAGCCGTTCTGCAGAGTCAACGGATTCGATCGGGTCGTGAGGATATCCTGATTCACGGCAAACGGAGGCTGTCCTATGAGTTGGCTGATGATCGTCGAGTAAGCGGATGCGTTATAGAATATCCCATAACCTGTCCGGAATACGAACTTTGATTTGGGAGTCGGTTTCCAGGCGATGCCGATGCGGGGACCCAGGTTATTCCTGTCCGCGCCCACTATGGATCTCGGAAAGTGCAGGCCGCTCAATGGTCCTTCCTGGTTGGGCAATACCTGAGCCACGGCCGCGAAACCTGGAGCCACATCCAGGCTTACGAGGTGGTTGTACTTCTCAAATGTGGGGCCGGTGTATTCGTAGCGTAAGCCCAGGTTCAGCGTCAAGCCGGAGCGGAACCGCCAGTTGTCCTGTACGAACAGACTGTAGGTTCGGTTCCTGAGATAATTGTTGCTGCTGCCGTAACGGCGCGATGTGGAGTAGGGGAGCCCCAGGAGAAAATCCGCAAAGTCGTTGCCGGTTCCCGCGATCGGGCGTCCTTTGGCGTCAAAAGCACTCGTGGAATAGCCGGTAAATGAGAAGGTGCCTCGCGCATTGCTGTCGGTCATCGAGTTGCGCTGATTCCAGTTGGCATCTCCGCCGATGGTCAACGTGTGTTTGGTTCCGATCCTGGTCATTCCCCCCGTGATCGAGAGGGTCTGATTTCGGTTAACGGAGGGTGCGGCCAGTGACAGATCTCCGTAGTTGGTAAAGCCTATATTGGGAATCCCCCAATTGATCGGCTCGAGCGAAGTGCCCGCGATCCCCAGCGCGCCTTCTACGTTCTGGTTGTAGGCAAAATCATTCGTGGCTTCAGTGCGCGTTCGATTCCATGCAACCCGCCAGGCGCCAATGAGGCGGGGCTTGAAGGTATGGATGCTCGAAATAGCCAGATTCTGGCCACGATTCTTTCGATTCGAATCGAGGCCGGGGAAAATGCCGGCCGAAAGGCCGGTCCCGCGCCGGAAGGCATAGTTGATAGAGACGTTGTCTTTGGGTGTGAGCCGCAAGCCGGTGACACTCCCCTGAATCTGATCGGAGGTGCCGGGCAGACTGCGTTCCAGCGCATAGTTCTGGGTTGTGCCGGGAAGGTTGGCTCGTGGGAAGTATTTGAGTAGCGCCAGCGACCCCGGGTTCATCCGATCGATAGGAATCTGAGCATTTTGAAACAGCCTCGGGCCGGACGATGCCGGATCATAGAGCTGGACGGGCTGGCTCGCCAGCGGTCCCGATCGCAAGCTGCTCTGCGAAAAATCTCCCGCGCGCTCGAGGTCGGTTGGCACGGTGGTGAGGATGTCGTCGGCGCCGCGGTTGCGGCTGCCGCTGTAGGTGAAAGTCCACCCGGGCTGACCACCTCCGATCAGGTTGGCTAACAGACCGCCGCCGCGGTTTACGGGCGTGCTCGGCTTGATGAAAGGAAGCACTCCACCCAGCGTGACACTGTAGTTGTTCCCGATCTGAACCGGCTTGGGCAGCTCCTCTCCGGTGAGGGAATAGGCGCGCGCATTGAGCGCGGAGTTGCTGAAGGTTTCGGAAACGTTGCCCTGGATCTTCGGCTGCTTGAATGCGGCACCACGTCCTCCGCGTCCCGCCATCGCGACAAGGCCCGCTAGAAGGGCACCCCTGCCTGCACCTCCGCCCAACCCCCCGGCGAGGGCGGCGCCGCCTGGGCCCTCGCCGCGAATGCCCGCTCTCACCTGCTCGGCCAATTGCTGCAATGATTCCAATTGGAAGCCCATTTGCCGGGCTGTGTCCGCAAGCTGTTGGAGGAAATAGGTGTTATTCAAATCTCCGGAATCCAGGCTTACGGAGTTACCCGGGATCACCAGCAGTTCCGGATTGTTCTGGCGCTGAGCGGCCGCGGTCGTTTCCGCTCCAATCTGACCTGGAGTCTGCTGAAACAGCTGCATTCCGGGCAACTCCCTCGTCTCGACCGACTGAAACCCCGCTAGAGCCTGGCCCAGCTGCGCCGCGAGGTTTGCTCCGGTCGCTGGGCGAGTGGACCGCGGAGGCGTCTGCATTTGGATTATCAGGTTGTGGCTTGCAGCCACGATGGGATCCACCGAACTCCGAGTCGCCTTCTGAAATCCGGTCATTTCAACAACAAGCTCATAGGCCACTGCCGACAGTCCTCGAAAAACGAAGGATCCATCCGCGCCCGTCATGGTTTCCGCCTGGGTTTTATCGGGTGCGACCAGACGCACCGTCGCTGCCGGAATCGGCACACCCTTGGCATCGGTCACTCGCCCTCCGATCGAGACCGGTTCCTGGGCGTGGCCGAGGGCCACCAGCAGCAGGCACCCCAAACAGAAATTTCGACAAAAAGCGAATGTGGTCATAGCACAGTGTTCATCCAGTTATTTCGGGGGTTTGAGGTCACAGACCCCATAAGGCCTCGCTATTATTACGCACCCGATAGCGTTCAGGTTACATGAATACGACAAACCCCGTATCGATGCGGTCACGAATAACATTAGGCAGCATAGCCGCAACCAAGATCTAACGCCAAGACTCAAGACGCCAAGAAATCAAGGATTAAAACTCTTGGCGCCTTTGAGTCTTGAAGTCTTGGCGGCAAAAATCCTTTCCGGCTTGCAAAGGAATCCACTTTGGGTCCCGATTACCGGATGTTTGCCGTTAGGGGAGAAAGCTCTCGCCGGAACGATCCCGGCTCGCGGGCTGGCGCCAGGGACAATTGGGCGAAGAGATTTCTCGAGCCTCGTCAGGATAGATAAGCGCGGCGCATTCCTCGGGGTTGCAGCAGGTTTGGCAAACCCTCTTGAAGGCGTGAACCCGCAGAAGCTTGATGTCCGGAGCCAGGAAGCCCTCCTTCACCGGTTCCCGATGCAGGAGGTCCGTGCTGAGGTACTTCTTGTTGTCGTCGGAAAAGACGGTGACCACCACGGCATCCTTGCCCAGCTCGTTCTGCACCATGAGGGCGCCCAGGAAGTTCGCGCCCGAGGAGATTCCGACCCCGAGGCCGAGCTCAGCGGCAAGTTTCTGGGCCATCACAATCGCGTCCCCGTCATCCACGGCGACCACGCTGTCCAGAGAATCCAGTTTTACGATCGGCGGGATGAATTCGTCGGATATTCCCTGGATGCGGTGCTTTCCGATTTTGTAGCCCGTGGACATGGTCGGAGAATTGGCCGGTTCCAGCGGGTGGAGCTTGATCGATGGTTGCTTCTCCTTAAGATAACGGCCTACTCCCATAATGGTTCCACCGGTTCCCACGCCGGCGATGAAAGCATCGGGGACCAGCGAATGCCATCGCAACTGCCACCAGATTTCCGGACCCGTGGTTCTGTAGTGAGCCTCGATGTTATCCTCGTTCGAAAACTGCCTGGGAAGGAAAACGTCTCCTCTAGACAGGGCCAAGTCCTCCGACCGGCCGATGCTGCCAAGGAACCCCCCTTGTTCTTTGCTGACAAGAACAATTTCCGCGCCCAGGCTTTTGATCAGGTTGATCCGTTCAGCGCTCATCCAGTCAGGCATGAAAATAATTGCAGGATGCCCCAAGGCACGGCCGACGGCACAAAAGGCGATGCCGGTATTGCCGCTGGTGGCTTCGGCGATCAGATTCCCGGGTTTGAGCAGCCCGCGAGCATAACCTTGCTGCAGGATGAAAAAGGCCATCCGGTCCTTGATGCTCCCGGTCATGTTCAGGTTTTCCGCCTTGGCATACAAGGTGCGCGTCTGGCCCCGGAACATGAACTCGATGGCGAGGAGTGGAGTGTTGCCTATAAGGGGTGCCAGCTCGCGGATTCGGCGATGGTAATCAGGTACCACGGTATGAGTCCTCCTCGTATTTCGAATGATAGCAACCGGCCTTGCTACATAACCCGCGGCAAGCTACACGCCGGTTGACGCCCGCCTTCCGCGTCAGGAAACAATAACCCAGATGCGGCAAAAAAGGCTGCAAAAAAGGGATTCATGGGCCGGCCTGGAAGATCCGGAGATGGTCCTCCATTATCGTTTCTTGGAAACCGTGGGTAGTACGAGCCTGGCAAGTTCTTGCGCATCGGCGCATGAGGTTCATGTAAGATAGGGCGGACCGAGCACCAGCGGCATCTTGCCGATCTCCGGGGACCACGAAGATCCGTAGAGAGCTGGGTCCCGAAAACGTATGTTTAGCCTGGCGGTTCCATGACACTTCTGCAAGCACTGGAACGGGAGATTTCATCAACCATCCTATCCCGGGGCAGGGACTATTTCCGCCGCGGAGCTGTCAAGTCTATCGGCCGCAAAGAAGATACCATCCACGCTATAGTGGAGGGCGGTACAACCTACCAGGTCAGGATAGATTGTTCCGTCCCGGATGAGATCGGCTTTTACTGCAGCTGCCCCTATTTTGACGGTAACCTCGATGTTTGCAAACATGTGTGGGCCGCCTTCATTGCCGCCGAGCGCGATCATCTTTTGCCTGACTGGAATAGACGGACACCACCGGACCTCCTCCCAGATGAAACTGATAGCCTGGAGGAAGACGAAGAGGATGACAACGACCTCTTCTTTGATGAGAACGACGAAGAGGATGAGGACGAGGACGCCCTCTTCGATGACGGGAATAGTACAGATAACGAGGGCTACCGCGGAGGCAGCCCTACCGCCAGAGAAGGCAGCCGCGCGCAGAGAGCCCAGGCAATGAAGCACTATTGGCAGGAAATGCGTAACAAACACTCCGGCGGTGCAAGGACGCCGGAAGCACCTGCCAGTCAAACGAAACCTCCGGCCTGGAAGCATCTTTTTGAGGAGCTGAGCCGGCAGCAGCCCCCGGCTCATGAACCGTCTCCCGAATGGCCGGCCGAGAAGGGAATCCTCTATATCCTGCGGTATGCAGCCGACTACCGCAGCGAAGGGTTGGCTATCGACGTTCAGGTCCGCACGCGTAAGAAGAACGGCGCCTGGGGCAAGCCGCGCGCCTATTCCATCAAATATCAGATCCTTCCAGCGTTGCCGGACCCTCTGGATCGGCAGATCCTGCAGTTGCTGATTGGCACACCTCGATACACCGTAAATGTCGATTCTGGAAATCGTTTTTTTCCTTCGGCCGAGGCCCTTGCCGAGCTGCTCCCGCTCATGTGCCGTTCCGGCCGCTGTTTTTTCCGCCCCGCCGAGCCGCAGCTCGAGTTGCAGCCCCTCGCATGGGATGCCGATGAGCCATGGCAGTTCCTTGTCGACGTTCGACGCCGGGAATCAGCCTATGTTCTCTCAGGATCATTGCGCCGAGGCGAGGAGCGCACGGCTCTGGAAGAGCCCGCCATTCTGTTCAGGTTTGGCTTCTTCATAAACCGCGGACTGATCAGCCGGTGCGATTATGGCGGCGCTTTCGACTGGGTGCGGCTTCTGCGCCGGGAAAAACGGGTCGAGGTGCCGGCGCAGGATCGCGACACCCTGTTTCAGGAACTGTTGCGGCTGCCGCTGCTGCCGGCCTTGGAGCTTCCCGAGGAGTTGCAGTTCGAAGAAGTCCGCGCTTGCGGCCAGCCGGTGCTGAAGCTGCGTCGATCCCCCAATCCCTGGGAGCGGGGCATGCTACAGGCGGATCTGGCATTCGAATATGCCGGCTTCCTGGTCCGCCCCGCCGAAATCTCGCAGGGAATCGCCGACCCGTCCAACCGGCGCCGTATCCGGCGCGATCCGCAGGCGGAAAAATCCGCTGTCCAGCTGCTCGCACGCACGGGTTTCGCGCGAGGTTACTCCTCAAAGGGACCCGTGTGGCTTTTGCACGAGGCGAAACTTCCGCACACGGTGCGCGATCTCACCGCCGCCGGGTGGCAGATTGAGGCCGAGGGAAAACTGTTTCGCACCGCGGGTGCTTTCAAGATCGAAGTCAGCTCGGGAATCGACTGGTTCGAATTGCGCGGGAGCGTCGAGTTCGGCGACCGCCGCGCCCCCCTGCCGGCTCTCCTGGCCGCGCTCAAGCGCAAAGAAAACACCGTTCTGCTCGACGACGGCAGCGTGGGCATCCTGCCGGAAGAGTGGCTGCGCAAATACGGCATCCTGGCGGGCCTGGGGACAGCCGAGGAGGACCACCTGCGCTTCAGCCGCTGCCAGACCGGTCTGCTCGACGCCCTGCTGGCCGCGGAACCTGCCGCCTCCTGCGACGAGATCTTCGAACGGGCGCGCGCTCGCCTGCGCGAGTTCGCCGGCGTGGCCCCCGCCGACGTGGCGCCGGGGTTCTGCGGACAGCTGCGGGAATACCAGCGCGAAGGGCTGGGCTGGATCCACTTCCTGCGTGAGTTCGGCTTCGGAGGCTGCCTCGCCGATGACATGGGACTTGGGAAGACCATCCAGGTGCTGGCACTGCTGGAGTCGAGGCGCGAACTGCGCGCATTATCCAGCCGGGAAGGACAGCCCGCCGCCTCGCTCGTGGTCGCACCCCGCTCGCTGATCTTCAACTGGAAGCAGGAGGCCGCGCGCTTCACGCCGCAGCTGCGCGTGCTTGACCACACGGGCGCCGGACGTGCCAGGGTCGACGGCGGATTTGATGCCTATGACCTCGTGCTCACCACCTACGGCACACTGAGGCGCGACGCGGCCTTTTTCAAGGACCGGCACTTCGACTATCTGATTCTCGACGAGGCGCAGGCGATCAAAAACGCCGGCACCGCCTCGGCCAAAGCCGCGCGCCTGCTCAAGGGGAATCACCGCCTCGCTCTCAGCGGCACGCCGGTCGAGAACCATCTTGGCGAGCTGTGGAGCCTGTTCGAGTTTCTCAATCCTGGGATGCTCGGATCCTCTTCCGTCCTCAAGCTGGGCCAGGGGGAGCTGCGCAAGCCCGACCACGAGGCGCGCGAGTTGCTCGCGCGCGCCTTGCGGCCGTTCATCCTCCGCCGCACCAAGGCGCAGGTGGCGCGCGACCTGCCCGACAAGGTCGAGCAAACACTCTTTTGCGAACTCGATCTCGCCCAGCGACGCCTCTACAACGAACTGCGCAACCATTACAGACAGCAACTTCTGCAAAAGGTCGAGCATGAGGGCATAGGCAAGACCAGCATCCAGATCCTCGAAGCGCTGCTGCGGCTGCGTCAGGCAGCGATCCATCCGGGTCTGATCGATCCGAGGCGCGTCACCGAACCGAGCGCGAAGCTCGAGGCGCTCATGCCCCAACTCGACGAGGTGCTCGACGCGGGGCACAAAGCGCTGGTTTTCTCCCAATTCACTTCCATGCTCGCCATCCTAAAACCGAAACTGGAGGAAAGGAAGCTGGCATTCGCTTACCTCGACGGGAAAACACGCGACCGCCAGGCCGAAGTCGAGCGTTTTCAGCACGACCCCAAATGCAGATTGTTTCTCATCAGCCTCAAGGCCGGCGGGCTGGGGCTCAACCTTACGGCGGCGGAATATGTTTTCCTCCTCGACCCCTGGTGGAACCCGGCCGTCGAGATGCAGGCCGTCGACCGCAGCCACCGCATCGGACAGACCCGGACGGTGTTTGCCTATCGTCTCATTTCCCGCGACACGGTGGAAGAGAAGGTCCTGGAGCTGCAGCGCACCAAGCGTGATCTCGCAGACGCAATTATCAATGCCGACAACAGCCTGATCCGCGACCTGCGGCCCGAAGACCTCGCGCTCCTGCTCAGCTGAAACAAATCGCAGCCCTGATCGTGACTTTGATCTCGGCGCTGCCTTGGCGGTTGCTGGAGCGTCTCCGACGAACGCAATAATCGATGAGTTCAAAGGCATTGAAGCCTGAATCCTAGGAGTCCGTCCGAGAATTAGGAGGGGCTCCTAGCTAAGTCCTTGAGATGGATGCTATATGCGGTGGTGACACAATTGAGGGGCCAGTCGAGGGATGCAATCTCTAGATATACCATGGGGAGTCCGCACCCCTGAACTATGGAATCCGATTCATGATCTCAAGGCGCGTCGCCTTTTCACTACCCACGCCCCTAGCCCTCTTTCCAAAGCCCGCTTTCAGGCGACTGCCGGATTCGCACCTCGATGCACGGGAATCCTCCCCTTCAAGCGCAGCCGGCACGAGAGACCGAGTCCGATTCCAACGTCGCGTTCAACCCGCATAGGATATAGCAAAATCTGATGGCAGGAGCTGCGAGCGCAATCTCCAACTCAATCCACGTTGGGCGCCAGCATGATTGAGTTTCCTCCAGACGCCTTGGCACGATACATGGCTCGATCC
>Ga0187878_1001676_pt1 | contig 21094 bp, 9 predicted proteins | sample June2016WEW_17_1_FD_132979 | JGI IMG/M metagenome (GOLD analysis project Ga0187878, IMG submission 132979) | Peatland microbial communities from SPRUCE experiment site at the Marcell Experimental Forest, Minnesota, USA - June2016WEW_17_150 | ecosystem: Environmental > Terrestrial > Soil >...
AATATGAATAATATATTACTGATTACGAATTTAAGAACTTTATAAAGAACTAACGGCCTTGGCGCCCCGGCGCCACGCTCTAACCGGGCTGAGCCACGCCCCGTGAATTTTTGCAAAAATATACTAGAATATGTATAAATTATACTTTTTTTTGATGAAAATCTATGTCAGGAATTTGCAACCTTAATGTATTACCAGGTCTGTATCCTCATATTCCTGATCTTGTATGTTGTAAGTATCACAAGCCAAATCGTAAGTCTCCTCTTCATCTTCGTAATAGTCTGATTTCCGGATTTAAATAAATTATGGTATTCGCGTGGTAGTCCTTCAAGCAATTGGGTTGTTTTGTTGGTTTTTGATTGGAAAGTAAAATATTTTTATTTAACTTTGTTTAATAAATATCTAACATTCTTTCTATATCCTTGAAATAATAAAAATAATTGAAACATAAAAATTATGAAAAAAATAATATTTGCAGCAATCTTTGTTTTATTGACTACTATGTCTTTTGCCGATATAGTCATGCAGCCATATCTTCAGGCAGTATCAACAAATTCCATCTATGTTTTGGTTGAAGCAACTACTACCGATACCGTAACTGTCAATTATGGATTAACAATATCATACGGAAGTACTGCCAAAACCGAAAGTTATTTACCAACAGATAATTCCCCTGTTACGTATGTTCATAGAATCAGGTTGTTTAATTTACAGGCAAATACTAAATATTATTATAATGCTATTCATGGTGGATCTACAAGCAGTGGATCATCTTTCTGGACTGCTGTTATGCCAGGAACAAGTTACAGGTTTGCTTGGATGGCTGATTGCCGATCAGGTCCTACGATCCATGACCAGATTGCCGTTTATCTCCTTGGTATGAACCCTAAATTTTCCATTTATGGGGGAGATTTATGTTACAGTTCAACATATTCCTATTGGAAATCGGAGTTTTTTACACCGAATGAAATTATTGCAATCAAACAGATTCCTTTTTTTGGTGTAGTAGGAAATCACGAGGGCTGGACTCCGGATACCCGGACATTTGAACAAAATCCTGCCTCTCCTTCAGGGACTCAGGATTATTATTCATTTGATTATGGCGATGTGCATTTCGCTGTGATCAATTTTATGATTGATTACAGTGTAAATAGCCCTCAGTATAATTATTTCAGCAGCGACCTGGCTGCAACAAATAAAATATGGAAAATCGTAATATCGCATAACCCGGCTTATTGTTCCGGCGGACACGGAGAAGACCCGGTGATGATAACCTGGAGCCAGAATTTATTTGTTCCTAACCACGTGGATATGGTTATTTCTGGACATTCACATTTTTACCAGCATAATCTGGTCAGCAATATCCATCATGTTATTGTTGGTACTGCAGGTGCTCCGTTTTATGTGCCTACTAATGCATCTTATACAATTAAATCAATTCAAACATATTGTTATGCGACTGTTGATGTTTCACCAAACACTTACTATATGAAAGTATTTGACAACAATAATTCATGGATAGATACGATTATTTTAAACAAACCTACAGGAATAAAAGGCAAACAAGAAATAATAAATGATTTTAAATTAAATCAAAATTATCCTAACCCTTTTAATCCTAATACTACAATTAGCTTTGAACTTCCTAAATACTCATATGTAAAATTAAGTATATTTGATATCTCAGGCAAAACAATTGCTACTTTAATTAACGGTTCACTTAATGCTGGTAAATATGAGATTCCGTTCGATGGTACAAATCTTTCCAGCGGTGTATATTTATGTAAGCTCGAAACAGATGGATATTCATCAGTTAAAAAAATGATACTTTCAAAATAGTAGTTTTCAGAGGATCGTAATTTATTAACACATTTTAAAAATTAAATATGTAACAGGAATTTGCTTAAAATTTATTATCCATATAAGGTTATAATATTATTATTTCTTATTTCACTAAATATTTTTGCTGATGAAATAAGAGTTAATAAAATTGAATATATTGATTCCGATAAGATTCCTTTTAAATATACAATTCACATTGACTATCCTCAGCTGGAATTAATTAATAAAACTGAAGTGTTGGATAAAATTAACGGCGATATTAAAAATGTTATATTGAATATTAGTGATGAATATAAAGGTAAACTCAATGACTATGCATCATTACCCGGTTCAAATGAAGCATATAGCTGGTTCGAAGTTTATTTTCAGGTATTTTCCTCTAAGGATATTTTTAGCTTTTCATTTTTTATTTATAAATATTTCCCAAACGAAAATATTCCTATCACATCCGTAAAAAGTTTTAATTTCGATTTAAGTACGGGAAATCAGCTTTCTCTTGAAGACATGTTTTTGAGCAATTCTGATTATCTCTCAGTGCTGTCAATAAATACTGCAGCCTATTTAAAATCAGAAATTGATGAAGACCCTGATGAAGCTCTGTATGATTATAATTCCGTTATCGAAGGCACGAAACCGGAAGAAAAGAATTATCAACATTTTAATATTAGCCCGCTTTCATTTATTATTATATTTGAACCCTACCATTTTGGCATCAAAGCAAATAGATTTGTACAGGCAGAAATTCCGTTTGATAAATTTAAAACGCTGATGAAGAGATAATCGCGAAGGTTATTGAACATCAACTTTTTAAAAAGAAACTTGATATTATTTAAGATTTGATATATTTTTAAGCATTCGTATAAGTGAATTGTTAAGACCAACTATTTCAAAACAAGTCATACATTTGCATCTAGAATTAAATTTTTTTTGATAATAAATTGTATTTATAAATAAAATTAAATCAAAAAAGAATTCTTATGAAGTTTTTGTGGTTCTTGTTGCAATTTCACCAACGTAATATTTTGCAATGCAAGCAGGAATCTTAAAATCTTTCCCCTCATCTTATCTATTTCAAAAAAGTGTCAGCAATGAATGCGAAAAATGGGAAATTTGGGAAAATATTTTTAGTGGTTTTTGTTGAATTTCGAACATTTTTGTGGTTTTTACGTCATCCCGAACCAGTCCCGAGTTCTCGGGATAACCGGGCTGAGCCACGCCCCGAATTTACTAGGATACAAATTTACTAATTTAAATTTTAAATATTAATATTAAAGAACCGGGAATCCTGTCACCGGGTCATATTCTAAACATTCCACATGCTTCCTGAACAGATGGTTGGGGTTCGAGCCCTCCCCGCCTCACTAAAAAAGGTGTTACGGTTACTTAGACTGCAACCCCAGAGTATAACCATTCTCAAAAATAGGAATAACCGTTCTTATGTAAATTGATAAAAAAATTTAGCATATTTAAACTTTCATTTAAATCAAAAGAAATAGAATGGATACAAAGAACAAAATTAGAAACACTAATCTCCTGACTGAAGATGAATTAGGGAAAATAAATGCATACTGGCGTGCAGCTAATTATTTATCGGTGGGACAGATTTACCTTCTCGATAATCCTCTGCTTAAAGAACCTTTAAAGCTTGAGCATATAAAGCCAAGGCTGTTAGGACACTGGGGAACAACACCCGGTCTGAATTTCATTTACCTACATCTAAACCGTATTATAAAAAAATATGATCTGAATATCATCTACGTGACGGGACCGGGCCACGGAGGGCCAGGAGTTGTAGCAAATACTTATCTTGAAGGTACATACAGTGAGATATATCCCAATATTTCTCGTGATATCGAAGGTATGAGAAAGCTGTTCAAACAGTTCTCATTTCCTGGAGGTATACCCAGTCATACCGCACCGGAGACACCGGGGTCAATTAATGAAGGCGGAGAACTCGGTTATTCTTTGCTTCATGCATACGGAGCGGTGTTTGATAATCCCGATCTGATAGCATGTTGCATAATAGGTGACGGCGAAGCAGAAACAGGACCGCTCGCCGCAAGCTGGCATTCAAATAAATTCCTTAACCCGGTTCATGACGGTGCTGTGCTTCCTATCTTACATCTCAACGGTTATAAAATTGCTAATCCGACAGTACTTGCAAGACTGGAAAATGGTGAATTGAATGATCTTCTTACCGGCTACGGACATAAGGTCTATTTTGTAGAGGGTAATGAACCTCTTGTTATGCATCAACAAATGGCTGCAGCACTTGACGAAGTATTTGCCGAAATTAAAGAAATTCAAAATGAAGCCAGAAGAGAAGGATTCAAAAAGCGCCCGTTCTGGCCTATGATAGTTCTCCGCACTCCGAAAGGATGGACCGGACCGAAGATCGTTGACGGTCTGGAGATAGAAGGTACTTTCCGCTCGCATCAGGTCCCGGTTTCCGAGATGGCAAGCAAACCCGAACACATAAAGATACTGGAAGAATGGATGAAAAGTTACAAGCCGGAAGAACTCTTTGATAAGGACGGAAGGTTAATAAATGAACTGGCCGAACTGTCTCCAATCGGAAATCTAAGGATGGGAGCTAATCCTCATGCGAACGGCGGTATTTTTTTGAAGGATCTTAAGATGCCTGATTTTCGGGATTATGCAGTAGGAGTACCTAAACCCGGAACGGTTGTAGCTGAAGCAACACGTATTATGGGTTACTTTTTGCGTGACGTGATGAAACTGAATGAAGACAGCCGTAACTTCCGTGTTATGGGACCTGATGAGACTGCTTCTAACCGTCTCGATGCTCTTTTCGAGGTTACTGACAGGATCTCAACTGCAAAGATATTTCCTAATGATGACCATATATCACCTGATGGAAGAGTAATGGAGGTGTTGAGCGAACACATGTGCCAGGGATGGCTGGAGGGATACCTCTTAACAGGGCGTCACGGATTTTTCTCGTGTTATGAAGCATTTATTCATATTATCGACTCAATGTTCAACCAGCATGCAAAATGGCTAAAAGTAACCAAGGGTATACCATGGAGGCAGCCGATAGCATCGCTCAACTATCTGCTAACTTCTCATGTTTGGCGCCAGGATCATAACGGCTTTAGCCATCAGGATCCGGGATTTATAGACCATGTAGTGAATAAAAAAGCCGAAATAGTTCGTGTATATCTCCCGCCGGATGCTAACACTCTTCTTTCAGTAACAGACCATTGCCTGCGCAGCCGCCATTACATTAATGTAATAGTTGCCGGAAAACAACCTGCACTGCAATTCCTGGATATGGAATCTGCAATTAAACACTGCACGAAAGGTATCGGAATGTGGGAATGGGCAAGTAATGATCAGAAAAGCGAACCGGATGTGGTTATGGCATGCGCGGGTGATGTTCCCACCCTCGAAACTCTGGCAGCTGTGAATATACTCCGTGAGAATTTCCCGGATTTGAAAATACGTGTTATTAACGTGATAGATATAATGACATTACAGCCCTCTTCCGAGCATCCGCATGGACTTTCCGATAAAGAATTCGATGGCCTGTTTACCGAAGATAAGCCGATAATATTTGCATTTCACGGATATCCCTGGCTCATACACCGATTGACATACAGGCGTAATAACCATAAGAACCTGCACGTACGCGGGTATAAGGAAGAAGGCACAACCACAACACCGTTCGATATGGCAGTATTGAACGATCTGGACCGCTTTCATCTTGTAATGGATGTAATAGATCGTGTACCTATACTGGAAAAAACGGGTGTTCATTTAAAACAAAAAATGCAGTATAAGCTTATTGAGCATAAACAATATATCTACCAGCACGGAGATGATATGCCTGAAATCCGTAACTGGAAATGGACTGATGAGGACGGGAAATAATTAAATAAAAGGAAGTAGAATTATTTTCTCACTATAGAGTAAATACATATTTTTAAATATTTGAATTCCGCTCAAATTATAAAAATTCCTGAAGCAACACTCTCGGCTTTAAAAATAAAGTTAAATGTTCAGTTAAAAATGAAAAGCAAGCCTAAGGTTATTAATTTGTTTTAAATTTAAAATTAAGGCCTTCTGCTACCTTTAATGCTAAATCTTTATCAGCTTTATAGAAATGTGACAGTTGTCTTTGAATAATTTCGTCGCGTTTGTCACCGGTGATTCCGCTCATTGAGCTGATAATATTACTGACCGTATTCTTTTGTTCCTTTTCAGTCATTACTTTTCTGAATAATAAACCCGGCTGGGTATAATGATCATCGTCATTTTCATTCCTATTAAAAGTACCAGCAATATCTGAATCAAGCTTGGATGCAGGTTCTTTATAACTATTATCAGCAACAATATCATCGAAGCTGTTTGGAAAATAATTAGGATTATCTCCACCATTACCATCTACATTCATGAAACCATCTCTTTGGTGATTGTGAACTTCATTGATTGGTCTATTTACAGGAATTTGCTCATAATTAGCACCTAATCTGTATCGATGAGCATCAGGATAAGCAAGAATCCTTCCTTGAAGCATTTTATCAGGTGAAAGGCCTATTCCGTCAACAATGTTTGCCGGAGCAAATGCTGCTTGTTCAACATTGGCAAAATAGTTTACAGGAATTTCATTTAATTCCATAATACCAACATCAATTAAGGGGTATTCTGAATGCGGCCACACTTTGGTGACATCAAACGGATTCCATTTGAATTTCTTTGCCTGTTCATCGGTCATTACCTGAATTTTCAATGCCCATTTTGGAAAATCTCCCTTACCGATAGCTTCAACTAAATCCCTTTGTGCATAATCAGGGTCTCTCCCTTTCAATACTTCTGCTTCTGCACCTGTCAGCGTTTTATTTCCCTGTTGGGTTTTAAAATGGAATTTTACCCAAATCCGCTCGTTTTTGCCGTTAATCATTGAAAAAGTATGGCTGCCAAAACCATTCATTTTTCTGTATCCATCGGGAGTTCCCCTGTCACTAAAAAGTATCATTACCTGGTGTAAACTTTCCGGATTAAGGCTCCAGAAATCCCACATCATGGTAGGACTTTTCAGGTTGGTCTTTGGGTCGCGTTTTTGAGTGTGAATAAAGTCAGGAAATTTTTTAGCGTCTTTGATGAAGAAAACAGGCGTGTTATTTCCGACCAAATCCCAATTACCATCTTCTGTGTAGAACTTCACAGCAAACCCTCGCGGGTCTCTTTCGGTATCGGCACTTCCTTTTTCGCCACCTACCGTTGAAAAGCGAATCAATACTTTACACGTATTTCCAACTTTACTAAACAGTTTTGCTTTGGTGAACTTTGTTATGTCATTTGTCACGGTAAATTTTCCAAAAGCACCTGATCCTTTTGCATGAACTATACGTTCTGGAATTCTCTCACGATTAAAATGAGCAAGTTTTTCGTGCAGATAGAAATCCTGTAAGAGGACAGGTCCTCTAGGACCAACGGTCATACTATCTTCATTTTCAAAGTATGGTTTGCCGGATGCAGTTGTTAATGTTTTCTTTTTCATTTTATTTATAGTTTAAAGATTATTAATATTTACTAATAAACGCCATAAACGGTTTCAATTGTTCAACTTAAAAATAAAATAATTCAGAACCGAAGCATAAGAAACCCAAAGTAGATAAGGAATAAGCAGAAGAGATGCAGTCAACGAAATTCCCGAAAATGAAATAATAGATAATAAAATAAAAATCCAGAGCAGGCATATTTCTATGAATCCTAACAATAATAACTTCATTCCGAAAAATATGAATGACCAGAGAGCATTCAGTATTAATTGGATGGAAAAGAACATTACTGCCTGAGAAATGTTCACTGTATCTCTTTGCCGCCAGACAAGAAATAAAGAAATTCCCATCATCAGGTACAAGACTGTCCAAACAGGACCAAAAATCCAGTTTGGAGGTTTAAATGTGGGTTTGTTAATAGTTGCATACCATGTTGGAATGTTCTTGCTTGTAAAAAAAGAGCCAATAATTCCTGCTAACAGGCAAACTACAACGCATATAATTAAACTAAGCCAATCGGCTTTTACCATGATATATTTAATTTGAGTGTTAAGCTAAAATTATCATTCAGAGTTTATACTTTCAAGTGCATGGAAATTATTACCTCATTAAAGTCTTAAAAGCTGTTAACATTTTCTGCTTGAAAAAATAAATTTGTATTCATTAAATTCATTAATTATATTAACCCTAAACCCTCTTCTCCACCGCAAAAAAGTGTCAGCAATGCCCCTCAAAAATGGGCTAAAAATGAAGAAAATGGGGTAAGGTTTTAAAGTGTTTTTTTCGAAAATGAGCTGTTTTGAGGTTTTTTTAAACTTACCGAACCAAGCGCTCTAACCGGGCTGCCTGTCTGAAGCCGGGTCCAGCCACGCCCCGAATCTGCGTAAAAACGAGGTTCTATTATTTTAATATAAAATAATAAAACCGAAATATGACCCTTTCGGAAATAACTGTAATTAAAAAGAAGTTAATAATATGCGAATTAAATTAATCGAAATGTTTGCTTTTAAATGTAAAAATTAGGTGAACTATATAAAAAAATTAGAGGGTGAAGAGTATTATTTGTTATGGAGTAACATATGAATTTTTCTATTAATTCGTTATATACTCTTCACCCCGGAAACTTTAATTCATCAGCTCTTCAGGTGTTTCTTCTCGTTTCATTCTATGTCCGAATCTTTCCTCGAAGATAGTATACAGCGTGGGCACAAAAATCAGCGTAAGGAAAGTGGAAGCAGTAAGCCCGCCAATAACCGATATAGCAAGAGGAGCCTGAGAAGATTCACCACCGATACCGAGAGCCATCGGTATCAGTCCCAAAATCGTAGCGAATGTTGTCATAAATATAGGGCGCAGTCTTGTTTTACCTCCAAGAAGTACAGCTTCATGCAGTTCAATGCCTTTCTTTCTTAATCTGTTAGTATAGTCAACTAAAAGTATGCCATTGGATACGACTATGCCGACCATAACTATCACCCCTTCAAAAGAGGTAACTGATAATGTTGTGTTTGTTAAGAACAGCATCCAAACCACGCCAACCATTCCCAGCGGAACCGAGAACATAATAATGAAAGGATCTATAAGGGATTGGAACTGCGATGCCATGACCATATACACCAGAATTATCGCAAGCACCAGTGCAAGACCTAACGCACTGAATGTCTTACTCTGCTGCTCGACATTTCCGCTCAACTCTACAACAAAGCCCGATGGTATTTGAACATCCCTGAGCTTATTCTGAATATCAGCTGCAACACTGCCCAAATCCCTTCCTGTTACGTTTGCAGTCACATCCACAAGCCTCTGCTGGTATTTCCTGTCAATTTGCACAGGAGAACTTGTTAAGACAACATCGGCTATATTTCCAAGCTCAACAAGCTTCCCCTGGCTGCCCATTACGGTCAATCTTTTTATATCATCTATATTATTCCTGTAGTCTTCTGACATCCTGACTAATATATTATATTGGTTCCCTGTTTTAGGATCGCTGAACAATGACGCAACCGTACCGCTCATAGCCGCTGCAACTGTATTCGCAACTGCTGATACACTGACCCCTAATGAACCGGCTTTCACCCTGTCCACGATAACTCTTGCTTCCGGAAGATTATTATCCCTGCTAATTGTGGCATCGGTAGCTCCGGGTGTCGATTTTACAATATCATAAACTTGTTTCGAGAGTTCATCTGAAGCCGCAAAATCATAACCAAGTATCTGAACGTCTATGGGTGCTGCAGATCCGAAGTTTAAAAGAAATTTCAGGAAACCGCCGGTGCTTAGATAGACCTGCCCGCCGGGCAGTGATAGAAGCTTAGGTCTTATACTGTTTGCAATTTCAAATACCGATCTATTCCTTTCGTCAGGCGGAACTAAAGATACAGAAAGAGACGCCATATGGCTTCCCGAATTACGGCCAAAGCCGCTGCCGGTCTTACCATTCGGAACTCCTATATCTGACTGGATTGTACTTACTTCAGGAACATTTTTTTGAATTGTCTCTTCAACCTTCTCCACAAACTTCTCGGTCTCTTCAATACGCGTCCCTACCGGCATCTTAACAGTTACGGAAAATTGGCTTTCATCGGATTCCGGGAAGAACTCAGTACCTATGAACTTAAACAAAAAGAAAGATAATACAGAAAATCCGACTATCCCAAAAACTGTCACCCTCCTGTGACGTAATGCCGATTTGAGCGAATTTTGATAAAAACTATCTATACCATCGAGTGCCTTTTTTGACCAAACCATAAACCTGTCAGAGAGTTTTTTAGAATCAGGTTTTAATTCCGTCTCACCTTTTAGAGCCTTATAGCAGAGCAGCGGTGTTACAGTTCTGGATACGAAAAAAGAGGAGAACAACGCAACTGCAATGGTCAGGACAAGAGGGATAAATAACAGTTTCGCAATACCGGACAGAAATACGACCGGCAAAAAGACTATTACAGTTGTGAGTGTTGATACAAAGATAGGTGAAGCAACTTCTACAGCCGCATCTAGTGTTGCCTGTATTTTATTTACACCGGTCGAACCCATATTAGTATAGTGACGTGAAATGTTCTCAAGCTCAACGATCGAATCATCGACCAGCCTGCCCACTCCGAGAGCAAGTCCGCCCAGCGTCATGATATTCAATGAAACACCGCTGAACCTGAAAAAGATAAAGGTAATAAGAATAGATAGAGGGATGGCTGTGAAAATAATAATTGTGCTTCTTGTATTACGCAAAAATATTATTATCACCAGTACGGCAAGGAATGCACCTACCGAACCTTCCTGCAGAAGCCCGTTGATAGAATCCCTGATGTACTGACTTTGATCGAATGCAGTAGTAGCTTTGACCGTCGGTGGTACATCGCGCAGGTTTTTCAATCCTTTCAGCACTTGATCCACCACATCTACAGTATTTGAACCCGGCGTTTTCTGGACTCTTAAAATAACCCCGTGTTGACCATTATTTCTTATTATCTCGGTCTGCTCCATGAATGAATCCTCTATACGTGCTACATCTCTTATTCTGATCGGCACACTGTTTGTAATTGTAAGCACAATATCGCCCATCGGCTGAACGAGATTAAAGAGACTTTCGGTTTTCAAAGAATAATCAAATACACCGGTTTTCAGGTCTCCCGAGGGTAATATCAAATTTGACTCGCCAACAGCATTTATTACCTGCTGAAGTGTTACTCCTACAGCTTCCAGCCTGTCCCTGTCTATTGTCAGGTGAATCTCTCTTATCTTTCCTCCCAGAACCTGTGCAAAAGCAACACCGGGTAAATGCTCAAGCTGCGGTTCGACAGAGTTATATGCAAGATCATACAGATCCCGTTCATCCATGTTACTGCTTAGAGCCACTGTAATTACCGGTATATTCGTAATATCAAATCTTAGGGCAAGAGGTTGTGAAACACCTGTTGGAAGCTGGTTCAGAACGCGGTTTATTTTTTGTATCACGTCTACCAATCCCACATCTGTATTCGCATCCCAGTTGAAATATATGCGAACACTTGAGATACCTTCTCGTGTGGATGACTGTATATAATCCACATCATTGGTTGAACTAACAGCACGTTCTATAGGAACTGTAATGCTTTGTTCCATATCGAGAGGACCTGCGCCTGTATAATATGTTAAAGCGGATATTACGGGTATCTGTATATTCGGCAGCATATCGATCGGGAGTTGGCGGAAGGATACCAACCCGAGGACGAAAACTGCTATCGAAGCCATCAGTGTGGATATCGGGTATTTAAGCGAAAGTCTGGTTATCCACATATTTTATTTTGTTAATCTTACTTTCATTCCGTCCTTTATTAATTGCTGTCCGACGGTAACAATCTTATCCAGGTCTGAGATACCCGATACGATTTCATCTTTATTATTCTCTTCAATTCCTATTTGAACATACTTTTTGTTCACAACGGTATCTTTGTTTAACATAAACACATATTTACCCTGGTCGTCCTGTAATAATGCCTCTACAGGCAGAACCAGGGCGCTGTCTTTTTCTTCAAGTATCAGGTCAATTTTTGCAAACATTCCCGGTTTAAGAAGCTGGTTCCTATTCTGAATATCAACTTCCGTGGGCATTGTTCTTGTGCTCAGGTCAAACGATTCGCTCATTGCTCTTACGTTTGCAGGAAAAATCTCCTCGGGATAAGCGTCTGTAGTTACCTGTGCTTCTTTGATATTGGCAAGCTGTGGCAGGTCTTTTTCAAGTATGTTGACAAGGACCTTCAATTTATCGATCTCAGCTAAAACAAAAATCGTTGAATTAGAAGTAGGTGCGTTAGCGGTAATATATGTGCCGGGATCGAGTAATCTTTTGATAACGTAACCGCTGAAAGGAGCTGTGATCCTGCAGTAAGTCAGCTGTGTCTGGGCGTTCTTATAGTTAGCCAGTGCTGCATCAGTTTGAGCCTGTGCCACATCAACGGCTGTTTTGGAATTATCCAGGTCACTCTTCGCAAGCAAACCTCTTTCATATAGCTGCTGGTTGCGCTCGTAAGTTATCTTATTATTTGCTAATGTGGCCAGGGATTGTTTGTATACGCTTTCGGTTTGCCTGGCGTTCTGCACATAAATTGTTTGGTCAATGTTGGCGAGGACTTTACCTTTCTGTACATAATCACCAATGTCTACATATATCTTTTCGATATTACCGCTGACACGTGAATATATGCTTGCCTGCTGTATTGGAAGAATATCTCCCGTGAAAGATAATTTTCTAAATAGCTTTTCACGGACCGGAGCAGAAACCTTAACGGATGGCGCAAGCACCCTCTGGTTCGAGGAGGGATCACTAATATCCTTTACGCGCATGTATACTGGAACCAGTACAATAACAAGTATAACCGAACCGATAATATATAGTCTCTTCTTTCTCTTTGTCATTATTTCTATCTAATATTAGTAATAAAATTCCTAATAATAATTAACCTAATCAATTCATTTCTTGATATAAAATGTAAAAAAATGTTACGAATTACACTTTTTTAAGCATTGTAATTCTTAGAACATTTGTGATTTCGTTAAAATTTCAAAAAAATGCAACCCGTGGAATATATCTCCCGCTCACTCTATTGTAACAAATTTTTAATCCTAATTTATTCTCCCAGCCAATTTTATGTGAAAAATATGTTGATTAGAGAAAGGATTTTATCTTTCAATCTCAAAATATATATTGCTAAGTTATATTGTAAATTACCATTTTAACCAGCTTATCTAATAAAACTTAGAAAAAAATGAATCTAAAGGTTATCCATAGATTAATCGGCGCAATAGTGTTTTTAATTGCACTTATCACCTTTTTCTCAACCGTCCAGTGTTCTGTATCCTTCTGGGACTGCGGTGAGCTTTCTGCAGCATCATACGGTTTGCAGGTAACTCATCCTCCGGGAGCTCCGTTCTTTATCATGATGAACAGGATCTTCTCTATGATCCCGTTCGCTTCGAATATCGGTTTCAGGATCAACTCACTAACTGTTATTGCAAGCTCCTTCTCAGTGTTGTTCCTTTATCTTGTTGCCGTAAGGCTGATCCAGAATTACCGCGGAAAGAACGATCCCGGAAACGAAATGATCATTACATATATTGTTTCTGCGATGGGTGCCTTATCGATGTGCTTTGCAACCGCTTTCTGGTTCAACGCAACGGAATCTAACGTCTTCGGGTTCAGCACTTTTCTCTTTACACTCATGATGTGGCTAATGATGGTTTGGCACGATAAAGCGGATGAAAAAGGCAGTGAGAAATATATCCTGCTGGTTGCGTTCATTCTCGGTTTGTCACCCGGTGTGCATTTGATGAGCGTACTAGCAGCTGTTCCCTTGGGAATGATGTTCGTGTTTAAAAAATACGTGACTGATGACAATCTTGCAAAACAGACTTCAAAATTGCTGGTTGCACATTTTGTACTTATACTGATCATAGCTTCTGTAATGTGGTCATCTCAAACCAGCTCTACACCGCCTTCTCCCGAAGAATACCGTGACTTCGACAGCAGGTTCAAGCTGATAATGATTGTTGTGAGCGTTATCATTATGGGTGTGTTCTGGAAAAAGGTCTTCAACCGAAATTCATTCTATATGCCGTTTATCATAGGGCTGGTTGCAATGGGAGTAACATATCCGGGCATAGTAAAGTTATTTCCAAATCTGATAGTTAAAATCGGTGCTGATAATATGTTTACCGATTCAATTCTTGTCATAATAATAATCGCGGTCATCTCCTATATCGCCTACTGGACACATAAGAACAAAAAACCTGTTGCCAACCTTGTAAGCCTTGCATTGCTTCTTGCCATAATCGGGTTCACAACTTACAGTATGATAATCATTCGGGCCAATAAACATACTCCTATGAATGAGAATGACCCGCAGGACTTCAAGACAATGGTTTCTTACCTTAGCAGGGAACAATACGGCGAATTCCCGACCTTCAAGAGGAGATTTTCTTCCGAGCCCCAGCACCAGCCGACTTTCGCAAATTACAAAAGCGATTTTGAATATTTCTGGCGGTGGCAAATGAACCACATGTACGTTCGCTTCCTGCTCTGGGAATATGTCGGAAGGGAATCATGGGATCAGGATGCCGGTGTAAAATTCAGCCAGCTTTACGGAATCCCTTTCCTTATAGGGCTTCTGGGACTGTTTTATCATTTCAGACGGGACTGGAGGTTGGCATCGATTTTCCTGGTTACATTTATTTTTATGGGCTTCCTTATATGTTTCTATCAGAACCAGCAGCAGATGCAGCCGCGTGACAGGGAATACTTCTATTCGGGGAGCTGGTTCGTTTTTTCGATCTGGATCGCTCTCGGACTGAGAGGTATCATAGAAGATCTGCAAGCTTACATTAAAAAAGCTTCGACTGCCAGAGTGGCCGCATATTCATTTCTCGTCCTGGCATTTCTCTTCATTCCCTTAAACATGCTCCGGACAAATTACTTCCGGCAAGACCGCTCCAACAATTGGGTACCGTGGGATTATGCTTACAACATGCTTCAGAGCTGTGCTCCGAACTCGATTCTCTTCACATGCGGCGATAACGATACATTCCCCCTATGGTATATGCAGGATGTTGAAGGTGTGAGAAGAGATGTGAGGATAGCAAACCTTAGCCTTATCAACACAGATTGGTACATAAAAGAGCTTAAGAACGATACTCCTTACGGCGCGATGAAAGTTCCGATGAACTACTCCGACGAACAGATCGAACGCCTCCAGCCTGTGCAATGGGAAACCAAAACCATAGACATACCCGTACCCAGGAGCGTTTTCGAACAGTTCGGCGTAAAGGACTCCGCCCTTATTAATAACGGGAAGATATCCTTTGTTATGAACAACACCGTAACCTACGGAAACGTTAAAGCGATCCGTGTACAGGACCTTATGGTCAGAGATATCATCCAGGCAAATAAATGGCAGAGACCGGTATATTTTGCAGTAAGCTGCGGTGAAGACAGCAGGATTGGACTTGATGAATATATGAAGCTCGAAGGTCTGGCATACCGTCTTGTACCCGAACGCTTATCGGCCATAGAAAATGTAAATACAGACCTGTCTGTTAAAAATCTCCTTAGTTCAAATGTCACTCCGAGCAAGACATTTCAACCGGGATTTATTATCCGCTCATTAAACAACCCGAAAGTATATCTGGATGAAAACGTTCTGCGGACGACCTATGGTTATCGGAACGCTTTCATGTCTCTTGCAAATTATTATCTTAACGTAGTGGGTGACAAGCAGAACTGTATTAATACGCTTAATGTAATGGAGCAGAGGATCCCCCGGGAACATGCTGAAATGGATTACCGCCTTTTATTTAATCTTGCAACATTGTATTACAATGCGGGCGATATGAATACATACCGCACAATAGCAAAAGAGATAGAACCAATAGCTTTACAAAAGATTGTGGAAAATCCGAGGAATATAAATTCTTATTACAATCCGTATTTGATACTGAAGATTATCTACGAATATTCCGGTGAATACGATAAAGAGATGGACATCCTGAACCGGATGGAAGCCGTTGCTGGCAATGCTCCCGAACTGGAAGCGGAAAAGCTGAGAGTTCAAAAGCTCAAAGACAGTTTATTAATTAAAAAATAGGGTTTTCGGGGGATTTGTAATATAATCCCCTTTCAAATCTGAAAATATATTACTTAAGATTAAAATCACACTTGCTTTTAATACGACATACACTTATTTTAAATTAATTAAAACGGAGTGATTATCTGACGAATTGTTAAAGGTTTAATTATTTTACTATAATTTAATCTTTATCTTTAAAATTGTCATTAAAAAAGAAAACCGGTTTCTGAAATAATAATTCAGTTCCGGTTTTTTTATTTTTAAACCTTAACAATTTTTAAAATGACGGCTTCAAAATCACTTCTAATTCTTCTCTCTATCTTTTTCGTTACGTTCAATCTAACTTCCCAGAATTCGAAAAGAACTGATCTGAGTATTAAAGAACCCGTACATAAGAACAGCGTCGTTAATAATCCTTCAGGGAACGGAACGGATTATAAGATTATTTCCTCGAATAATTCGTACCTCGAGATCGAATTATACCCGCAATACGAAGAACCAACGAATATAGATTATAACGGTGAGAAATTCGTCAGGCTAAATTTTGAGAACTCATCCGGTCCGGGCATCAAGGCACACGGTCAGCCCGATCTTGCTTACCGTATATTAGCGGTAATCCTGCCTTCAGAAAGTAATAATACTGTCTCCGTAACAGACTACGACGTAAAGGAAGTGCAAAACATCGATCTTGCACCTGTGCCCGATATAGAGGTAAAAGAATATAATAAAGACGGGATAGGCAGGTTCGAATATAAATATTTAAAGGATACAAAAGCATATTCTCAGAATAAATTTCTTCCCGAAAAGCTCGCTTATCTCGGTCAGGCCGGTCTTTGCCGGGAATTAACCGTTGCAGGGCTGATGATCCATCCGTACTCTTATAATCCCGTTTCAAGGATATTAATGCAGTACACAAGGATCAGGATCAGAATAAATTTCGGTCAATCGCCTGTTCCCCTGAACCGCAAAAGAAGAGTAGAAGAAAATAATTTATTGAAAGACATAGCGGTCAACTCTCATACGGCACTTAACTGGATGAGCCCGAAGTTATTGACCCTGAAGCCGTTGAGGATAACAGGCAATAGCTATATGAGCACCGGTGACTGGTACCGCATCGAGATACAGGATAACGGGAGCGGAAACAGCGAAGGAATCTATAAAATGAATAAGACTTTTCTGGAGAGTGCCGGGATGAATCTTAACAACGTAGACCCCCGTACCATCAAGATGTACGGCAATGGCGGCGATATGCTCCCGGATAACATCACGCTTCCGAGACCGGACGACCTTACAGAAATTGCTATATATATAGACGGGCAGGACGACGGGCACTTTGATCCGCAGGACTACATACTTTTTTACGGAAAAAGCGTGAACAACTGGAAGTACGATATCACCTATGGTTATTCTCATTACCTCAATACATACTCAAAATCCAACTATTACTGGATCTGTATCAATACCCCGTCCAACGGCAAAAGGATGCCCGGAGAATCCTCTGAATACGTGCAGAATCCGTACGTTCCGACGTCATTCATCGAGAAATTGTTTTATGAACCTGAGGAGATTAACCTCATCAACGAAGGAAATGTATGGCTCAGTGAAGGAAAATTCAGCGGTCAGGCATTTACATGGAACAATACGCTTACCGGCTTGCAGCCAAATTCAAATACCTATTACAGGATCAAAGCTGCATCGCGGTCATTCTGCCCGTACGAAAACCACATGCTCCTGCAGGAAGCATATTCCTATGTTTCTCCTGTGATATTTGTTATGGGCTGCGTGCCTTCTTCGGGTTATGAGAACTGGATCTGGACGGGAGTGGATTCATTTAGCATCAATGCTTCGCAAAAGAACCCGACGAACTCCGAGCACAGCTCGTTCGTTGCAACCTATTATTCTGAAAGTCCCGGTGCTACGGGATATGTGGACTGGATGGAAATACTTTACAGCAGAAGATATAACAGCATAACGGGAGATATAGCTATGTTCGATTCGCCCACCGATAATACCGGTGTGATTGAATATAATGTATCGCCTTTCTCGAGCGATCAGATCAAGGTTTTCGATGCAACCGAACATGACAGCGTAAAAATTATACTTCCGCTGACTGCCACCCCCGGCAATGTAAAGTTTCAGAGATCAACGCTGCCGAACGGACAGCTCAGCAAATTTTTTGTTGCAGGACCCAACGGCTACAAAACCCCTGCGTCAATATCGCAGAGGGTACCGAACCAGAATCTGCACGGAGGGTATAGCGAAGGTGCAAGCTTCATAATAATCACGCATAATGATTTCATTCAGGCGGCAAACCGCCTAAAGGCAAAACGGGAATCAGGCGGACCCGGAAACCCGAATTATCTTAAAACCTATGTGTTCGATGTACAAAGCATATATAACGAGTTTTCCGGGGGACTGATGGATGCTGTTGCAATAAGAGACTTTCTGAAATACTGCTATGACCACTGGACAGAAAGACCTTCCTATGTCTGTTTATTCGGTGACGGAAGCTTCGATTATAAAGAGATAATTTCTTCTTTCAGCAACTGGGTACCTGCCTATGAATATTCCGACCCGTATATAAACCAGACTGCCAATTATTGTTCGGATGATTTTTATGTTGAAGTTTCGGGAGATGATCCCAGTATAGATATTGCTATCGGCAGGATACCCGTGAGAAGCATTGACAAAGCCAATGATTATCTCGATAAAATAGACTGTTATGAGGACCCGTCATATAACGGTTACTGGAAGAACAGGCTGGGATTCGTAGCCGATGACGGCGACGAAGGGATGCATGTCTATGAATCAGAGGAGCTTTCCGAATCGCATACACCGGGCGCTTTCGATAAGATAAAAATGTACCTTCCTTCATACCCTACGATAATCACCCCGCAGGGCAGGAGAAAACCCGGGGTAAATGAAGATATAGTGAAATACTGGAACGAAGGATTGTTAACCCTGCATTACATCGGACACGGCAGTCCCGAACAGTGGGCGGTAGAAAATGTTCTTGAAAAAGAGGATATTATCGCCCGGCTGAACAACACGTGCAGGTATCCTTTTGTTTCTATAGCAAGCTGTGATTTCTCCAAGTTCGATAACCCGCTGGAGGTCTGCGGCGGTGAAATGCTTGCTATTACCCCACGAAAAGCCGCAATAGGAACTCTCGGAGCAACCCGCCCAACCGTAGGCGAAACCAACGCTTATCTCTTTGATACGTTCTGGGATTACTACCTTGGAGGCAGGGATACATTGCTGTACCAGTGGAGATTCAGCAAGGCGCTTTTTGCCGCAAAGCAGACCTGTACCACCGCAAATGATCACAAGATCGTTCTGCTCTGCGATCCTTCACTCCGTCCGCAAAGGCCGAGATTTATCTCCAGGATAGACAGTATCCGCGGACTAAGCGGCGACACGATGAGAGCTTTGAGCAGAATAACAATTTTCGGCTCTATACTCAGACCTGATTCTTCCGTATGGGCGGATTACAACGGAAGGGTAGTGCTGAAGGCGTACGATGTTACAAGACAGGTGACCATAACCGATGAAGGTATTACATATATCTATAAATTGCCCGGGGGTATAATATTTTCCGGGGAACAGAACGTTAGCGGCGGCAGATGGCTCGTTCAATATATCGTTCCAAAGGATATTTCTTATCTCAACCGGCATGGAAAGATAATAGATTACTTTTATAACAATCAGAATGACGGTGCCGGCATGGACAGCAGCTTCATCGTCGGAGGGATAGATCCGTCCGCTCCTGTGGATACTACTGGTCCGCTGATATCATTGTTCATAAATTCGAGGAATTTCAAGAACGGCGATGTGGTGAATGAGAACTTCAAGCTTCTGGGTGACCTGTATGATGAATCAGGTATCAATACTACCGGCACCATAGGACATAAGCTCGAAGCTGTGATGGATAATAATTATAACAATAAGTATGACCTGACCAATTTCTATAACAGCGATACCACGTATAAATCAGGTCATTTTGCATATGATTTTTCGGGAGTGCCTGACGGACACCATACCATTAAAGTGAAGGCATGGGATACATACAATAATTCATCGGAAGCATCGATCGATTTTATTGTGTCCGGCTATACATCGCTCCATATAATGAACATTTATAATTACCCGAATCCGTTCAGAGACAGGACATCATTCACGTTCCAGCACAACTATCCGGGCAATATCAACGTAACTATCAAAATATATACCGTTTCCGGCAGGCTCATCAAGGAACTGAAGCAGGTCTCCATACCTGATAAATTTGTGGCTATAGACTGGGACGGCAAGGATGCAGACGGCGAAACACTTGCGAACGGTGTCTATCTGTATAAAGTGATGGTCACGTCGGATGACGGCAGTTCGCAATCAAGCATCGGTAAAATGGCAGTGCTGAAGTAAGAAAGTTTCCAGTCCCATCCGAGTCTCCCCTGCCTGCACCCGGTCTACCTGTTGCCCGCCTGCGGAACGGGCAGGTAGACAGGCAGGCGAAGAGGACTCGGATGGTTCTAACATCTTGAGAGTATACTGTGGGAGTGTGCGTCGTATCTGCCGACGACTCCCCACACATCTAAATCGACAATTTCATTCGCAAAAGTCCCTAAAATTTCATGAGTTTGTAAAAACACATGTCATATAAATATTTCATTATAATTAAATATTCTTACTTTTATCTCTAAATTTTAATTTTCAGATCGTCAAAAAGTTGTGAATTTAAAGAAAATCTGTACTTGACAAATGAAAAAAATATACACTATATTCGCACAGGGAACATAAACGAACCGGGGAAATATACTTAATTAAATTGAAATTGAGCGAATGCGAAATCCCCTGCCCGAAGCAGGCTGGCTGCTTAGGCGGGACGACGAAAACAGTTTTGCATAAATAAATTGATACGACAAGATAATATCCGTATTTTATTGTAATCTAATTCTAAAACTTATGAAAAAACTTTCGCCTCAAGCGAACCCGCCTCAAGCGAACCCGCCTTTGGCGGGCGATACACTTTCGAAACCCTTTTTTTACCTCGCCATCCTCATTTTCATCATCGGGTTTAACTTTACCGACAGCCCGCCACCATCCGGTTGGTACCAGCAGTTTATGCCAGATATAGGA
>Ga0187878_1001677_pt1 | contig 21088 bp, 19 predicted proteins | sample June2016WEW_17_1_FD_132979 | JGI IMG/M metagenome (GOLD analysis project Ga0187878, IMG submission 132979) | Peatland microbial communities from SPRUCE experiment site at the Marcell Experimental Forest, Minnesota, USA - June2016WEW_17_150 | ecosystem: Environmental > Terrestrial > Soil >...
CCCTTCAAACTGGGGCTCCTTCAGCTTGACGCTGATAACGCAGGAGAGTCCCTCCCGAACGTCTTCACCCCGGATGGAATCTTTTCCGTTCTTCACAAGGTTGTTGTTGGCTGCGTAATTGTTGATTACCCGTGTCAGGGCGGACTTGAAGCCGCTTAAGTGCGTTCCGCCTTCCGTAGTATTGATGCTGTTCACATAGGAAAAGATGCCCTCTGCGTACGTATCGTTATATTGCAGGGCGACCTCCACATAGCAATCTTCTTTCTCGCCAACAAAATATATCGGCTTCTTGTGAAGTACCCCCTTATTGCGGTTGATATACTCCACGAAGGATACGATCCCGCCCTTGTAGAAGAATTCGCTCTTCTTGCCGTCCCTTTCATCCGTCAACGTTATTTTGAGGCCCTTATTGAGGAAGGCCAGTTCGCGGAGACGGTTGGCAAGAACATCGAAACTGAACTCAAGTTCCTCGAATATCTCGTCATCGGGCTTGAAGGTGACCTTTGTTCCCCGGCCTCTCGTCTTCCCCACGATTTCCAACTCGCTCGTGGGCTCGCCTCTCGAGTAAGACTGCCTGTAGACCTTGCCCTCTCTCCGCACTTCCAACTCGAGGGATGAGGAGAGGGCGTTGACGACGGAAACGCCGACGCCGTGAAGCCCGCCGGAAATCTTGTAGCTTTCGTTGGAAAACTTCGCACCGGAGTGAAGCTTGGTGAGAACAACCTGCGCCGCCGGAATTCCCTCTTCCTTGTGCATGTCCACGGGAATCCCGCGGCCGTTGTCATCTACCATGACGCTGTTATCGGCCCGGACACGGACGTCGATATTATCGCAAAAGCCCGCGGACGCTTCATCGACGCTGTTATCAACGACTTCGTATACCAAATGGTGCAGACCATCTTTGCCGGTACTGCCTATGTACATGGAGGGTCTCTTGCGTACCGCCTCAAGACCCTCCAATACTTTTATACTGTCTGCCTCGTACCGATCTGTCATATCTTCCTTATTCCTTCCACTTTTTCCAAAATACTTTACGACTCTTCCTCACTGCGAGGAGGGCTGTAGCCAGGACACAGAAGTCTCCCAGATTGCCACGGCGCTCCACGCCTCGCTATGACGCGCCGTCATTTATTGAAGCTTCAGCGGCATTACAATACACAGATAATCATCTTTCTCTGCAGGCCTTATGACGCCAGGTTTCATGCCCGCCCCTATTTCAAAGATGACCGTTTTTTCATCGATCACTTCTATGGCATCAATCAAGTATTTAACGTTATAACCGACGGAGAACTCACTCTCGTGATAGTCTACTTCAATCTCGTCTTTGGCTTCCCCCACGTCCGGATTTGCCGATTCCAACACCATTCTGCCATTCTCTAATTTAATTATAACTCCACTGTACCTTTCGCTTGATATAACGCTCATCCTCTTTAAGGCATGCAGAATCGCATCCTTATCGAATTGCACGAGGACTCCCTTTTCCGTGGGTATAACCCGCTTATAGTCCGGATAATCCGCATCAACCAGGCTAACCTTTAACATGGTGCCGTCCGTCTTGATGACGCACATGCCCTGCCGCAGCCCTACGAAGATATCCTCGGGTGCATTTTCGATGAGCCTTCTGATTTCACCCAATCCCTTTCTGGGAATTATAACTCCCTTTTCCATCCGCAGGAACTCTGTCCCCTCTGTGTCCACATTAGCCATAGCCAGCCGATGACCATCCGTTGCGATCATGCGCAGTTTATCCTTGCCGCCGTCATCTATAGTTTCAAAAAAAACTCCATTTAAATTCTTTCTCATTTCATCTGCCGACATGGCAAAGGATGTCTTGCGAATTAATCTCTCAATCAATTGCCCTTTGATCTTATAGAAATTCAATTCACTGCGGTCATCAGCGACACTGGGAAAGTCATCTGCCGGCAAGCCGGGTATTTTATAGATTATCTTCTGTGAGGTCATTGTCACCCTGTGGCTCTCATTTGCTTCAAACTGAACAGTATCGCCCTGGATCTCTCTGATCATTTCATATAGTTTTCTTGCAGAGACAGTAACATCGCCTTTATTTATGATCTCTGCTTGATAGTCTGCCACCAATCCTATCTCCCTGTCGGTCGCCACAATTGTTATTTTGTCTTTTTCCGCCCTGATAAGAACGTTATTGAGGATCGGCATGGTTGTTTTCTTCTCCACGATGCTGAGCGTCTTTTGGATGCCTTCCAGAAAAGAATCTCTTTGTATACTAAATTTCATTACCGTACCCTCCCTATATTTTAAGTTATATTATTTAATAAATATAATAGTCATAGTAATAGTTCCTGTTATGATTGTTCATAGGTATACTTACTTATGTTGTCACGCCATGATAGACCAAACATAATTGTTGATAACCTGTGAGGATAAAAGTTGTTAACTTCTCTGTTGCAATGACTCCTCAATTTCCTGGACGATTTTTTTTAGATTTTTGTCGTCATCACAGCCTTTTTTCATTTTATTGTTGGCGTAGATGACCGTAGAATGGTCCCTTCCGCCTATTTTCTCCCCGATGTCGGGGAATGATAAGGCAGTCAATTTTCTGGCAAGATACATGGCAATCTGTCTTGCGAATACAAGATTTTTATTCTTCTTCTGTGATTTGATGTCTGATATCTTGACATTAAGTTTAGCGGCTATAGTTTTTATAATTTCCTCGATTGTGACTTCTTCCTTTTCAATTCTCTTTAGAATCCTTTTTAAGACCTCTTTGGTAAGGTTTATATCGATTTCCTTACCCGTAAGAGAGGAGAAAGCGGAAATTCTTACGAGATAGCCCTCAAGCTCCCTTATATTAGATTCCACCTGGGATGCTACATAGTGCGCCACATTAGTCGGCAGAGTCAGATTATTTTCCTGGGCCTTTTTTTCGAGGATGGCGATTTTTGTCTCAATCTCCGGGGGATGAATATCGGCGATAAGGCCCCACTCGAACCGTGAACGCAACCGGTTTTCCATGTTCGGTATGTCTTTGGGAAACTTGTCACTCGAGACGACAATCTGTTTGCCGGAATCGTGCAGGGTATTAAAAGTATGAAAAAATTCCTCTTGCGTCTTTTCCTTCCCGGCAACAAACTGAATGTCATCGATGAGAAGACAGTCAATGTTTCTGTATTTCTCCCTGAACTTCGGCATCCTGTCATACCTGATCGAGTTGATCAATTCGTTCATGAATTCTTCTGCGGAGACATACACAACGTTCATATCCGGATGGCGCGAAAGCGCGCGAAGCCCGATGGCATTAAGCAAGTGTGTTTTTCCCAGACCAACACCGCCATAGATAAACAGGGGATTATAATTCTTGGCAGGCTGCTCAGCTACAGATACGGATGCCGCATGAGCGAATTGGTTGCACGGTCCCACTACAAATCTTTCAAAACTGTAATGAGGATTCAATGACTGATTAATCCCTGAGCGGACACGCTTACTCTGAGAGCGTGTCTTTTCCTGGTGTTCCCCGTGGCGGCGGACAGATGTTTGGCCTTTTTTCATTTCCTGGCCGATTTGAAGTTCTACCTTCAGGTCGAGGCCCGCCACCTTAGCGATAGCCTCCCTGATGACATATTGGTAGTTTTCTATTAGCCAGTCTTTGAAAAACTTGTTGGGGACATTCAAGGTGACGTTGTTCCCCTCCAGGGAAGACATTTTGATTGGTCTAATCCACGTCTCGAAGTTCTGCGGACTGACCTTTTCTTTAATGATTTGAATACTCTTTTCCCAAAGCATGTCCAATGCTGCTCACCTTATAAACAATGTTGTCAACACCTGTTGATAAATCGATTTACCTGGAAATCCGTTTACTGTCGACGGCATTCATCAGTAATGTCACAATGCGATTCAGTTCTTCCGCTGTTTTAAACTTGATATCTATTGACCCCTTATTCTTGCGCTGACGAATATGGATCTCTGTCATCAGTTTTGAAGAAAGCTCTTTTTCAAGATCGCGCAGGAACGGGTCCTTTTTCTTGCCCTTCTTTTCCGCGGGCGTTTTTCTCAGTTTTTGAATCAGGCCTTCCGTCTCCCGAACGCTGAGAGCCTTTTTCGTGATGATATCGAGGAATCTAATCTGTTCTCCCGGCGAATCGAGCATGAGTATGGATCTGGCATGCCCGGAACTAATGGTCTTATTAATCAGGGCCGACCTGATTTCCCGGGGCAGTTTCAGCAACCTTAATGTGTTGGCAATAGTGGAGCGATCCTTCCCCACCCTGGAAGAGAGCTCCTCCTGCGACAGGCTGAACTTAGTGATCAGGGTGTGGTAAGCCTCAGCCTCTTCAAGAGGATTCAAATTTTCACGCAGAAGATTTTCTAAGAGAGACAATTCTGCAGCAGCAGCGTCGGGAGCCTCTCTGATAACGACCGGCACTTCCTTGAGGCCTGCTTCCTGAGCGGCTCTCCAGCGTCTCTCCCCCGCTATTATCTCATAGCCCGAATCGGATCTCCTCACGACGATGGGCTGAATAATTCCGTTCTTCTTTATGGATGCGACAAGCCGTTTCTGTTCCCTGTCGTTGAAATCCTTACGTGCCTGAAACCGGTTGGGGGAGAGCTCTTCAATTCCGCATACAACGTATGAAGGCTTTGTGCTGACATTATCGAGCAGGTCGGGAAACAAAGCCCCGAGCCCTTTGCCGAGGGAACTTTTTGGCTGCATCTAAATCCTCCCGTTGACCAGGATTTCTCGAGCGAGGTCCATGTAGGAAACAGCTCCGCGGGATTTGATATCATAGAGAATAATGGGGAGACCATGACTCGGACTTTCAGATAACCTGACATTTCTCGGTATGATCGTATTAAAAACTTTCTCTCCCAAATGCCTTCTCACATCCTCGCTCACCCTGTGGGACAGCGAATTTCTCGTATCAAACATTGTGAGCAGAATACCTCCCAAGGACAAGGATGGATTCAGTCGTGCTTTAACCAGCTTGACCGTATTGAGTAAATATCCGAGGCCCTCCATAGCGAAATATTCACACTGCAGAGGAATGATCATGGAGTCTGAAGCAACAAGGGCATTTACCGTCAAGAATCCGAGAGACGGCGGACAATCGATGATGATGTAGTCATACACAGTATCAAGGCTTTTCAACAGCTCGCGGAGCTTTTTCTCCCTGTCCTCAAGATTTACGAATTCTACCTCGATCCCTATCAAATCCTGGTTGGCAGGCGCCACGTCCAGGCACGGCAACTGGGTGCCGACAATCACCTCTTTTAAGGAAACCTTACCGATGAGGGAATGATAAAGATTCTTCTTGTTGATGGTTTCCCTGTCTATGCCCATGCCGCTCGACGCATTGCCCTGAGAGTCGCAATCGATGAGCAGGGTTCTCTTCTCCGCCGCCGCCAGAGTTGCGGCAAGATTTATGGCGGTGGTTGTCTTTCCGACCCCCCCTTTTTGGTTCGCTATGCATATGATTTTACGCATGATTTAGCAGAGCACACAAACGGCATCTTGAGACGCAAATTTTGGAGAGACGTTAGCATAAAACACGAATCTTTAGAAGGAATATTTACCTTACAAAGAAAGTTTTTCGTAAATGATAATTCTTCGAAAATCGCTGGTTATAGGCAACGTCAAATCATGGCTTCCGATATATTCTAATCCCAGACTATGAGACATCTCGGCGGCATCTGTTAATTCCTGATCGGATATTTTCCCTTTCATTGCTATCAAGGAACCTTTCGGGGCGAGAAAGAATGCACCCATCCGGAGGAATTCTGGCAGTTTAAGCGTGGCCCTCGAGGTAACGACCTGAAAAAAATCTCTGCGGGTTTCATCTTTCATCAGAGCTTCGGCCCGGTTGTGGATGACCACTGTGTCTGCGAGGCCCAAACTGCGGATCACATGCTTCAGAAATGACGTCTTTTTGCGTGATGACTCGAGGAGGAAGACCTTCAATGAATTTACAGCGATCTTTAAAGGGATACCGGGGAATCCGGCTCCTGAGCCGATATCGAGAACCTGACAGGTTTCAGACTTGATATATGGCAACAGCGTCAAAGAGTCAATGAAATGTTTTACGATAATGTCCTTTTCTGTTTTCGCGGAGATCAGATTTATCTTATTGTTCCAGGCAAGAAGTTCATCGTAATAGGCTGCAAACAGGGATATTTCCCTTTCTCCAACGGCTATTCCAATTGCATTTGCAGCTTCAGAAAGTATTTGCGATACCCTCTCTTCCATTGGTTATTTCTTTCAGAGGTCGCTTGGCATGTCAATCTTTTCTTATCCTGTTTCGAATCGTCTGAACCAATGGCAATGCAATTTTTTAGTAGAAATAATATCCATTATCTAATAAATGCAACGGAGTGAGATGGGAGACACATGTGAGAGCGAAAACCGAAAATATTACCATCGTTCTGAACAAGCCGAAATATCCCGGCAATGTCGGGTCCGTAGCGAGGTGCGCGAGGAATATGGGAATCGAGAGAATCTCTGTCGTGGGAAACAGAGACCTTGCCCCCGAGGAGATGAAGCAGATGGCTACCCATTTTGCTGCCGGAATTGTGGACCGTATTCAGCATTTCGACATTTTGGATGAGGCCTTGGCGCGGTTTCAGTACATTGTCGGAGCAACATCGAGACGCGGCTCTGCGAGAGGCCCAGTTGTCTCTCCCCGGGAGATGGCGGCACGTATCGTGGATGTATCCCAGGAGAATGAAGTAGCCCTGCTTATCGGACCGGAGGATACGGGATTGTCGAACGATGATCTCCGGTTCTGCCACCTGTTGGTAACCATACCGACATCCAAACATAACAAATCCATCAATCTTTCTCATGCGGCGATGATCCTCTGCTATGAACTATTCGTGGCCCACATGGAATCCCTGGAGGCATTTGCGCCCCGTCTGGCACAAGGAACAGAACTCGAAGGGATGTATGATCATATAAGGGGGATATTGATGAAGATCGGTTTTCTGAATCCGGAGAACCCGGACTTCTGGATGATGCATATCCGCCGTTTCCTTTCCCGGACAAACCTATTGTCCAAGGAGGTGAAGATTATCAGGGGCGTATGCAGGCAGTTAGACTGGTATCTGAAAAACAAAAAGACTTGACTTTCCATCGACAGAAACTTATTACTCATTGAAATTCCATGGGGGTGCAATCATGTACAAGAATTTCTCCTTCACGGGGGCCAAGAAAATCATCTTTGGCAACGGAGCCTTAGAGACTCTCGCAGAACATGTTCGCGAACTGAAGGCGACCCGTCCCCTCATTGTCCTCGACAGGAATCTGGCCAAGACAGACCTTAAAGGGAAAGTCTTGGATATTCTTGGTGACGGCGACTTAAAGGCGACCCTGTTCGATCAGAAGGTTGAAGCCGAGCCAAGGCTTGAGGTAGCCGATGAGGGAGTCAAAGCTGCCCAGAAGGGGAAATGTGACGCAGTCGTTGGCATCGGCGGCGGAAGCGCCATGGATGTGGCAAAGGCCATTGCCGTCCCGGCAGCCAACAACGGCAGGGCCAAGGATTATTTGGGGCTGAACAAAGTGCCCGGACCCGGGCTTCCCAAGATCATGATCCCTACTACGGCAGGAACGGGAAGCGAGGTCACCTTTACGGCTGTTTTTGTCAGGCAGAACCTGAAGAAAAAAGAAGGGATGAATAGCCCGCATCTTTATCCCGAACTTGCCATCCTCGATCCGACCCTCACACTGTCTCTCCCTGCTGTCTCCACGGCGTCAACGGGAATAGACGCCCTCTGTCACGCCATAGAATCCTACACATCAATTAATGCCTCTCCTATGACTGAGTTGCTTTCCCTGGAAGCCATTTATTTGATTTCGTCGAATCTCCGTACATGCGTCCATGACGGCAGCAACCTGGAGGCGAGGGGCAATATGCTCCTGGGAAGTCTTTATGCGGGCCTGGGTCTCGCCAACGCCGGTGTTGGCGCTGTTCATTCCCTGTCCTATCCTCTGGGAGGGAAATATGGTGTCTCGCATGGTCTCGCCAACACCATCATGCTGCCACACGTGATGGCCTTTAATCTGCCGGGAACCCTCGAAAAATTTGCCGTCATCGCCGAAACGATGGGAGAGGTGATCGATACCCTGCCCCTCCGCGAAGCGGCGTTCATGGCCATAGAAGCAGTACAGGCGCTGATTGAAGACTGCGGCATCTACACTACCCTGGAGGACTTGAGTATACCCGAGGAGGCGTTGCCTGAGCTTGCCGAGGTGGCCATGACTGTTCTGCGGCCTTTGGAGAACAATCCCCGGAAATTGACCATAGAGGATGCCATAGATATATATGGAGAGGCATATTAAGCGAAAAATCCGTTTTCGAGGTATATGTGTAGAACTAATCAAGCGAGTCATTTTGGAGGAGATTAGCCGAGCGGGAAATGACAGGAAAGAGAACTGCGACACGTTAGCGATACAGGATGATAATAAGGTAGTGGAGGTAGTTATATGGCGGGCGCTGAGCTGATTGGAAAAGAAGAGATAAAAGAAATTATGGATGTCATGGAAACAGGCATCCTTATGAGATACGGATTTGACAAGGAGAGAAAGGGAGTCTTTAAGGTACGGGAATTCGAAACCGCCTTCGCAGGCTACTGCCAGGCGAAATACACCCTGGGTGTTACATCCGGCTCCACGGCACTCAAAGTGGCCCTTGCGGCAATGGATGTAGGACCGGGGGATGAGGTCATCGTGCCGGCCTTCACATTCATCGCCACGTATGAAGCGGTATTGGAAGTTGGCGCAATTCCCATCATGGCTGACATTGATGAGACCCTGAATATGGATCCGGGCGATATAGAAAAGAGGATAACGCCTTACTCGAAGGCCGTCATTCCCGTGCACATGTGCGGTGCGCCGGCGCATATTGACAAGATCATGGCTGTTGCGAGAAAAAACAAACTCCTCGTCCTGGAAGACAATGCCCAGGCCACCGGTGGAAGCCATCGCGGGAAAAAGCTGGGGACGTTCGGTGACATGGGCATCTTCAGTTTTGACTATTATAAGACACTAACCACGGGCGAAGGAGGAATGGTCCTCACTGATAATAAAGATTTTTACCTCCGTGCCGACGGGTACCACGATCACGGCCATGACCATAACCCCAATGTCAGCAGGGCTCTTGAAGGGCGGACGATTCTGGGTTTTAATTACCGCATGAACGAACTTCAGGGCGCCCTTGGCCTTGCCCAGCTGAGGAAGCTTGATACGATTATCGCCGAGCAGAAAAAAAATAAACAGGCAATTAAAGATGTCCTTAGCAAATGCAAGGGCATTAAGTTCAGGGACATCCCGGATCCCGACGGAGATACGGCGACCTTTCTGGCGTTCAATCTGTCTGATGAGAATACCGCAGCTCGGTTTCAGAAGGCCCTCTCCGGTGAAGGCGTCGATACGGTCTGCTTCAAAAAAAATCTCTGGCACTATCTTCCCAACTGGGAGCATTTTCTGGCGCGGTCAACAGCGAACTCGAAGAAATACCCTTTTACAGACCCGTCTTACAAAGGAAAGGTTAGCTACGATAGATCGACCATACCTCGGGCGGAGGATATCCTTGGCCGGACGCTGGTCATGAATATATCAGTGATAATGCCCAAAGAAAAATTTGCGAAGATCAAAAAGGGTATTGAGAGGGCGGCGCAAATCCTATAGGGAGAAAGTTTCATGATTATCGTCACCGGCGGAGCCGGATTCATCGGGAGCGCCTTTGTCTGGAAGCTCAATCAAGAAGGTATCGACGACATCTTAATTGTTGATGAACTCGGCGAGTCGGACAAGTGGAAAAATCTGGTGAACCGGCGTTACGTTGAGTACATACACAAAGATGTTTTCCTCAGGATGATCCGCAATGAACAAATGCCCTTCACCCCGCGGGCAATCATCCACATGGGGGCGTGTTCGTCCACAACGGAACGTAATGCCGACTATTTGATGGACAATAACTACCACTACACGTGCCGCCTAGCCGAGTGGGCGCTGCCGAACAATATTCGCTTTATCTACGCAAGTTCTGCCGCCACGTATGGCAATGGCTCCCAAGGATTTTCCGACGACAACTCCGTAACGCCGACGCTCCGCCCCATGAATATGTACGGGTATTCAAAGCAGGTCTTCGACCTCTGGGTTCTGCGTCAACAGGTGGAAAAGCAGGTCGTGGGTATAAAGTTTTTCAACGTCTTTGGTCCCAACGAGTATCATAAGGGTGACATGCGGAGCGTTGTCCATAAGGCCTTTGAACAGATTAGGGACACAGGGGAGGTCCGGCTCTTCAAATCTCACAAGCCTGAATACATAGATGGCGGACAGATGCGTGATTTCATCTATGTCAAAGATTGCGTTGATGTCATGTGGTGGCTCTTTGAACATCCAGAGGCAAACGGCATATTCAACGTAGGCACAGGCAAGGCCCGCACATGGAATGATCTTGTGCGTGCACTTTTTTCGGCCATGGAAATGAAACCCAAGATAGAGTATTTCGCAATGCCGCCGGAGATACGTGATCAGTACCAGTATCTGACGGAAGCAAAAATGGATAAACTCCGTGCGACAGGATGTCCGGTCAACTTTACTCCGTTAGAAGATGCTGTCAAAGACTACGTCGTGAACTACCTAAAGAAACATGATCCGCATCTATGAAAGTCATCTGCATTATTCCTGCCCGTTATGCTTCCACTCGCTTTCCAGGGAAGTCCCTTGCGGATCTCTTGGGAAAGCCGATGATCCAGCACGTATACGAACGTGTGCTCGCGTCGGGTGCCGTGTCCTTTGCCGCCGTGGCGACTGACGATGAGCGGATCGTTGCCGCTGTGGAGAGATTCGGGGGCCGCGCCATTATGACGGCGGCGTCACACAGGTCGGGAACAGACCGCATAGCAGAAGCCGTCTCCCGCCTCGATATCGATGATTCTGATATCGTTGTTAATATTCAAGGCGACCAACCCCTCTTCGAACCTTCGCAGATTGATGAAGTGGCGCGGCCGCTCCTGGACGACCCAGCCATTCCCATGTCCACCCTTATATATCAAATCGTGAGGGAAGAAGAGATCACCCATCCGAATGCAGTAAAGGTCGTCTTTGATCAGGATCACTTTGCTCTTTACTTCTCCCGGTCAACCATCCCTTATGTCAGAGACCGGGGCGCAGAGGCGTCATATTACAAGCACCACGGCATTTACGCCTACAGAAGGTCATTCCTGAAAGAGTTTACCAAGTTTCCTGAAAGTAGTCTTGAGAAACTGGAAGCGCTTGAGCAGTTAAGAGCCCTTGAGCATGGATATAGGATTAAGGTTGTAGAGACACCTTACGATTCTGTAGAAGTTGACACACGGGAGGAACTGGAGAGGGTTAGGCACCTCCTCGAAGCGAAGGGGAATTCGTAAACAGGAAGCATGAAATGATAGATCTTGATTATTTGAAGAAGATCAAACTGGTAACCTCACCCCTGGGGCAGCAGCTTGTGGCCTCTTTATTGCTGTTTCCCAATTACCATATTTTCGCCAACGTAGACATCCAGATCGAAAACATCGAGCGTATCCCAAGAGACGAGAATGTGATCTTTGCGATGAATCACACAGATCGTTTCAATTACTGGCCATTCCAGTATAAACTCTGGAGCATGAGATGTTTCTCATATACCACGGTCTGGGTTAAGGGAAAGTACTACAGGAATGCACTGCTTGCCAAAGGGCTCGACCTGTGCAATCTCATCCCCGTTCCCTCCATGGGTTATTTGATCGAAGAATTTTACAGGAAGAGATTTAAACAGCGGCTCGATAAAAATGTTTACAGAGCCATCAAAGATATAATTGACGGAAAGTATGAAAGTATCGAAGCCTACCCGAGAAAGGCAGCGGAAGTGCTGAACCAAATGGGGGGGCAATTCATTGATCTTGTGAAGGGTCAATATGAGCTCATCATGGAGCGTGTGGCGGAATTGAGCAGGATTGCCCTCTCCGAAAAGAAACTCAACCTTATCATCTTTCCTGAAGGCACGAGAGGCGCCCAGTTGGGAGAAGGAAGGACGGGCGTTGCACAGCTTGCACTATCCACGGGAAAGAAGATCATTCCCGTCGGTTGCAACAATTCGGATCAGCTATACACAGGAAGCCTGCCTTTCGCCAAAAGCGGGCAGATTGTCTATCGTGTGGGAGAGCCTCTCTCCATGGACAAGCAACTGCGGGAGTTCGCGATAGACGAACCGTTCAAGCCTCTCTCCAAGGAATCGCAAAGGAAGTACAAGAGACAGTTCGAGGAGGTGACGAGAATTGTCATGGAGAACATCAACAAGCTCCTGGACGAGAAATACAGGCGCGCCTTCACCGGGTCATGAAGTTACTGCGATTCATCCCACCACAATTCACTAACTCGCAAGGAGGCGGGATATGAGTGCTATCACTATCATTCAAGAGCTTATCAAGCCCCTGCTCCCCGGCTTAATGGGGATGCAGCTCGTGGAAGTTACTCCGTCCGGAAAGAATAATTGCGTCCATGGAGGTTCGTCCGGACCTATGTACCGTCGGAGAGATACTTCATGGCGGCGCGCTTATGGCCTTTGCGGATACCCTTGGGGGTATCGCTACGTTTATCAATCTTGAAAAGGGCGCACGCACGACGACCATAGAGTCGAAGACCAACTTCCTCGGCGCCATGCCCGTTGGCACTCGTATCACCGGCGAGTGCATCCCCTTGCACCGCGGCAAGACCACGATGGTATGGCAGACGCACGTAAAGTCCGAGAACAGCAAGCTCTGCGCCGTCGTCATTCAAACGCAAATGGTGCTTCCCGGCTGATTTCTTTTCCGAGGCGCGCGGTCTTTTGGTAGCGCGTAGCATTTATGTCCGGTGCGTCACGTGGGACGGGTTTGTTTGAGACAAGTCTCAGGCGAACACAGGTTTGTCAATCTCTTAAAATGGCGCCGGTGCTTGCGGAGGTAACGAGTCCGGCATAGCGGACAAGGTATCCGCTCTTGACCGCCGGTGGCCGTGGTTTAAACTTAGCCTGTCTTTTTTTCATTTCGTCCGGACTTACCTTGAGAGAGATTGTTTTCTTCGGGATGTCGATGGCGATAATGTCGCCTTCCCTGACAAGACCTATAGGACCTCCCTCGGCTGCCTCCGGAGAGATGTGTCCGATGGCCGCCCCGCGGGTTCCGCCGCTGAACCTTCCGTCAGTCAGGAGAGCCACCGTCGTATCGAGCCCCATACCTGCTATGACCGACGTCGGCGCCAGCATCTCGCGCATGCCCGGTCCGCCCTTCGGACCCTCATAGCGGATGACGACGATGTCGCCCGATTTGATCTTCCCGCCGAGGATGGCGGCAATAGCATCATCCTCGGAGTCAAAGACCCGCGCCTTGCCTTCATTGACGAGCATTCTTTCCGCCACAGCGGACTGCTTGACAACAGCGCCATCGGGGGCCAGATTACCCCTCAGGATAGCGATCCCCCCTTCTTTAGTGTAAGGATTGCTAAGCGGCCGGATGACGTCGCTGTTCAGCACAGCAGCCCCTTTCAGATTTGCGCCTACCGTCTGGCCCGTGACGGTAAAGGCCTTCAGGTCGATGACGCCAAGCTTACTGATTTGCTTCATCACCGCCTGGACACCGCCCGCCATGTCCAGGTCTTCCAGATGGTGTTGCCCTGCGGGACTGAGCTTGCAAAGATTAGGGGTCTTCTTGCTGATCTCATTAAACAGGTCGAGGTCCAGTTTTATCCCCGCCTCATGGGCAATGGCGGGAATATGGAGAACCGTATTGGTCGAGCAGCCCAGGGCCATGTCCACGGCTATGGCATTCTTAAAGGCCGGGAGTGTAGCGATTTTCCGCGGACGGATATCTTTTTTGAGGAGCTCCATAATCTTCATACCGGCCTTCTTTGCCAGACGCCGCCGCGCCGCCTGGACGGCAGGTATCGTGCCATTTCCGGGGAGGCCGAGACCGAGGGCCTCGGTAACGCAGTTCATGGAATTTGCTGTGTACATGCCTGAACATGATCCGCAGCCCGGGCAGGCGCAATCTTCCAATGCCTTGAGATATTGCTCTTTCATCTGACGGGATTTTACCTTTCCCACACCTTCGAAGACGCTGATGAGATCAACGGTCTTGCCCTCCAAGGTTCCCGCCATCATGGGTCCGCCGCTGATGAAGATGGTGGGGATGTTCAGGCGAAGCGCCGCCATCAACATTCCGGGAATGATCTTATCGCAATTGGGTATCATAACCAAGGCATCGAAGGGATGAGCTACAGCCATGACTTCAATGGAATCGGCGATCAGCTCGCGGCTGGCAAGAGAGTATTTCATGCCTGTATGTCCCATGGCAATCCCGTCGCAGACGCCGATGACCGGGAATTCGACGGGCGTTCCGCCTGCCATGCGGATGCCTGCCTTTACGTCTTCAGTTATAAGGTCCAAATGAATATGTCCGGGTATGATTTCATTGGCGGAATTTACCACGCCTATCAAGGGCTGTGCAATTTCTTCATCCGTATACCCCATGGCTTTGAACAGGGATCTGTGTGGTGCCCGTTCAAGCCCCTTTTTCATCAGGTCGCTTCGCATGCTTTCCTCCTTATATTTTTTTGCAATGAGCGGAATATAGAGAGCCTCGTAGCGCAACTCTCCCGCTTAGTCGTTCCCTACTTTTTTCTCCGCTCCGGTCTGAGTGCACGAACCACTGTGCCTGCCTGCCACATCTCGCTGTTCTTCATGGTATCGAGTTCCTTTTGCAGCTTCTCCCTATAATCGGGAGCAGAGTTGACTTCCAGGACAATTGCAGTTTCCTTTCCGGATGCCACCCTGTCATACAACTCATCGAATACAGGTGCTACAGCGTCACGGAATCTGTTTTTCCAGTCTAAGGCCCCCCTCTGGGCGGTTGTGCTGCAATTTGCGTACATCCAGTCCATACCATTTTGCGCCACAAGCGGCATGAGGCTCTGGGTCAATTCCTCGACCGTTTCATTGAAGGCTTCACTGGGGCTGTGTCCATGCTTGCGGAGAACATTATACTGCGCCTCCAAGACACCGGCCAGACAACCCATAAGGACTCCGCGCTCACCTGTGAGGTCGCTGTAAACTTCCTGTTCAAAGGTTGTGGGGAACAGATATCCCGATCCTATGGCAATACCGACAGCAAGGGTTCTTTCCATGGCCCTTCCTGTGGCGTTTTGGAAAACAGCATAACTCGAATTTATGCCGCTTCCAGCAAGAAAATTGTCGCGCACGGTGCGTCCGGCGCCTTTTGGCGCTACCAGTATGACATCGATGTCAGAGGGAGGGATCACACCGGTCTGATCTTTATACACGATAGAGAATCCATGAGAAAAATAGAGGGCCTTTCCTTTTGTCAGTTGGGGTTTGAGTTCCGGCCACATGGCCTTCTGGCCCGCATCTGACATCAGATACTGAATAATTGTGCCGCGTTTTGCAGCCTCTATTGGTGGAAAAAGCGTCTCGCCCGGCTTGAAGCCTTCGTCAATGGCCTTCTGCCAGTTGAAGTCGCCTTCACCGACGACACAACGGATTCCGTTATCCCTCATGTTTAAGGCCTGACCGCGTCCCTGTACGCCGTAGCCTATCACGGCAACTATTTCATCCTTGAGCACTTTGCGCGCCTTTTCGAGGGTAAACTCCTCTGATGTGACAACCTCTTCCATGACCCCGCCGATGTTGATTTTAGGCATATTAGCTCCTCCTTATTGTTATGAATTGAATGATCAATTGTATTGTATGGTGTTCACTCCGAAAACCCCTGATCTGCGACTATTTCTGACGCTCCACGGCGACAACCCCCGTTCGCGTAAAATCATCCATACCCATCTTGTCTAAAAGAGCAAGGGCATCGTCGATTTCCTTCTTGCCGCCCGTTACTTCCAGTATGCAGGTGTCAGCATCCATCTTTACAATCTTCCACTTAAGCGTGTCAACAGTCTGCATGATTTTCACCTGATTCGCATCGCTTATTTTCATCCTCACCAGAACCATTTCGCGGCAGGCCGCATTGGCGCGCGTCAGATCCTTCACTTCAAGGACATCGATAATTTTTGTCAGCTGCTTCTCAAGTTTGATAACGGTCTCGCGGTTACCGAGGGTGGTAATAACGATTCTGGTAATTTCAGGATTTCTCGTGATATTTGCCGAGATGCTTTCGATGTTGAAGCCCCGGCCACTGAAGGTTCCCGCAATCCTGGCCAGAACGTCGGGCCTGTTATTTACCAAGATGGAAATCGTATTTTCTTTCACTTCCATAAGCTGAATCACCTCTTAATATATTTGAAATATCTTCCAGCATGTCCTATTTGCTCAAGACCATATCTGAGATCGCCGCACCCGGTGAAACCATGGGATAGACGCCTTCTTCGGGTTCGACATGGAAATCCATTATGACAGTCTTTGCAGTATCAAGACCCTTCCTTAATGTGGCCTCCACCTCTTCAGGACGTGTCGCCCGCAGGCCGACAGCGCCATAAGCCTCGGCAAGCTTCACAAAGTCAGGCACATTGGATATATTGCTGTGGGAATAACGCTTCCCGTAGAAGAGTTCCTGCCATTGGCGAACCATGCCCAAAAATCCGTTGTTGAGGATGACTATCTTAACGGGAAGATCATAATTAACAGCCGTTGCGAGCTCTTGTATGTTCATCTGGATACTTCCATCTCCGGCAATATCTACGACGACCTTGTCAGGACGCGCAACCTGCGCGCCGATGGCAGCCGGGAATCCATAACCCATTGTTCCCAGGCCGCCCGATGTAATGAATGAATTGGGGTAATCGAAATGATAGAACTGCGCAGCCCACATCTGGTTCTGCCCCACTTCTGTCGAGATGATCGCTTTTCCTTCCGTGAGACGATAGAGTGTCTCGACGACGTATTGAGGCTTGATCTTGTCAGACTGACAGTATGTCATGGGTGCAAACTCTTTCCATTTCTGAATTTGCTCGAGCCATGCCTTTGTTTGCTTTTCGGGCATTGCAAAACTCTTATCGGAAATCCACTTATTGAGTAGCTGCAACACAGGCTTGCAATCGCTTGCTATCGACAGATGCGTCTTTACAAATTTATCGATGGAAGCCGGGTCAATGTCGATGTGAAGTACCTTAGCATGGGGCGCAAAGGCGTCAAGCTTCGACGTAACCCGATCATCAAAACGGACACCAAGCGCGATCAAAAGGTCGCAATTACTGATTGCCATATTGGCGTAATATGTGCCATGCATACCCGGCATACCAAGCCAGTGGGGATCGGATGCGGGGAAAGCCCCGAGCCCCATGAGGGTCGAGGTGATGGGCATGTTGAGCATTTTCACAAATGTTATCAACTCGTCCCAGGCCCGCCCGAGCAACACGCCGCCACCTGAAATGATGAGCGGTCTTTCGGCCTTCCTGATCATGTCGAGTGCCTTTACGCATGCGTCGTCGATAGAAGCGTTCTTGTTGTTATTAGGGAGACTTGATGTCCAGGATACATCAGAATCTTCTATAAGGGATCTAGTGATATCCTTGGGAATGTCGATAAGAACAGGACCGGGTCGTCCTCCCCGGGCAATGTCAAAGGCCTCCCTGACGATGCGTCCCAGGTCGTCAATCCGCCTGACCAGAAAATTGTGTTTCGTGCATGGCCTTGTAATGCCGGTTATGTCCACTTCCTGAAAGGCGTCGCCGCCAATCAAAGAGGTTGCCACCTGACCTGTCAGTACAACGACAGGGATGGAATCCATGAACGCATTGGCTATACCGGTTACCGTGTTTGTTGCTCCAGGCCCGGACGTAACTAAGCATACGCCAACCTTGCCGGAAACCCGCGCATATCCGTCGGCTGCGTGTATGGCGCCCTGTTCATGCCGTACTAAAATATTTTTAATCTTTCTTCTGTACAGTTCATCAAAGATGTCGAGTACGGCTCCGCCGGGAAATCCGAAGATCGTGTCGACGTTTTCCTTTTGCAGGGCCTCAAAAAGGACTTGTGCTCCTGTTAACTTCACCTCTCTCTACCCCCCTTTAGAATTCCCTCCGTCAACGCCCTCAACCGAGATATGGCATTCAGGACAGGGTCCCAGACATGCGGGGAAATTTCTCCAAAAAAAAACCGTTACCTTTGGCCGGTAACGGTTTTTTAACTGCGAACTATGTGCTAAACGCAAACCATCATCCAGCCCTCCTATGGAAGGGAATGATTATCCCGATAATAATTATGATGATGTTTGCGATACTAACTACGTGCATGTCGTTATCAATCCTCACTATAAATTCTTTTTAACAGCCTACCATAGTATTGTCAAGGATATTTTTTTTCAGTGTTCTAGACTTTCCTTTCGGGCCTGGTTCTTTGGAGGACTATTAATCCAGTTCTATTTATTTCCTCCACACCGAATGACTGGAAGAATTTCAGGAATGCTGCCGTTTCATCCGGCTGCCCTGTCAATTCCAGGATGAAATAATCCGGTGTCATGGTGACGATTCTGCAGCCAAACAGTTCAATTGCCCGCAGGATTTCTGCATAGGCCCCCTCTTTGACGGTAACGCCGATCAACATTAACTCTCTCTGAATGTAGGACTGTCCTGAGACATCGGAGACATCGATGATATCTACAAGCTTGTCCAGTTGCTTTTTTATCTTTTCAGTAAAGTCAGGATCCGATTCGCTGGTCAGAGTGATTCTCGAAACGTCTGGGTTCGTCGTTTCTGCCACGCAGAGGCTCTTGATGTTGTATCCATGTCGGCCAAACACACCTCCCACACGGGACAGCACGCCCGGTTGATTGTTTACCAGAATGGAAATGGTCTGTTCCTGTTCGCGCACTTTTTTCAGCATGGCAGATCCTCCGCAGTTATTTTTCAGTCAAGTCTGTCGTACATCATCTCGATATTCGAGCATCCGGGCGGTATGATGGGGTATACATAGTTTTCCGGATCAACAACGGCTTCCAGGAGATACGGGCCATCGGCCTTTACCATAGCCTCGATGCCGGCCTTCGGATCAGCATCCACGGCAACCCTGCTCCCCGGGATGCCGAAGCCCCGGGCAACAGTTACAAAATCAACCTTGCTTCCCAAATCAATGGTGTTAAAACGGGCGTTGTAAAAAAGATCCTGAATCTGGCGGATCATCCCCAGATGGCCGTTATTGATGACTACGATCTTTATGGGTAAATTGTAGTAGCTAATGGTGGCCAGTTCCTGGATGTTCATGTAGAACCCTCCGTCGCCGGTGATAGCGACGACTGCCCTCTCCGGAGTGCCGACCTTGGCGCCTATCGCTGCGGGCAGGCTGAATCCCATTGTACCCATGCCGCCGCTGGTGATGAGACTGCGGGGGCTCCGCGCCTGCCAGGTGCGCACCGTCCATATCTGATTCAATCCCACGTCCGCAGTCACCGTTGTCTCGACAGGCATGGCATCCTGTACCATCCGAATAAAATCTCCCGCCTGTCCGCACCCGGTGTCAGTGACTTTATCGTCAATGGCTTCACGCTCCGCCTGGATCCTCTGTAGCCATTCCGACTTCTCCTTCTCATCAACGAGGGGCAGCAGCGCCGTAAGCGCCTTACGAATATCACCTACATACGGCAGATTAATCTTGATGCTCTTGCCAATTGAGGTGGGATCTATATCGATCTGGGCAATTTTCGCCAGTGGCGCGAATTCTTCAATAAGTGCTGTACTGCGATCTGAGAAGCGTGTACCTATGGCCAGAATGAAATCACACTGATGCACCATCCGGTTTGCCAGTTCATTCCCGTGTGTTCCTATCAATCCGAGGTTGTATCCATTAACGGAATCGACGGAACCGATGCCCATCATCGTTGTAACGAAGGGGATCTTCGCCTTTTCTATAAGCTCACGTATCAGGCGGAAGGCATTGCTAAGTTTAACGCCGCCTCCGATTATGAGGATAGGCCTTTCGCTCTGATTCAATGTCTTGGCGATTTTCTCCAGCTGCTCGTGGTCTTCCACTGCCTTATTGTTTATCTTCGGCGATGCCGCGTGTTTTTCCGCCGGGTCGCACTTCGACGATAGAATATCGCGGGGGATATCCACTAAAACCGGACCCGGCCTGCCGGTTTTGGCGAGTTCAAATGCCTGCCTCAGTGTTGCCGCAAGATTATTCACATCATGCACCTGGTAACTGTGTTTTGTGATAGGCAAGGTTATCCCGATGATGTCCGTCTCCTGGAAGGCATCATGTCCCAGGAGACTCGTGCTCACCTGTGCCGTAAGGGCGACCATGGGTGTTGAGTCCATAAAGGCTGTAGCAATGCCAGTCACAAGGTTGGTGGCACCGGGCCCAGACGTGGCAATGCAGACGCCTACCTTTCCCGTAGCACGAGCATAGCCGTCAGCAGCGTGAGCTGCTGCCTGTTCGTGGCGCATGAGATAATGACGGACCTGGCTGTTTATCAACCGGTCATGAATGGGCAGGGTGTTTGCTCCCGGATATCCGAAGATTGCATCAACACCTTCTTCTTTTAAGATTTGTATTACTATATCTGCGCCAATGGTTTCCATATTTGCATCTTGCTCCTTGCTGTTTAGAAAATAGAAAAGCCGCCAGTTCATTTCCATAGCGGCTTGTAAGGCATAAAAAAGCCGCGGGTCAATGGGGCCGCGGCTCTTGGTTCTATGTCATTCCATCACAGAAACCGAGCAGCGGTCCCCCGAAGTACAGATACTACTACTACGGCCACGATAGGGATATTGGTGCTCAGGCTGTAACGGGTCATCTGCTTACCTTTATTTGTTAACGTGCTCTCATTTTATATAAGAAATTGGATTTGTCAAGGAATTTTTGAGTCACTGTCTTTAACGGGAATTGTCCTTATCGCTTCTACCGGGTTCCTCCTGAGCATCCTTAATCTCTATGGGTACTGCACGAGTCCCTGTTGTACCCTCGAGGAAGCTTTCGAATATGGCATCCTGGGTCGACCGTGTAGCGGGAATGCCTGTGTGAGGATCTACCTTGATGAAAACAATTCCGTCCGGGACAGGAAAAACTTCCCTGGGCTTTCCTTGCAGGGCTTTTTCCATGAAGTAGAGCCATATGGGCGCTGCCGCCCTGCCCCCCTCCTCTTCTCTACCGAGGGAGGTTTC
>Ga0187878_1001682_pt1 | contig 21046 bp, 17 predicted proteins | sample June2016WEW_17_1_FD_132979 | JGI IMG/M metagenome (GOLD analysis project Ga0187878, IMG submission 132979) | Peatland microbial communities from SPRUCE experiment site at the Marcell Experimental Forest, Minnesota, USA - June2016WEW_17_150 | ecosystem: Environmental > Terrestrial > Soil >...
CCGCCTCCCCCGCCGGCCTTCGATACGGCCAGCCCGCCGCCTCCTCCGCCTCCCCCGCCGGCCGATCCAACCGCCTAGTCCCACGTTGCCGGGCGGCGTTGCTCGGAGCCACCGCATCTAGGGGAAACCCCTCATGCGGAGCGGTCGCTCGGCCGACTGCTCCTCCATGACCCAGGTCAGCTCCGTCAACGCCGCCGCGACTCAAGCGTCCCAGGCGGCCCAGGCCAGTCAGGCGAATGCCGAGGCCGGCAATACCACCGCGACCCAGCCCGACGTTTCGAAGCTGGGCCTGCCGCCGGACGGGCTGGCGCAGGCCGCGTCCGCGAACACCGTCAACGCCGAGCTCGTCTCGAGCCAGTGGGGCATCGACCCCGCGTCGGTCAGCGGCACGTACGGCGGCGCGGGTCAGTCCGGCGGCCTCTTCGCGAACGACAACCTGCTGCCGCTGCTGGAGTCGCTTTCGCCCGCCACCGCCGAGAAGGCACTGGCGCTGATCGGGATCCGGAGGCCCACGCCGGGCAGCGGTTCGGGCCAGGCCGCCGCGTACGTGGCCGCCGGTCCCGTGCCCACGACGACGGCCCGGGCGATCTCGCCGGCCGGCCAGGCGATGCTGGACCAGGCCGCGAGCAGCAGCGCGCCGGTCGTGGTCGATCCGCTCTGGGGCAGGACCGCCTGACGAGCGGCCCCGGGCCGGCTCTGACAGAGACAACCGCAGATTGACCGAGTAGCGGCCGACGCCCTTCGCGGATTTGTGGCACGCTCCGTGCATTAGACCGGATCCACCGGATCCCGCCCAGCCAGATCGCCGGAGCCCCTTGGCCGAACCCGTCACACCTGCCCCATCGTACCGGGCCCTCCTGGCCGTGCCGTCCCTCGGCCGGGTTCTGCTCGGCATGCAGATCTCCCGGATCGCCCAATCGATGGTCAGCATCGTGATGATCCTGTTCGCGCTGCAGCGCTACAACTCCCCGCAGCTGGCCGGCGCCGTCGCCTTCGCCAGCATCGCTCCGGGCATGCTCGTGAGCCCGATCGCCGGCGCCCTGCTCGATCGCCACGGCCGCGTCCGCCTGATCATCCTGGATTACCTCGTGGCGGCGACCTCGCTGCTGCTCGTAGCCACGCTCGCCTTCGCCGGCGAGCTTCCGGCGTGGCTGCTGGTTCTCATCGCGACGGTGTCGTCGCTGACCGGCCCGCTGAGCAGCAGCGGCCTGCGCAGCCTCTTCCCGCTGCTGGTCCCCAAGCCGCTCTGGGAGCGCGTCAACGCCGTCGACTCCAACGGCTGGGTCCTGGCCACGGTCGTCGGCGCGCCGTTCGGCGCCGTCTTTGCCCAGATCCTCGGCTTCGAGGTGGCGCTGGCCATCATCGCCGCGGGCTACCTGATGGCGGCCGCCGTCATGATCGGCGCCCCCGATCCGCGCACGGATGTCGCGTCCACGGGCAACCTGTTCCGCGACGCGTGGCTGGGCCTGGTCTACACGTGGAACAACCGAACCCTGCGGGCCCTGGCCATATCCCTGTCGACGATGAACCTGACCGGCGGCGTGATCGAGATCGTCGTGCCGCTGCTCGTCCTGCGCCGGCTGGGCATGGGCCAAGAGATGGTCGGCTACATGTTCGGTCTGAGCGGCGCCTTCGGCGTGGTGTCGGCGTTCGCCTGCGGCCGCCTCAAGACCGAGGGCCGGGAGCGGTCGCTGATCATCATGCCCGCCATCTGCTTCATCGGCACGACCGCGATCCTGCTGTGGCCGGCCGGGCTGCTGCCGATCGCGCTGTGCATGGCCATCTCCGGTCTGGCCAACGGGCCGCTCGACATCGCCATGTTCACGCTCCGCCAGCGTCGCACCGACCCGGCGTGGATGGGCCGCGCCTTCACGGTGTCCATGAACCTCAACTTCTCGGGCTTCCCGATCGGAGCCGCGCTGGCGGGAGTGCTCGTGACCGTCTCGATCGAGGCCGCGATCGTCTTCGGCGTGGCGGCCAACATCGCGGCGGCGCTCCTGACCTTCCTGCTGATTCCTCGCGGCGACGAGCCCGAGGCGGCGGCCCCTTTGGCCCTGCCGCCTACTTCCGTATCTCGTAGGGCGTCCGATTGAGGGGCTCGGCGCCTGTGGCTGTGATGGCGTAGCCGTCTTCGATTCGAATGCCGCCCCAGGGAGTGTTGAACATGGGGATGTCGATGGAGATCACCATGTTCTCCTTCAGCGTCGCCGGGCTGCTGGGGCCGAAGATCGGCGGCTCGAACTCGATGACACCGACGCTGTGGAGGCCTGAGTAGAGGAAGTACTGTCCCAGGCCGGCTTCGGCGACGATGTCGCGGCCCACGGCCTCCACCTGGCGACCTTCCCGCCCGGGGCGCAGAGCTGCCGACGCGGCCCGCTGGGCCCGGATGGCCGTGTCCAGCGCGCGCCCGACCTCCGGACCGGGATCGCCCACCAGAACGACCCGGCCGATTGCGGCGTGATATCCCTGGTAGCGCGGGGCCACGGTCAGCAGCACCAGGTCGTCTCGCTTGATGCGGCGGAAGGTGGACCGGGCGAGGATCGGCCGGGAGTTTGGGCCGGAGGCCACGATGGTGTCGATGCCGGTGCCTTCGGCGCCGGCCCGGCGCATGGCCGCCTCGATCTCCGCGGCGACCTCACGCTCGGTGACGCCGACCCCGATCGCCTCGAACCCGGCGTTGAGACCGACTTCGGCGATCTTGTACGCATAGCGGATCACCTCGAGCTCTGCCGGCGACTTCTGCGCGCGCAGGTCGCACAGGAGGCTCTCCACGTCCACCCATTCGGCCGCAGGCAGGGCGGTTTCGAAGGCCGCCATGAGGTCGGCTCCGATCAAGCCCCGGCCGCCCAGGCCTACCCGCCGGGCCGCGGACGCCCCGCCGATGTCGGCCATGACCTCGGCGAGGCTCTGGATTCGGGCGTACGGATAGTCCTCGTCGGGGTGAGTCAGCTCGCGCAGGACTCGCACATCGGCGATGCGGCCGATCACCAGGGCATACTGGTCGCTCTCCGGCCCCACCAGCATGACCGGCTCTCCCTGCCGGGGGATGAGTATGCAGGCAGGTTCGAAGTGGACCGGGAAGTCGGCCAGCCAGCGGGCATGAGCCGGCCCGAACGAAGCCCGGTCGTCGGCATATGCCACCAGGAAGTCGAGATCCGCGGTGGCCATCATGGCCTGGACCCGGAGCCAGCGCTCCGGGTATTCGGCGGCGGGGATTTGCGGTTTCGGTGCCGGTCCTATCGGAGCTCCTCCCGAGTCACTCCAGGCCCTACGCCTGGGCTTGCTCCACCTCGGCATGCTCCTGCGCGAAGCCAAGCCGGCGCCGGGTGATCACCTTCGCGTCCTCGACCAGCGAGTACACGACCGGAATGACGATGAGCGTCAGGAAGGTGGAGGTGAAGAGCCCGCCGATCACGACCGTCGCCAGCTCCGAGGCGATGATCTCGCCCTCGGACAGCCCCAGGCCGAGAGGTATCAGGGCCAGGATCGTGGCGATGGCCGTCATCAGGATGGGCCGGACTCGCGTCCGCCCGCCCTGGATCAGGGCGTCGTACATCGGCATGCCGCGATGCCGGTGCTGCTCGACCAGGTCGAGCAAGACGATGGCGTTGGTGACGACGATGCCGATGAGCATCAGGAAGCCGATCAGGGCGCTGATGCCGATGGGGCGCTGGGTCAGGAACAGAGCGGGGAACGCGCCGATGGTGGCCAGCGGCAGGCTGAACATGATGACCAGGGGGTCGACGAGCGAGTCGAACACCAGGACCATCACGATGTAGACGAGCAGGACGGCGACCGCCATCGAGAAGAACAGGCCGCTGAAGGCCTCGTTCATCTCCTGCGTCACGCCGGAGAGCGTGACGGTCACGCCGCCGAGCTTGCCGGCGGCCTGCAGCTTGTCGATGGCCTTCTGGATCTCTATCGAGACGCCGCCGGTGTCCTTGCTGGTGGTGTCGGCGGAGATCGTGGAGGCGGGGGATTCATCCACCCGGCTGATCCGAGCCTGCGTGTCCGTCGACTTGACCGTGGCGATCTCACCGAGCGGCATCTTGGCCGCGCCCACCGGCAGTTTGGCCAGGGTTTCCAGCGAGCTGAGCTTGGCGTCGAGCTGGAGGATGACGTCGGTTGGGGCACCGCCAAGACTGACGGTGCCGGCCGTGGTGCCTACCAGGGCGTTGTGAACCTCGGCCTGCACGCCAACGGTGGTAGTCCCATCCATGAGGGCCTTGTTTGGATCGACGTCGATGTCGTACTGAGCGGTCGTTGTCGCGAGATCGCTCTTCACGTTGAGCAGGTCAGGCAGCTTCTTGAGCTCGGCCTGCACGATCGCCGTAGCAGCTGCGACGTCAGCGGGATTGGCGCCGCTGACCACGACGCTGATCGAGCTGCTGCCGGTCATGCTCTGCTGCGAGACTTGGATCTGCCAGCCATCGAGCTGAAGCCCTACCAAATCGGCGGACAGCTTGTTCTGCTCGGCATCGAGATTGGTGCTGTTGTCCAGCCCCACGACGATCGTCGCGGCGTTGGAGGCTCCCCCGGTGAAGGCGGCCGCGAGAGCCGACAGGCCGGTGTCGGCTTCGCTCGGAACCGTCGTTTCGATGAGCTTGACTTCGGGGTAGGTCTCGAGCTTGCTCTGGACTGCTCTCGCCTGAGCCAGCACGACATCCGAGGGGGTGCCGGAGGGCGGCGCCACGGTGATCGAGAGCTGCTTCTGCGATCCGGCGTTGAGGAACTGGGTCGGGATGTGCGGAGCGAGCAGGCCGGCCCCCAAGACCAGCAGGGCGGCGATGCCGATCACGCCCCAGCGGCTGCGGCGGTTGCGGAGGGCGGCCTTCAGGAGCGGGGTGTAGATCTTCTGAACCAGCGTCTCGTGGTGCTGCGGCCCCTCGTCGGGATCGAGCTTGATGCGATCGATGAAGAGGCTCGCCAGGACCGGGACGACGGTGAGAGCGCAAATCAACGAGGCGAGCAGGGCGAACGTGACGGTCAGGGCGAAGGGCAGGAAGAACTGGCTGACGATGCCGCCGACGAAGCCGAGCGGCAGGAAGACGGCGACCGTCGTGAGGGTGGAGCTGGTGATCGCGCTGGCGACCTCACGCGTGCCGGAGATGCACGCCTCGCGCATGGGATCGCCCTTGCCGCGGTGGCGGTAGATGTTCTCGAGGACGACGATGGCGTCGTCCACCACCCGGCCGACGGCTATCGCCAACCCTCCCAGGGTCATGATGTTGATGGTCACGCCGGCCACGAGCATGAGCACCAGGGCGGTCATGATCGAGACGGGGATGCTCACCGCCGCCACCAGGGTGGACCGCAGGCTGAGCAGGAAGACGAAGATCGTGATGATCGCGAAGAGGGCGCCGAGGCCACCTTCGCGGACGAGGCTGTCGCGCGACTCGATGATGAAGCTCGAGGAGTCCGAGACGACGTCGATCTCGAAGGTGCCGTTGTTCTGCGCCTTCAGCTGGTCCAGCTTGGCCTGAACGGCCTGGACCACGTCGACCGTGTTCGCTTCGGAGGTCTTGGTGATGCTGAGGACCAGGGACGGTCCGGCATCGCCATGCTGCGGATCCTTGTTCAGCTCCGCGTATCCCGTCGGGTTGTAGGGCACGCTATCGACGGTTCCGAGGTCGCCCAGTGTGATCGCGGTCGGCGCGGTTGCGGTCGAGCCCGCAGCCGGCATCTTGACTGCTACGGCCAGCGACAGAAGGTCGTTCGGGTTCTGGAGGATCAGCTGATGCTGGGCTGAGACGGGGATCGAGATCGTCGAGCTGCCGCTGGCGATGGGCAGCGATCCGGCGGGCAGGATCAGGTTGTTGGCTGCCAGCATGCCCTGGATCTGGCTGATCGAGACGTTGTTGGCGGCCAGCTTGGCGGGATCGAGCTTGACGACCAGGCGGTATTGGGTTGCGCCGGTGAGGTCGACCTTGCTGACGCCGTCGATGCTTTGGAGCGACGGCACGATGCTCGAGGCGGCCAGGGCGTTCAGCTGATCGGGCGTGGTCGATCCAGTGGCCCGGATGGCGACTATCAGCGACGGGAAGGCATTGATGTCGAACGATTGGATGGTGGACGTCGAGCTGAGGCCCAGCGCCTTCACGTTCGAGTCGACGGTCGCGATCGTGTCCTTGATGTTCGTGCCATAGGAGAACGAGGCGACGACGATCGACAGGCTGTTGACCGAGCTCGAGTCGACATGCTTGAGGCGCGGCACGCTGCCGATCGAGCGCTCGATCGGCTGGGTCACCTGCGTCGAGACGTCCTGGGCGCTCACGCCCGGCATCGGCGTGATGACAACCGCGAATGGGAACTGGATATCCGGCAGGAGTTCCTGCTTGAGCTGAGACCACGAGACGATACCGCCGATCAGGAGGCCCAGCGTGATCAACACGGTCACGCTGCGCTTGGCGACGGCCAGCTGTGTCAAACGGATCACTGGGGCACTCCTCGGTTCGGGGTCAGGCAGCGACTATCGATGCGTTGGACGGCTCAGAAAGAAGGACTCGGAAAACCGCGGCGGTGTTCACTCGATCCTCGTCCTCACTCGTTCGAGGATCGTGGCGATGATGCGGGTGAAATCGGCGAGCTCCTCGTCCGAGAGCACCTCGATCGTCTGGCGGAGCATCTCGCGGCGCATCCCGCCGATCTCTTCGATCAGCTGGCGGCCCTGGTCGGTGAGGGCGCACTCGACCACGCGCCGGTCGTCCTGGCGATGCTGGCGCGTCACCAGGCCATGTCGCTCGACACGCTCGACGACCCCGCTCGCAGCCGGGAGGCCGACGCCCAACCATTCCGCGACATGGCTCACGGGCGAGGGCCCGTGCTTGCTGAGCAGGAAGAGCAGGCGCATCTGCCCGAAGGTAAGGTCCTGCGCCACCCAGCCGGGCACGTCGTGTCCGCCTCGGTCCACGAGGGCGCCCAGGGACTCCAGAAGGGTTTCGACGTCCTGGCGTCGGGGCGATACTTCGCTCATCAGCGAATAGTAGCACTAGCCACGAATAGCTTGCCATACCGCGAATTGAGTAGGCGGAGCCCTGCCGGTTGGTGTAGGCCGATCGGCGTGTGGGCGCTCGGCCCCGGGGTCGGCTGCGTACAACGCCCTCGGCGTCTTCGCCAACGAGGCCGACAGCCTCGACGGATTGGACTCCGAGCTGTCCTCGCGCTTCGCGGAGGTGGAGATCGAGACGATCGGCGCGGTGGCCCTCGCCGGCTCCGTCAGACTCCGAGCGTGAGTGCGACGGGCGAATCCAGCCGTCAGCGGCGTTTGGGCACCGGCGTGTACAGCCGGGCCGGACTGCGCTTCTACGACAGCGCCGTCCTCGGGGCTTCCAGCCGGCTCATCTGGCGCTGCCCGAGCCCCCGGATCCTGGCGCTCTATCAGGCTTGCGTGTCGCGCCAGGGCGGCACGTGGCGGGCGGATCTAGCAGAGAGTCGCCACTCGCACTACGATCCGTGCAACTCACCGGGGCAACGGCATTCGGAGGGAGACAAGCGTGGCGGCCAGGGGCAAAAGAGCTGATGGCCCTATCCGTTGGACCACCCTGGGCAGCGCCCCATACCCCACGGCCGACGAGCCCTGCTCGGGCTACCTTCTGCAGGGCGGCGGCGCGAACGTCCTGGTCGACATCGGCGGCGGCACACTGGGCCCGTTGCAGCACCTGCTCAACCTGGATGACCTGCATGCCGTGTGGATCAGCCACATGCATGCCGACCATTTCGCCGACATGCCGCTCCTGTACTACGCCTTCGCGTACGCGGAGAAGCCGATGCGCAAGATCCCGGTCCTGGCCCCTCCCGGCTGGGCCAGGCGCGTCGAGGATTTCGTCAAGAGCGCCGCGGATCACCACATGAGCAACTTCTTCCAGGTGATCGAGCTCAAGGACCGCGGCATCGCCGAGATCGGCGACCTGCGCATCCAGGCCCGCTCGGTCGAGCACGGCATCCCGTCCTTCGGGCTGACCGCCAGGCTCGGCGAGCACCGCCTGGCATACAGCGGCGACACCGGGCCGTGCGACAACCTGGTCACGCTGGCCAAGGGTGCGCGGGTCCTAATCGCCGAGGTCGGAACGGACCTGATCGAGATCCCGTCCGTCCATCTCTCCCCCGAAGACGCGGGCCTGACCGCCCAGCACGCGGGCGTGGCGCGGCTGGTCCTGACTCACCTGGCCCCGGGCCTCGCGCCCGAAGAGGCCGTCGAGCGGGCGGGCGAGGTCTACCGCGGCGCCATCGAGGTCGCGACGCCGGGGAGCATGCTCGAGGTCTGACCCGGCCGGGACGCACGGCCCGACCTCCACAGGCGCCCGGCTACGCCCCGCGCCGGTACGGCGTGTCGAGCACGACGAAGTCCTTGCGGCCGACCAGAGCCGCCCTGATGCGGTGCACGTTCTGGTTGTAGAGGACTCGATCCCACCAGTGGCGGGGCAGGTGCTCGGGCAGCAGGACGATCGTCACTCGGTTCGGATCCTCGGCCTGCGAGACCTCCAGGTAGCGCACGAACGGCCGGACGAGGGCCCGGTAGGGCGACTCCACTAGGACGACCCGCACGCCCGGCAGCTGGCGCTCCACTCGCTCGCGGAAATGCTCGCCCTCGGCTGGATCGAGAGTGACGTGGACGACTTGAACCTCCTCGCCCATCGTTTCTCCAACCTTCACGGCCTGGACCACCGCCCGGCTCATGGCCTGAGCCACCACGACCACTCTCTGGCGGCGATGGGGCGGCCCGAAGACGACATCGGGCTCGACCTCGAGGCCGCGGCCCTCGACGTCGTACTCGTGCTTGATGAACAGCATCATGGCAATGAGAACCGGGACCACGATGATGATCATCCACACGCCCTGGTCGAACTTAGAGACGGCGATGACCACGACGACGACCGCTGTGACGACAGCGCCGACGCCGTTGATGACTGCGCTCCGCCGCCAGCCCGATCCGCGCTCGGAGAACCAGTGGCGAACCATGCCCGACTGCGAGAGCGTGAACGAGGTGAAGACCCCGATCGCGTACAGACCGATGAGGCGGTCGGGCGAACCGTTGAAGGCGACGACCAGGAATATCGAGACCAGGGCCAGGGCGACGATGCCGGAGTTGAAGGCCAGCCTCTCGCCGCGCAGGGCGAACTGGCGAGGGAAGTAGCCGTCCCGGGCCAGGATGGAGGAAAGGCGCGGGAAGTCGGCGAAGCTGGTCTGGGCAGCCAGGATCAGGATGCCCATCGTCGAGAACTGGAGGATGTAGTAGAGCACACCGGGGCCGCCGAACACCGTCCGCCCGACCTGCGACAGCACGCTCTCACCGTTGGCCTGGAACCCCGTCGGATGGGCCCCGACGTTGACGGCAAGGTAGCTCGTGCCGAGGAACATGATCCCGAGCAGGGTGGCCATGATGATCATGGTCTGCTGCGCGTTCTTCCACTCGACCGGCTTGAATGCCGGAACACCGTTGGCCACCGCCTCGGTACCCGTCATGGCCGAGCAGCCGTTGGCGAAGGCCTTGCAGAGAAGGAACAGGCCCATGGTCTCCGCCGGCATGCCGGTCACGGCTGGGACATTCTCGACCTGAGGAAGGTGGCCGGTCAGCGACCGGATCACACCGACCGTGATCAGCAGCAGCATCGAGCCGATGAAGATGTACGTGGGGCTGGCGAACAGCGTGCCGCTCTCACGAAGCCCGCGCAGGTTCACGACCATCACCAGCAGGATCGAGAGCGCGATCAGCTGTACGCGCCAGTCATAGATGGCCGGGAAGGCGGAGTAGAGCGCCTGGACGCCTGACGAAACGCTCACCGACACGGTCAGCACGTAGTCCGTCAGGAGCGATCCAGCGGCGATGAGGCCGGCCAGGACGCCAAGGTTGGCGTGGGCCACGATGTAGCTGCCGCCGCCGTTGGGATAGGCGCGGATCGTCTGGCGGTAGCTGAAGGTCACGATGACCAGCAGGGCGACGACGACGACGGACAACCCAAGGACGTACTTGAAGGTGTCCGGCCCGGCGCCCACGAGGATGAGCATCATCGCCCCGGTCGCGTAGGCGACCGACGACATCACGTCCGACGAGAAGACCGGCAGGGCCTTCCACTTGGGCAGGCGCTCGGTCAGCTCCGCGGCGGACGACAGCGGGCGGCCGAAGAGGATGCCCCGGATGGTTGCCATGCGGCGCTGCTGGGCCGTGCGCGGAGCCTGGGCTTCGAGCTTGGCCTCCAGGACGCCGGGGGCGATGTATCGGAAGTAGCGGGCGTGCGGCCGGTCCACGACCACGCGACGGTCGCCCAGCTTGCGACCTCGCAGTTGTTGCTGTTCAGCCATCTCTGGCGGAATCCCTCGCGATCACGATGTCTACCCGGCCGCCCGGACGGACGACGGTCGGCAGGATCAGGACGTCGGCGGCTTCCGCGAGCTGGTACGCCTGCCACAGCAGGCCTGGCCACGAAGGAAAGCCCGTGAGCACGACTCGCGTCGCGAGCCCGGCCTCGACCAGGGCTACCGCGGCTTCGATGTCGGGAAAACCGGGCTCGAGCCGGGACAGCGCGGCCGTCGAATCGGCGGCCAGGTCGTCCTCGGCGAACAGCTCGACCGCGAAGGAGCCGGCAGTCGGTTCGATCTCGGTCGCGGGCTGGGCCGCGATGGCTGGGGCCGGTTCCACGGCGAGCTTCGCGCCTCGATCGACGGCAGGCGAGGACGGGGCTCGATCTCCCTCGGAGTCGACCCGAGTTCCAGCCCGAACCAGCCGCAGCACGCCTTCAGCGAATGTCACGCTCTCAACCTAGACCCGGGGGCCACGAGGAAAGTCGGGCCTCGGTGCGTGCCGGCGCTCAACAACCGCTCAACAGGGTGGGCTCGAATGGGTCGCGCGGCCGTCCGGCGGGACTACGATCGCGTCGATGGCAATTGCTCGAATAAGCATTCGGCTGCCCGGAGTGGCACGTACGACGCTGATCGCGGCGACGGTTCTGGGCGCCCTGACCGCGGCCTCCGTGGCGATCGCGCTGGTGGGGCTGGTGGGCGTCACCCACGCCGCCCCGGTCTACCTCCTGGCAGTCGTCGCCGTGGGCATGCGATGGGGCACCGTCCCGGCCGTGCTCACCTCCGTGGCCGCGTTCCTCGCGTACGACTTCCTCTTCGTTCAGCCGCTCTACACCTTCACCATCAACAGCCCCGAGGAGTGGCTGAACCTGCTGCTGCTGCTGGCTGTGGCCCTCGCCATCGGCCGGCTCGTGGCCATTCAAGCAGAGCACGCCCAGGAGGTGGCCCAGCGTGCGCGCGAGGCCCAGGCCCTCTTCGGCATCAGCCGGGCCCTGGCCGAAACCCGGACTGTCGAGGAAGCGGCGCCGATGGTGCTCGAGCGCCTGGCCGCCGCCACCGCCATGGACCGCATCTGGTTCGGATTGGGCGAGACGCCGGCCGAGGAGAGGACGATCGCCGACACGGCTCCCGGCCAGCCACTCCCCGTCCCGGCCTGGCAGGTCGTGCTGCAGCGCTCACCCGGCAACGAGCCGGCCCGGTGGGTCCGCATGCACGTCGCCACGGCGATGGTCCGCCGCAAAGCGGCCCGCGCGACCGTCCACCGAGTCCGGGTTGAGGCTTCGGGCGAGACGCTGGGCTCCGTTTGGACGCTCAGGGCTCGGGAGGAGCGGGAGCCCGATCGGGCCGAGACGCGCATCCTTTCGGCCGCGGCAGACCAGCTCGGCCAGGCGATCGTCCGGGACCGCGCGGACTTGGAGCGGACCAATGCCGAGATCGCCCGGCGCAGCGAAGCCCTCAAGACGGCTCTGCTCGACTCCGTCTCGCATGACCTCCGTACCCCGCTGGCCACGATCCGAGCGGCAGCTGGCAGCATGCTCGACGAGTCGGTGGCCTGGACCGCGCAGGACCAGCGCGAAGCATTCCAGGCGATCGACACCGAGGCCGAACGGATGGGTCGGCTCATCCGCAACCTGCTCGACCTCAGTCGGATCGAAGGCGGAGCCCTCAAGCCGGAGCTGGAGCCGTGCGATCTCGACGATCTGGTACCTCAGGTGGTTCGGCGCGCCTCCGGCGCCACGACCAAACGCGTGCTGGTTGAGATGTCCGACTCGCTGCCGCCGGTACTGGCCGACCAGCTGTACCTGAGCCAGGTCCTGGCCAACCTGCTGGAGAACGCCGTTCGCCACGGCGGCGAGACGATCCGGGTGCGCGCCTCCCACGCCCCGGACGAGCTCGTCGAGATCAGTGTCGAGGACGACGGACCGGGCGTTCCTAAGTCTGCCCTGCCGCACCTGTTCGAGAAGTTCTACCAGGCCGGGCCCCCGGGCGAGGGCAAGCGGCGTGGCATGGGCATCGGCATGACCGTCGTCGAGGGCCTCACGCGGGCGATGGGCGGCGAGGTCGAGGCAGGCCGCAGCGACCTCGGCGGATTGCGCGTGGACGTGCGACTCCGGCCCGCGCCGATCCCCGAGCGCGAGGCCGACGGCGGCGATGCGAGGCCGGCGGCGGCCACCGGGACCGCCGCGCCGTGAGCGGCCCCACGCTGCTGATCGTCGAAGACGAGGAACCCGCCCGCCACGCCCTGGCCGAGTACCTGCAACGCCGCGGTTACGTCGTCTACGAGGCGGCGACAGCCCAGGAGGCCGTGCGCCAGTGGGACGCCCACCGCGCCGATGTCGTCCTGCTGGACCTGGGCCTGCCCGACCTCGACGGCGTCGAGGTCATCCGGCGAATCCGCCGCGAAGCCACGACGCCGATCATCATCCTGTCCGCCCGCGGCGACGAGCGCGACAAGATCGCCGGCCTGGAGGCCGGCGCGGACGACTACCTGACCAAGCCCTTCGCCACGGACGAGTTGAACGCCCGAATCAGGGCCGTCCTGCGGCGGGCCGGCGGTCCCGACGCCGACAACCAGGGCTGCCTGCGGCTCGGCCCGATCGAGCTCGACGCCGTCAAGCGTGAGGTCCGCGTCTCAGGCGAGCGGGTTCGCCTCACGCCCCGCGAGTACGAGTTGCTCAAGGTCATGCTGTCGAGCCAGGGCCGCATCCTGACCAAGGCCCGGCTGCTGCGCGCGGTGTGGGGCCTGGCCTACGCCGACGAGAGCGCCTACCTCCACGTCTACGTTAATCGTCTGCGCCGCAAGCTCTCGGCCGCGGTACCCGCCACCTCGCTGGAGGGCCTGATCGAGACGGAGCCCGGCATCGGCTACCGCATCGCCGACCACGACTCGCTGCCGGTGATGCCGCCCTCAGGTGACGTGGCACGGTGAGATCAGGGGCTCAAGCCCGAAGAGCCTCCTGATCTCAGCGCGACGGAACGTCGTCCAACGACGGGGATTGCGCAATCGGGCGCCGCTGGTGAGTGCAGGTACGCTCTGGTATATGAATCAGTGCCATTCCCGGTCTCTAAGAGCGTGCGAGGAGGCCGATAGCGTTCATTGGTGCGAGTACACACCACTTGCGCGCTCTTACCCTTGACAAGCCTATAAGCTTAGGCCACTATTGCTTGGCCTGGACGATCTAACCAGGACTAATAGCCGAGAAAGGGGCAAGTAAGATGCCACAGGAGTTCATCAGCATTCCAGTTCCCGTCGATCGGGTTCAAGAGGTTTACGAAGTGCTCGGTCGCCCCAGGGGGCCACAGCCAGCGGTGCCTACGACGAGCTTGCCGGACAAGCCCGACGCCGTCCTCGACGCTGCCCTGCTCGCCAGGACGTACCGAGAGTCGCCAGAGGCCATGAAGAAGGTCTTCGACCACCTGGCCGAGAACTCAGACCACGACATCCCGATGGAGGATCTAGCCAAAGCGGTCGGTTACCACCCGCACCAGATGGCTGGCGCGCTCGGTGCCTTCGGCCGCCGCTGGAAGAACCGTTACCACCGAGGTGAGGACGTCAAATGGCCGTTCGCCGCGTGGTGGGACTTCGACCGGAACACAATGGTCTACAAGATGTCAGCCGAGTGCGCGGAAGTCATCAAGGGGCTCTGACCATTGTCCGCATCGCGAGAGACCCGACCTAACTGGGCGGGTCTCTCTATGTCCGGAGATGCGTCCACTGTCTCGCCCATTTCTCAGTGCCCCTCAGGCTCCGGGCTCGGCTGCGTCGGCGTAGAACGTGAGCGCGCCCGTGAACGTTGGTGGGTGCGTGCTCAAACCCGAAGGCGTCACCAATCTCTGGGCGCGACGGATGACGGCCGGACCCCGCCGGTCGAACGGCCCCTGGATGGAGTTGGTAGGCATAATCCCGGCCCAGCGCGGACGGCTAAGATGGCCGTATGCAGAGGGGCCCGGCGACACCAAGCCTTCCCGTCGATCACCCGACCGCCGTCGCATTCCTGGATGAGACCGGGAGCATTTCCCAGGATCGCTTCTTCTCGGTCGGCTGCTTGATCCTGCCCGAGCCAAGCCTCCTGTTGCGGCGCATCCAGAAGCTTCGCGACGTTCACCACTGGTACACCGAGATGAAGTGGGTGGAGCTCACCCAGACGAGCTACCCGCTCTACCGGGCCGTACTGGAGGAGGTCAGCCAGTCGGATGCGAGGTACGCATGCTTCGTCGCCGACCGGCAATCCGCTGATCCAGTGTCCCGCTTCGGCGACCCTTGGCTTGCGTACGAGAAGCTGGCGGCCCAACTCCTGATCGGTGCCGCCAGACCGGGCGAAATCATCACGGTTCTGGCTGACAACTACTCGACGCCCGACAACGTCGTGTTCGAGGTCGATGTCCGACGGGAGGTCAACCAGCGCCTCGGCAAGCTCGTACTGGCGAGCGTCTGCCGCCTCGATTCGCGCAGCAGTGACGGCCTGCAGCTCGTCGACCTGCTCACGGGCGCAGTGACGTTCGAGTACCGGCAGGCAGCCGGACTGGCCGGGGCCAAGACCGTCAAGGCCAAGCTGGCGGCAGACCTGCGCACGCTCTACGGCGTGCAGAGCGTCGTGGGCGGCGCCCGGAACGCCCGACTCAACGTGGCGACGTACGGACACAAGAACGCCCCTGGGCCAGTCTAGCCGGCCAGTTGACACGGGTGCGATAGTGGGCCTTGCGGGTGAGGGCCTCCGGCCTTTAGCCCGTTTTTCATGCCCTCAGAGCCGGCCATCGGCTGCCTCGGCGTAGAACGCCAACGCGCACGAATCCGTTGGTGGGTGGATGCCCAAGCCCGATCCGTTCACTGATCTCACGACGCGACGGATGACGTGCGGGTGAGCCGGGCTTTCCCTTTGTAGCCGCCGATCCGCCAGTCGCCTCAGGTCGTCGTCCGGCATTCAGAACGCATGGCATGGCGCCCTCGCGCATTCCTGGCCGGCCCTCGGGCAAAAGGGACGCGGGTCCCCTTGCTCCTCGGTCTACTCGCTGTCCCGGATCAGTTCCTCGTAGCTCCGTGGGTCGGACATGGCGGCAACCTGCTGATCGATCATCCGACTGACCGACACTTCGTACGAGGGCGAGTGGCTGAAGTGGTCCAAGCTCCTTCCCTCTCGGACCAGGCCCTTGTGCCTGTAGAGTCCGACGCCCGACAAAGCTCGATCGGCGAGGCGAACGGGACGCTCGATTGCCAGGGTCTCGGAGACAGCGGCTACGACGTCGCCGGCCGAGGCGGACGGATCACCCTCGGGCCCCGACTCTACTCGCACGTCCACGACGACAGGCGTCTCCCAGATCGCGAAGCCTGCACCGAGCTGGTCTCTGACTGCCGCGAGTAGCGTTGTGCGACGCAGGACCTGCTCGGGCGAGCGGCTCCCTGACTCGGTCGGCGGGCGCCCCTCTACATGGACCTGGATCCAGCGCCGTTCCAGCCACGATTCGGGTGCCTCGATCGCCGCGCGACTCTCATCATCGACCAGGGCGACGACGCGGGTCCAGATCGGTGCCGGTAGCCGGCCGGGCCAGACGCCAGCGAGGGCGCGCCGGAACTGTTGGGAGTCGCGGGCCTCCTGCTCGATGGCTTCGATCGTTTCGAACCCGTGTTCCGCAAGGATGTCCTCCAGCGGGCCCGCGCCGAGGTAGGCCAGGATCTCGTCCGGCGCCTGGCGAACTATGTCGCGCAGGATCGGCCAGCCCAACGCCGGGGCCTCCTCCAGCAGCACAGTCAAGAATGTCCAGGACCAGTGGTTGTCGCCGGCCCATCCGCGCGCCTGGGCAATGTAACCGTCGACGATGGCCTCCTGGAGCCGGTCGGGACTTCTCGCCACGTAATCGACCTCCTGGTTGCTGGACGCGGAGCCTACGGGGATTGAACTAAGCGTAGTACGCCAGCCCTCGTGAATCCGTTGGTGGGCGGGTCCCCAAGTCCCATAGGGCTGCTGATCTCACGACACGACACATCACGGCGGGGCTCGTCCAGGTCAGAGACCGATTGCCTCCGCGTAGTAGGCCAGCGTTCGCGAATCCGTTGGGGGGTGCGTGCTCAAGCCCCCTTGGGGGCACTCCCGCTGTCTTTCGAAGAACGGCCTTGCCGGCGGCGTCCAGACGATTTCCTCCACCTCTCGGTCGTTGACGACGACCGCTTCTACCACGATCCGGCACAGCTCCTCCTGACGCGCCGGTGATGCCGCGGCGATAGCTGCGGGCAGTGCCAGAAGACGCGCCCGGTAGGCGTCGAAGGTTCTGATACGGTCGCCGTCGGGCAGTTGGGCCAGGGCGGCCTGAACCGCGTCGCGCTCAGCCAAGTACTCGCGTTCGCCGTTGTCACCCCAGGCGTGCTGCTTCTTGAGCTGCTCTAGGCGGGTAAGAAGGCAGGCGCGCTGACGGCCTGCCGCCGCGGTCCCAGGGGTGTCGAGGCGGTGACGCAACTCGGCGCGAGCCTGCTCGATGACCGCTTCTGGTAGCACCGCGGCAAAGATGGTGGACATCACCTTGCCCTCGACGAGATCAGCCGGGCAGCGCCGGGCATGACACCCGAGAGTTGGACAGCGGTAGTAGCGGATCTCGGTGCCGCGCTGGAGTTGAGCTTCGCCTCGCATCCGGGTACCACAGGCGCGGTCGGGGCGAGAGGAGTTGACCCGGCGTGTCCCATATGCCGGATCGTGGTGCCGGCGTAGGTTGCAGATGCGCTGCGGACACTGGGATAGGGTCCGCTCGACTGCATTCGAATCCCCGACCACTGATCCGAAGTCACCCGAGCCCCACCGACGTGCTATCGGCGCGGGATTGCCACCGAAGGGGTGTCAGCAACGTGTAACGGAGAGAGGGTTCCGGGTCCGACCGCTGCGCCTGTTTCGCGGCCCTGAACGGCCTACGACGCCCTGTGCGTCCGCCGTGCATCCACTTGGAGGGAATAGGCAACGGCCCGTCAGGGTCCAAACGGTCGTGATGGCGGTGTGACGCCTCTCGCTCCGACAGCTCCCGGCGGTCCTATGCTTCGGCGATTACACCGATCGAGATCCGAAAACCGGCTCGGCGTTGCAGCGGAGGCATCAGAGTACCCTGACCGACCGGCGCGGCGCCGCGGAACCAGCTCACCCATTCCTTGTTGAACGCGTCGAACTCTGACGGGTCGCGCAGCGACCAGTTCGCCCAGACCACCTTGTCCAGCGAGCTTCCCTCAGCGTCAAGCCTCTCCTTCAGGTTGCGCAGGCACTGGCTTGTCTGCTCCGTGATACCTCCGGCGACGAGCTGCCCGGTATCGGGATCGACTGGCCCCATCTCAGATACGTAGATCATGCCTCCGGCCCTTGTAGCCCGGCCGAAGGCGACGGATGGATCCAGTGTCTGAGGCACCTCCCCTCCGGAGAACCTCGCCTTCCCGTAGCGGGCTCGGGTCGGTCGCGTGGGATCCTCGGCAGGGATGCCGAATTCCCCGGGCGGCAGTCGGATCCCGCTTTCCAAGAACTTCCCCATGAAGGCGGGCCGGATCCCGGTCGGCCTGAGCAGCCCTTCGATCCTTCCGTCGCGAACGCCCGTCTGCTCGAACACGAAGACATCCTCGGTGATGATCTCGTCATCTTCGATCCCGCAGACCTCGGTGATGTTGACGACCTTGCGGAAGCCATCTTTGAGACGGGCCGTATGGACGATAAGGTCGATGGCAGAGGCGATCTGCTCACGGATCGACCGCAGCGGCAGCTCATAACCGGCCATGAGGACCATGGTCTCGATGCGCGCGAGCATGTCTCGCGGAGTGTTGGCATGGCCGGTCGACAGCGATCCGTCATGGCCGCAGTTCATGGCCTGGAGCATGTCCATGGCTTCGCCGCCTCGGCACTCCCCCACGATGATCCGGTCGGGGCGCATGTGCAGGGCGTTGCGCAACAGATCGCGCATTGTGATCTGGCCTTCGCCCTCGAGATTCGCTGGCCGCGACTCGAGGGTCACGACGTGCTCCTGCCGGAGCTGGAGCTCGGCCGCGTCCTCGATGGTGACGATCCGCTCGTCGTTCGGGATGAAGGAAGACAGGACGTTGAGTGTGGTGGTCTTGCCTGAGCCGGTTCCGCCCGAGACGAAGATGTTGAGGCGGGCTTCAACGCAGGCCCTCAGGAAGTCGAACATCTCGGGCGTGGCGGTGCCGAAGCGGACGAGGTCGTCCACCGTATACGGCTTGGCCGAGAACTTGCGGATGGTGATCACCGGTCCGACGAGTGAGAGCGGCGCGATGATCGCATTGACCCGCGACCCGTCGGGCAGCCGAGCATCAACCCTCGGGCTCGACTCGTCGATGCGGCGGCCCATCGGGGCGATGATCCGATCGATGATGTGCATCACGTGGTCTTCATTCCGGAAGACGACGTCGGTCAGCTCCAGCTTACCTTTGCGCTCGACGTAGATCTGGCTCGGGCCGTTGACCATTACCTCGGTGACCGTCTCGTCGTGGAGGAGCGGCTCGATCGGCCCGAAGCCCGTGATCTCTGCGATCAGGTCCTCGATCATGCCCAGACGTTCGTCCCGCCTGACGGCGAACCCGTTCGCGGAAATGACCTGGTCGACGATCGCCGCGACCTTACTGTGGAGGTCAGCCGCATCGACGGCGTCGCGCAGCGAGGCGGAGGCGCCGATGACCTCGTCTAGGAGGCGAAGCCGGGTGTTGCTCAGGTAAGTCTCCCGCCCTCCAACCTGAGCATGCGTCGGGGCAGCCGGAGGCGGGACGCGTTCGAGTGTGGCGACACTCTGGGTGTCGGCCCCTTGCTGCGCCCGCTCAAGCCGCCGGAGCAGGCTCATGGCCTACGCCTCCCTTGTGCTTGCGCCTACCTCCCGATGGTGGGGGGTTCTAGCTCCGTCGCGCAACGACCCGGTAGTCATCCGTCAACGATCGTAAACCCGGAACGAGTAGGGGTACCAAGACCAAGCGATGACCCTTGTCGTTCTGGTCCGCTCGACTGGAGTAGAACCGACACTGTACGGGTGAAGGTGCGCGGCTGGCGAGCGGAGGTTCCCAGGACTGCCGGTAAGGTGCAGTTCGCCGTTGCTGGTTGGGCTGCCCTAGGTGGAAGGCCCCAGGGGGACGCGGTTGGCCTGACAAGCGCGCGGAGCTGTCCGGGCCCCACCGGGTCCGACCGGCGTTCGGCACTTGCATAGTGGGAGTTGGCAGTCAGACTGGCGCGGGAAGCGCGCCGCGACAACCGGCCGCGGCTACCCAAAGGAGCATTGGACGTGGCCGCCTTGAGCGCGAAGCGGGTCCTGGTCCTGGTCGGCACGATCGCCGTGCTGTCGCCGCTGGCGCTGTGGAGCGGCACCGCTGCCGTGACCGACTACAGGTACGAGCTCGCCGGCCTGGCCGACCCATTCCTGGGACGGCCGGCTCCCGCCGCCAGTATCTTCGTGGGCGTGATCCTGAGCCTTGCGTTCGCCGGGGCGATGCTGTTCGTGCGCCATTTCTGGCGATCGAGCGAGGGCGATCGATCGGCTCTGGGCTGGCAGTGGCTACTCGTGCCGGTCGTCGCCTGGGCCGGCTACTTCGGCGGTGCCGCAACGGTGATCGCCGGCGGAGGCCCGGTCGAGTATCCGGGCACCCTGAGCCTGGACTTCGGCCAGCCGATCGCCTCAACCGTGCAGGTGAACGTGACCTGCTGGTCCGTGGTTGGACAGCCCGCGTCCATGTCCGAGCTTCGCCACGCCGGTGTCACGATCTTCCTGCGCAGCATGGCGACAGGCGACGAGCACGGGCGGCCGGTCATGTCCTGGAGCTTACGCCCCGATTTGTACACGGATCTGGTCCCGGAGGCGGCTCGGGCGCGGCCGGCCATCGTGAGGCAGCGGCTCGACGGCAAGGGCGTCGTCACAGGTGAGGAAGACGTGGGCTTCTTCCAGCCCTACTGGTGGCGCGTCTCGGGGCTCTCGGATGGCGGCCTGCGCGGCTGGTTCACGCTCCACCTTTCGCGAGCGAAGCCCATTGACGACAGCTGGGAGCGGTTCCTGAACGTGACTGTCGCCGATGATCCCTGGCCACAGGAGCTCGACATGAAGGTCACGTGGGCGTGCGGCGGCTGAGGGGGTGCCTTCAGTTCCCGTCGCTGCTGCGCCAGCGGAAGCCCATTGCCTCCAGCCGCTCGGCCAGCTCGTCGGGCGACATCGACTCCGGTGGTAGATGCCTCACCGCGTCGAGCCCCTGCTCGAGCGAGGGCAGCCTGCTAGGGTTGCCGGCGTAGTAGACGAGGCGCTCGAGGCCGGCCATCAGCGCCGCCAGGACCTGGATCGCGGTCATGAACGCCGCGTTGCCGCCGAACGCGCCCGCGCCCCAGAAGCCGCTGTGGACGACGACCGGGACGCCGTCGCCGGCCATCCGCGCCGACTCGAGCGCGGCCGCCCGGAAGCCGGCAAGAGATGCCTGCTCGGCGAAGAAGCGATCGAGGACCTGAGTCCACCCGCTCGCCGCAACCTAGATCGCCGTGGATTTGGTTGTCCATGACGGGGTCGAGCGTGCTGTAGCTGATGAGTCCTCGGAGACCTCCTCCCAGACGTCGGCGGAGCAAAGGGAGTAGAACCTCCGACCAGACATGCCGGATCGTCGTGCGAGCTTGACCGCAGACCCGACCCTATGGAATGTCATGAAGAGGGGCCTCGCCGGTGACAACGTTGGGTTGTCAAAGCAACCAGCACCGAGGAGGCCCAGACATGTTGTACGCCGGATTGGACCTGTCGCGCCAGAGGCTTGATGTGC
>Ga0187878_1001689_pt1 | contig 20962 bp, 17 predicted proteins | sample June2016WEW_17_1_FD_132979 | JGI IMG/M metagenome (GOLD analysis project Ga0187878, IMG submission 132979) | Peatland microbial communities from SPRUCE experiment site at the Marcell Experimental Forest, Minnesota, USA - June2016WEW_17_150 | ecosystem: Environmental > Terrestrial > Soil >...
CCCCAGCTTCTACCCTGTTCCTACTTTTTTTTGCTGACACTCGCTCGACGTTTTGCGAAGCAAAACGACATTCTTGTTCAATTCGCACCACCCTCCACCTCCCCTCGCCCGTTGCGTATAACGAGTGTAAAAACGCAGTAATGCGTTTTTATTATTATTGGATGAATCGACTTCAATCGTCCCATAACACAATAGACACCATCATCTTTCGAGTACAGAGGTTTCTCTGTCATAACCAACCGCTTCGATCTCCGAAGTCGGATCAATTCAATTTGTCCTTCCTATCGTCCCCGAAGTAGCTGTACGATAATACGACGCAAAATAATACCTGACGCCAAACGAGTAATATCCCGTATATTTGTATATAATCTCATATTGATTTATTTGAACATCGACTAAGCCTATTCCCTTGGCAAAATAGATATCTACGTTAGCTTTTGTTTTTTCGAGATAATTGAACGACGAAGTCGAATCAGAAGTCGTAGTCGAAGTCGAATCCGAGAATACACCGTTTACTTTTATAACATTTGAGTATGTTTTGCCCGCTGAGTTGGTAAAGGACGATTTACTGTCAACAACCTGCAAAGTTGCTTGCTTACGTGGCAAATCAGTGGGATTAGCTACCCACGTCGTTCCAACTTTTATTTCCGCGGGAAGAGCAGTGATGAATTGGGCGATAGAAGTTCCTGCCGAAAAACCGACAATTGATTGATTGTCTTGGGCAAGATAAAATTTTGTTGCAGTTGTCGTCGTTCCATCTTTGTTAAATGAATAAAGTGGATATGACTGCCTTCCTCCGACGACAATTGCAGTACCGATGAATCCTTTTATTTCTTGTTGACTCACTGCTTGGCTTTGCACAACATTGCCAAGGCTATCATAGGCCACAGATTGGCCCGTTGCTTTTGCTATAATGGTTTGATTCCCTGTTAAGGGGAAATAGTCGCTTCCGCTGCCGACAGAGGAAGCAATATCACCGGGTCCAGTGCTGGAATTTTTGTCACAACCCCCATAAAACAATAGCAGGGATAGTTGTCCTATAAGTAGAAGTTGTGACAAGTGAGTTTTCATTTTGACTTTTCTCCTTTGCTTTTGGTTAATTTGTTCTAACGAATTGGATATTCCATTTGTTTTGATGCTTATCGGTCAAAGTCAGATACAGGTCGTCATCGTAATTGTAAAGAATGCCGCGTAATTCTTTGGTGATTTGATAATTGAGAAATTCCACTGTTGAGTCTGTATAAGTAAAATGGCCAGTTGTCAGTAATTTATAACCAGCAGAGATCAGCACATTGTCGTATTCCATTTTTCCTTGAAAGTCTCTTCCACAGATTTCTTTTGTAATGGCTAAATCAAGTTTGTATGTGTCATCTGGATTAAGCGTGCATTGCATCCGACCATATTTCTCAACACGATAAGGTATTGGAGTATTGGACAGGTGTCTATCGTCTTTGCTATGTTCAAATACCGTTATTGATTTGCCTTGCCAATGTCCCCAAAATAGTTCTTTGATATATTTTCTTTGCATCGGAGACTTATTACCGCATCCACATAATAAGGCGATGACCACAGTAATCGACACTATTCTTGAAAAGTTAATTATCATTTGTTGTCCCAAGAATGCTTTCGTGCAACGATGGTGCGTCACAATCAATATTTGACAGTATCTCGCAGCTTGACATGACTGAAAAAAGTGTCAGAAGTGTCAATCCGTGTAGAGCGGTTCGTTCATAACATTCGGACTCAAGTCTTACCTACTACGTGTTGTTCCCGCGTTGTGCTCATGACCTGCCCCCTGTTTGTGTGCCAATGTGAAGCTAGTTTTTCCCTGTTCAGGCATTGGTTACCTGCACCATAACGAACACCAAAAACCATTCGAGATCCTCAATTCAGTAACACCTGGAGCACAAAAGGGAGGTAATGCCGGCAAGCCGACGCTATCGAGTCGCGTAGTCTCTCTCAACACCAATCCTGGCGTTGCTAAGTCTCGAAACCTGTGCGCGCTCGTCGCGAGAGAATTATTGCCTGGAGCAAATAGCACCTTCTGCGCGCTTTTGAGCTATGCAGAAAGGTATCAGGAGTTGTCAGTTTTGGAAAACGCTTCGGTGGCGAGGTGGGCGACACCGTGCCTCAGATTTGCTGGTAAGCTATTCTATCCGACACAGCCGTCGCACTCGAACAAGGTATGGATTTTTCTCGATAATGCAACTACAATGTGTTGTAATATTCTACACCACGCAGGTGCTGAAATCCTAAATAGGTCTCGCGTTGGGTGCTTTGCAAACCGCGAAGAGCGCCGTTGAGCGAAATGCCAAATTTGAAGCACAATTTCGGACCTTTTTTGCATTCCACTTTGTATTGTCTCCCTGCTCGATCGAAAGCTTCGTGCGGACTTTCGGCGGCGGAGACTCGGCTTGTTTTCTCCATATCGCCAACGATATCAGCCCACGTGAAGCACGATACGAAAGCCCAGGGATCTCAGGGGCTGGTTCGCTGTCGTAGCTGTAGGCCACAGTTAGATCTTTGAACGATTATCGACTCTTCTTTGGCCTTGCTAAGAAAACTGCCAACTGGGTGCCTATGCATGTCTGGTAAAACGACTCAGGTGGTCGAGCTTTGAGTGACGTTGAGGGGGTGCTGGTGAAGACAGAGAGGCTTCGATGTCTGAAGTCAAACTGAAGAACTGGCTCGAGTGGACTGAACGGAAGGCGGGTGGGTTGAATACGGTGCTGAATAGGTGTTGGCAGTAAGCAAGCACTCAATTGAAATATCCCCCCACCCGGCGGCGGCAAGCACCCGCACGTGGCCCAAGAAAAAATCCCGACTGGCTTTTGCCAATCGGGATCTTCATTTTGTGCTACTCCGAGCTTCATACCCTCTAATGTCTTTGATCCCGTATCTGCGATGAGGCACCGATTCAAGTCGCGAACATCAAAGTTGCAGGTTCAAGTCGGGGTCACAAAAAGAACAGGCCGAATCTTTTCAAATTCGGCCTTGTCAGTAGCGGGGGCCCGATATGTGTTCTAAAGAAGATTTGATGTCGTAATCCACACTGGGGCACAACCAAGACTCCGTCACAATCAACGCAAAACGATCATCTTCTTCGTTTCCACAGATTCTCCTGCCTGCAGACGATAGAAATAAATGCCGCTGGGGACATTGGCGTTCCACTGAACCCGGTAATAACCGGGCGACCTCTGCGCGTTCACAAGCAATGCGACTTGCTGACCCAGTGTGTTGAGGATCTTGAGCGATACGATTGCCGTCTTTGGCAGTGAGTAGCTGATGGTTGCGCTTGGGTTGAAGGGGTGACTTGCGGTTTTTGAATGGGACACAGCTAGTCATTCAGGCGGGGAATCCAGAGCGACGCCTGACACACACTTGGGCATCCTTGCCTCCTATCTATAACTTCAGTAGCTTCCACGGCAAAAATGATGGTTTTTTCCCCTTCAGCGCTGAGCACAACCGATGGCTCTGTCTTCCCGATTCTCACTTTCCAAGTGGTATCTCGACTGCGTCACCGATGAGGGAGAGGCATTTGTCGGCTATTCTGCGTCGCTTCAATGGAAAGCACTGTCTCTCGAATACTCCAGCATTCTTATCAGACGCACGACAGGCGAGATTCATACCAGGTCAACTCTTCATGGAGGAAAGCATCCGGTAGTTACTGGAGATTCCGTGCGCTGGGACTGTCCGTCTCTCAACCTCAAAGGGGTATGGTGCTCCAAGCAACAACCGATCACCCGCACAATCTTCGAGACCTCTGATACTCCGTTGGACTGGTCGTGCTTGCAGCCTCATGCCTCGGCGGAGATTTCCGTGCGGGACTTAGGTACGTTCAGAGGTTTAGGATACGTCGATTATCTCAATTTGCCTGCCCAGCCATGGAAACTCCCTCTGGATGAGCTCAGATGGGGGAGATACCTTTCTGAAACGGACTCGATCATCTGGATGGATTTCAGAGGGCCAAGTCCTGAGACGATCGTCTTCCACAATGGAGCTCTGTGTGAGGGCGCGCAGGTGACAGATCGTGAAATAGTCTTGGGGGAAAATCAGCCCAACCTTTTACTCGAAGAAACGCAGGTTCTGCGCGAAGGTATTCTCGCATCTACCGCTCTCTCAATCATTCCTGGGATCAACACGCTCCTCCCGGCAAGAATGCTGAACACTGAAGAGCACAAATGGAGGAGTCGAGGCAAATTAATGAAGGCAGGTTTGATTCTCAGCTTGGGCTGGACAATCCATGAGGTCGTTCGATGGCCTCAAACGAAACCACCTCAACGATAGCGAAGCGCCTCTATGAAGATTATCTCGGAGCGTCTCGGCAAGGTTCTGTACGGGTGTCTCTTTGTTGTCGTCTTGCCAGCATTTCTCACCGCGTGGGCCGGATTCAGCGAGCAAAATGTCCCCCTGCCTCTCGTTGGTTCTCTTGAGCTGGGATTGATGGTTGCATTGATCGGCGCGATCGTCATCGGAGCCGGTGTCATAGCCCTGAGAGTTCACGGAGACGCGCTGCCGATGAGTCCGTTTCCTCCGAAGCATTTTGTCGTCAAGGGTATCTACCGATACATTGCCCATCCGATCTACGTAGGTTTTTCAATACTCTGCATTGGTGCATCGACCGCGGCACAATCGGCCAGTGGATTATGGCTCGTGTCGCCGGTGGTGATTCTCGGATGCGTTGCCCTGGTGCAGGGCTTCGAGAAGCATGATCTCGTTCAGCGATTCGGGTCAGCCCTGCTGAAGCCACTGATCCGCATCCCATCAAATGATGGTGATGTCGCAGGGATGTGGGACCGGCTGTCTGTGTACTTGCTCGTTCTTCTCCCCTGGTTGATCCTTTATGAGGCAGTGAAGGTGCTCGGTGTTCCGAAGGATAGTATGAGCGTGTTCCTGCCGTTTGAAAAGAACCTGTCTGTCTGGGAGTGGACAGAGGCAATCTACGCGAGTGCGTATGTTTTGGTAATTGTTGTGCCGCTTGTTGCCAGTTCACGGCGCGCGCTTCGTGAGTTTTCGATCGCGGGATTGGTCGGAACAGCCATCACCCTGCTTATCTTTCTTGCGATCCCAATCGTGGCAACCCCGCGTCCGTTTGTGCCGGAAGGGTTCTTCGGCCGCCTTCTGATGTTCGAACGAACAAAGGATACGGCAGCCGCGGCATTTCCATCATTTCGTGTTTTTTGGACGCTTCTTGCTACTCGCTTCTACGCACGCCGGTTTCCATCGCTGAAACACCTGTGGTGGATATGGGCAATGCTGGTTTCGGTCAGCTGTATTACCACCGGCATGCATGCCATCCCTGATGTGTTGGGCGCGATCGGTGTGTACTTTTTCGCCACGCGGATGAGAAGTGTTTGGGAGTTCATCCGTTCATCATCTGAGAGGTTTTCCAACTCGTGGAAGGAATGGAGATTCGGTCCCGTGCGGATCATTAATCACGGCATGTTCGCAGGCATCGGTACGTTTGTCGGCGTGACAATTGTAGGATGGCTGATAGGATCGATGCACGTGGCATCAGTTCTCATTGTGGCGCTCTCAGGCCTTGTCATCTCTGCGTTGTGGGCTCAGTTCATTGAGGGTTCACCAAAGCTTCTCCGTCCGTATGGATACTACGGCGGCGTTGTCGGCGTGATCGTCGGCGCATTCCTTGCCAGTCTGCTTGGTACAAATGTCTGGTTGCTTCTTGCCTCGTTCTGTGTCGCTGGTCCGTGGATCCAGTCTTTTGGCAGAATGCGGTGTCTCATTCAGGGCTGCTGTCATGGCCATGAAGCCAGTCCGGAGATTGGTATTCGTTACTCTCATCCACGCTCACGTGTATGCAGACTTGCCAACCTCAGCGGCGTACCGATTCATCCAACACCGGTCTACTCAATTCTCTGGAATCTGGTCATCGCGTTCGCGGTGACAAGATTGTGGTTCGTGCATGCCTCATTCGGTATGATCGCGGGTATGTATCTGATTCTCACCGGGTTGGGTAGGTTCGTCGAAGAAGCATATCGGGGTGAACCACAGACGCCAATCTTGGGCGGACTTCGCTTGTATCAATGGATCGCTATCCTGAGCGTTGTCGCCGGGTCAGTACTGACCGCACTACCCACGACAGGCATGCCTGCTGCGCCACGATTCTCTTGGGACTCGGTGCTTGCAGGCTTTGGATTTGGTCTGTTCACGTGGTTCGCACTTGGAGTGGATTTTCCCGATTCCAACAGACGGTTTGCGCGGTTGGCATAGTTGGCTTCCGATCTGCAATGTGTATCCAAAGACAATATGCTCACCTATGCCCACCTTAGTGCTGAATATTCCTAAGCTCTCTTTCTCCCCATCATCAGCCCTGTGGTAACCGGATTGTCCTTCCGTCGGATATTCTTGAATCCCGCCTCGTCCATCCACGACCGGATTTCCGATTCCGTGAACGTATCGCCGGTTTGTGTGCCTACGAGCATGTTGAGCGAAAAAAGAGCGCCAGCGAGGGGAGCTGTCCGGTCTTCGTCCATGATGTGGTCCTGAATCACGAGCTGACCATTCGGATTTAACGCATCGTAGGCTTTCTTCACGAGCTGCCTGTTGATGTCAACCGAATTGCTATGGATTATCGCAGAGAGGAACACAAGATCGAAACCGCTTCCCAGTGAGTCGACCTCGTAATCCCCAGCGACAGTGCTGATTCTCTCCACCAGCTTCTCTGATTCGATGTATCGAATCGCCAGCGGCACTACGTTGGGGAGATCAAACACAGGAGCGTGAATTCCTTTCTTCGTGCGCACAAATGCCATTGAATACGCTCCCGAACCACCGCCAACATCGAGCACACGGCGCACACCCCTGAGATCGAGCAGTTTCACAAGTGCCGGGGCTTGCTTGTAGGCTCGCATATGCATCGCTGCGATGAAGGCATTGAGCCAGTTGACTCCCTGCTCATTCACAACTTCGCGTTGCACGACCGTCGTACCGGCCCGCACTGCGTCCGTCAGCGTGCTCCAGGTTCTCCAGAGGTGGACTGAATGCATCAGGCCTGCCATGTAGTCCGGCTTCCCTTCAACCAAGAAGCGACCGCTGAGCGGAGTATTCGAGAACCTCCCGCTTTTCTTCCTCAGCAGCCCCATTCCACAAAGAGCATCCATCAGCCTGTCGGTGGCACGTTCGTTCGTTTTGATCAGAACTGCAACCTCCGCGGCTGTCTTAGAGCTGTCACCAATCGCAGTGAACATGCCGCGCTCGTTCGTGAACGAAGTGAATGCGGATATCACCGAGTTCGGCACGAAAGTGCTTGAACGTGTTCAACTGGCGCTCCTGCGCTCGCCAGTCGAAGTCGTTGGTCCAATAGCTAAGCAGCCGCTTCAGGTACTCGAGGTCGGTTCCCTGCTCCCAGGCAGCGCCCGGAACCTGACTGGGCCAACGCGTATTGCGAATGCGCGTTCGTAGGTCGGATAGAACCTCATCCTGAACGCGAATCATGAAGGGTGTGATGTGCATCGGCTTGCTTTGCATGCTCATAAGTTCGGTCGTGCTCCTGTTGCTGTGACGTGGACGCGGTCCTGGACATAACCTGCCGTAGACCGACCGCCTAACTATACCTTACATGGTTTCCAGATAAAGCCACCCTCTGAGTTGATTAGATGTGCCGCAAAACGCATTGTGAAATGTAACTTTGCTTGCGCCTAACGTTTAGGCAAACCGCCGTTGCGAGCCGCCACTATGACTGATTCAATTCCGTGACCGGACGCAATGGAGCGAGCACTTTACATTTAGCCAAACTTAGCTTTTCTCCTGCCAATCCAGTGAGCGAGCGCCGGTTTGGCGTTTGTTAGGCGGCGGCAAAGATCTTTGACATCTCGTTTTGCGGCGTTAGAGACACTTGCAGACGCAGTTTTGCATCAAATCAAACTCAATTGATCCAGTCCATTTTTCTGGGAGTGATGCAGAGAATCCTTATTGGCAAGCCATTGTAAACGGAATCAATGGAAATGGCTCTTTGGATGACTTTCTTGATATAGGTGACAGAGCTAAGTCGGGTCAGTGATCGGATTGAGGCGAACATCGCTTCGTCGACAGTGCTGCTGCTGACCGTATAGGGCGCTGGATCGTGCAACGTAGGCTGCGGGAATCTCAAGGTATCGATAGTGCTTTGGGGATCGAATTGATTCCCCGTGATCGGAGACATGAGAAGTCCGGGATTTGGTTTTGGCCTGAAGGAATGAATGACGACAACTGGCTTACTCTCTTGGAAGCAAAATGCAACAAAGTCGAGATTGTATCGAGAGAGATCCGCAGCCGGGTTTTGGTTTAGAAGCTCCTTCCAAGCACGCTCGAGGGGGCGCTTGACATTGCGGTCGAAGGAACTGATTTTTTCAAAAATGGTTTGATTCCCTCGGCAAGAGAATTCGGCAATCTTGTATGCGTCGAAAATGAGGGAATCCGATCTGTTCCACTGTTTGTATATGCCTCCGATGACAAAACCCATGTTACCGGCTAATCGGATCTTCTCCACAGCCTTGTCGCGCGCTGATGGTGCATCGGGAGAACGAGGAGCCCTGAAATGTTGTTTGCTCTCAGCGCCAACAAGGATGGTATCCTTTTTTTGAATGACGACTACGGTTGTGCCGTGAAGCGTGCTTTGAGAGTGTGAGGTGGCAATGATCAGGCAAAGTAGAGAAAGCAATTGCCACAATCTGAGTCGGCTTCGATAGAGCATAGTATTTGTAAATGTGATCAGCTTGTCCACGGAGTCCGCGCACTTGGCTCAGTGTAATGGAGTGAGTATTTTAGATTTAGCCAATCTGAGCTTCAACATTGCATGTCCAGTGTGCGAGCGCCGGTTTGCCGGTTGTTATGTGCCGCGCAGCGTGGCAGAGAAAAGATAATGTGCTGCCGATCAGTTTTCCTCTACCTTCTTCTCACCGGCCTCGATTCGCATTGGCAAATGGTTCGCTTTCTGTGGCAACGGGCAAATCAGGTATGGATTAACTGCGCACGGTGGATTGAATGCTTTGTTGAAATCAATCACGAGCGGACCCACTTTTGGTAGATCCGCAAATACGAACCGTCCGCCACCATAGGTATCGGTTCTGTTGGTTTGATCAGTGAACGCGAAAATCAGGTCGCTCAGACTGCCCTTCACTGCTTCTAGCTTGTATTCTTTTCCGTCGATCGACAAAATGGCGATACCCGCTGCCTGGTATTCAGCCAAGTAGTCAGGGACTGGCGTTGTGAGCTTGACTGGCTGCAATGAAGCATACGGTTGCCATCGTACTTCGATTCTCCATTTTGTCGATACAGGAAACCGAGAAATCCTCCCTAGCTTCATTTGCATCTCTTTGTTGCTCTCCGACCCAGTCACGGCAAGATGAGGACCGTAGCTAGCCACAACATAGGTGCGTGAGCCAACGAGCACCTTCTGCTGTTCCTTTTCGGTTCGTACGACACCAGACGAAAACGGCTTGCCACCAACAGTGGCTTCTACACCCCTGTTAACTTGCAGAGTTACTGTTCCCCTGTCCAAATTCAGTGTACCCAAACCCTCGACTACATTCTCTCCTTCCTTGAGCCACTGCCGAGAAACCGTTGAAAGGTACCCTGCCTTCATCTTGGCTATGTGGATCGCGTGCCAAGCGTTGATTTCGTCCTCGTATGAGACCTTTGCTGTGTCTTTTGAGGCAGGCAAAGGTCGAGCTTTCTGCTGAGCGAGGACACTCGTCGTGAGCATCACGGCAAACAGGCCTAGCAGCAGAAAAGAAGCTCTCCCCCGGATGATTGTTGGTCTCATGATGAATCCTCCATGATCTTGATCTGGATGGGTCACATATTGCCACGCTGCGTGACACCTAACGTTCAGGCAACACGCCGTTGCGAGCCGCCGCTTGCAACTGATTCATTCTCGCGGCGGCGAGCAATGGAGCGAGGTCATTTCATTTTGCCATACGTGAACTATACGCGGCTATGCAGAGAGCGAGCGCCAGTTTGGCGTTTGTTAGCCGCCGTTTGTGCACCTAATCAATTGTCGCACCAAGGATCTGAGCACCATCATGATCGACGTAACCCTTGTGACCATCTATCGTGACGTGCAACCACCAAATATTGTGAAGAAACAGGTCTAGGAACTCAACTCTTGAGTCACGGCGAACCTCAAGTTGTAGTGTCTTGGAGAGGTCCTTATGAGGCTTCAGGTAAAGCACAACTGTCTTGACGTGCGGCAGTGAATATTCGCGGTCTCGCCGTGCCGCTTTTGAATCCACAAACACTGGGAGCTTCTGGAAACGTAGCTTCTGTGCATCTGCGTCCAACGGGACGCCGTTTGGGTGAATCGCATAGTACGCGCGGCTCTCGAGACCGTAGATGATGTCGATCGTCTCAAAGAAAGGCTGAGCATACTTCGATGCCGAGTCAACAATGACAGGCTCGATTCGATTACGGGAATCGAGGTAGACGATTCTGAGCGGCTCCTGCGGCACATCTCCTGCACAGTCTATGAATCGACTCCTTGAATCCAAGCCAAAGACGCGGAAGGATTCGTCATCTCCTGGGTATGATGGAGCAGAGCTACACTTGAACGCAATGACGTTTCCAAGCAATGGGAAGTACAATTGCTTGCATTGATACCTCCTATCTCCAGAACCTCCCATCGGTACATCGTGAACTGAGTAGAGGCGTCGATTTGCCGAATCCACTAGAATCGCAGAGGTATCTGAATCTAGCCACTCGTGCGTTGGGAGATCTCCTTGGTGGACGCGTGTGATTTTCGCGAAAACAGAGACGGTCTTGAACTTGCCCACCATGAATGGACCCTCTGTGCGCGTCCGACAATACGTGCTATCGGATTGAGCCTGCAACTGCGATGGCAGAAGGAACAGAACAAGAGGGGCGACAACATAGACGGAGTCGCGCCAGAAAATCAACAGTGATCTGGTAGAGGATGGAAGTGACATGGATCTCATGGGATGCGGCACCATGTTGTGCACAAATTGCCACCAACGTTTACGCAAACCGCCGTTGCAACCCACACTTCTGACTAACTCCATTCCGTGGCGGCGAGCAATGGAGCGAACACTCAACATTTAGCCAGATCTTGAACTTCCTTCGCCTATCCCGCGTGCAACCGCTGGTTTGGCCGTTTGTGATGCGCCGAACCCGTTATTAGAAACGCACTGAGTGCTATTTCTGTCTTGGTTCAAACGGTGAATGCCCAGGATTGTTGTAGCGTTTGCGAAGCATATTCAATATCGAATCTGGAAACATACGTTGAAGAGAATCGCGCCAGATGATCACCGGCCGAGATCGACGACCACCATAGATTGGCATGTGATCCGTGAAGGTTGTGTCTGTTGGAACAATAGTGATAAAGTAATAACGGCCCTCGAACGGGACTTTCGTAATGATCGAAGTTACGGAGTCCCTGGTGGGGGGTACCTGTCTCTGCGTTTTTTGTTGAGCAACAACTGCTGGAGCCAAGAAAACGAGCAAGACCAATAACTGGCGAAGACATGTGGGCTGCTTCATGAAGTCACCTCGATGGACTTGTGTGATTCAATAATAGCGAAAACCCGCCGGACATACCGCTTAACGCTTAGATAAACCGCAGTGCCGTTGCGAACTCCGAAGCCTGCTCATCCTAGCCCGCGAGCGCCGGTTTGCCGTTTGTGATGTGGTCGTTGGTTTACGGCAGAGGAGCCTGCCTCGATTCTAGATAACCTGTCGGCTGAGGAAGTGCAGCATAGCTTCCACAACCTGTTGTCGGGACTTGAAGACAAAGTTCATGTGAGTACCCGGGACGTTCAAGATCTCGACTTTGGGCAGCTCTTTTCGGATGCGTTCGATGGATGCTTTTCGGAACGGGGCCATGTACTTGTTTTCCCAAGTAACTGTTGCCGCACTCAGAGCTGTGTCAGCATTATGCACATCAAACATCGTCTCGGCATAGATCGCGAGAGCCGGCACAGAAACCTTGCGATACTCCCGGTGCGAGGTGAAGAGGCTTGCCACCAACGATTGCGAGACGCTGTCGCTCATCCGCGGCCGAACCGATCCGTTAGGTTGGATGTTGATCAAGTCGCGTATGTAAGCTTCGAACCGGCTGGTGTCGCTGATGCCCGGAAAGGTAGCGTTGATCTGATAGGCCCGCCAGGCATCCAGCGAGGTCATTGCGCTTGCTGGTGGAGCCATGTAGAATGTGGGCCCGTTCTTGAACGCCTCTGCCATCGCTGGATCACCCCAATCGTACGCCGCCTCAAGATACGTGATGCTGTTGACTCGGTCTGGATATTTGCCCGCCATCGCCGTAATCTCATTACCGCCCATCGACCACCCCGCAAGATGCGCCTTTGAGATGTTCAAGGCATCCATAATCCCACGGAGGTCTTCGGTCAACGTGGTGAGGTTGTACGGTCCCGTTGTGTCAGACTGTCCGTGCCCCCGGCGAGCATAGGCGACGACACGGTAGTGGTCTGTGAAGGCCGGCGCAAGGTCGTCGAACACATGCGGGTTGTCTGCATAGCCGTGTATGAGAATTAGAGCGGGGCCCGTGCCGCCCCAGTCGAGGTAATTGATCTTGATGCCGTTTGCCGTCACGAAGCCGCTCTTGTGAGCGGCGGGATCAGACCAAGTCACTGGCTTCTGCTTGGCCTCCCGCGAAGTGCACCCGAGGCAGAAGAGGAGCAGAGCTGCGATAAAGACATTTGCTTTCATAACAGCCTCCCTCATTAGGTTTATTGATTGCGTCTGACCAGCGAGTCAGACAAGAAGATGAAGTAGACCCGAGCAGACATGGTGACGTCCTGGAGCCGCAAACCAATGCCGCCTAACGATTTCTATGTCGGATCAGAATATAAAAGGCGGGGTAGTCCCACAAAGGAAACAGTCTCTCTCCCGATACGTCGGGAGATTGAAGAGCCCGAAGGCTTTGTCCTGACGCCCCGAGACAAAGATCTCCATCACTCGGTATTTGGACCAGTGGTGATCATGCTGTGTTCAACGAGTTTCTCGGGGATCGTGCGGTGGGAGATGGTTTGGCTGATCATTTCCATATGAATGGATTTTCCACGAGCACGACTTTACCAGATGTCACTGTTTCAATATATGCCAGCTCTTTCCCGTCGCGCGAGATTCCTTCTGATGCGAAGTCCACATATCTGGGCAGACGAAATGGCAGGCGCTGAACATTCCCGTCAGGCAGCGAAAGCTTCGCTAGCTCGCCATTGCTGGTTCTATACAGTAAGAACCGACCGTCGGGTGCAATACTCACGTCTACGGGATCGAGGATCCTTTTTGTCATCTGTTCAGCGGGCTTGGTGACTGCCGGCGACATGTCGATCCACCATCCTTCCCGACCACGACGATAGTCCCGGAAGAGGATGTACGTCCCATTATGAATGGGATAAGCCCTCGTGGAATCGTCGTAGAGTTGCTGAGGATTTGGCTTGTCGATCGAAGACACCCAGGTTTTCACCTGCTTCGGAGTGAACCACTCAAGGGTGTGTTCATCCAACCATCGAACTACTACGTTCCGCGCTAACCCCGATGAATCCTGCTCACCATTGCCTATCACTTTGAGACTGGCAGGACTGGATGGAGAGACTACGCAGATGCTCGATGTTTTGCTGACTGAGTCCGGGCGTCTCACGAACGCGATCCATTGTCCATCCGGAGACCATGCGGTGTAAGACGCCGTTCTCACGTCGCTGACGAGATTCCAAGGGGATTCCGGTCTCCGGCGGTCTATGACTTGAATGCCGTGGTCCGTGTATACGACGGGATAATCGTTCGTAGGCATAAAAGCCAGACGTTGATTGTCAGGTGATATGCTGAGCCCCCGTCTGTTCAAATCGTCTGATGTGATTGCCGAGACTTTTCCATCCACAAGGTTCATAGTCCTTATATTACCTATCTGGTGATACTCATTGTAAAGGAGCTTTCTACCGTCAGCAGAAAGTTGTCCACGGAGCTTCGCAGATGTGCTTCGGGTCAATTGCATTGACTCTCCCCCGTCTGCCGGGCACATCCAGAGGTCAAAATTTCCACTTCGAGCGGAAGAATAGATGATAAAGTTGTCCGCCGTCCAGAACACCTCGTCCATGGCCGACTTGGTGAATGTAATCTGAGACTCGTGGCCGGTTTCCAAGTTGTGCGTGATGATGTCGAAGGTAAAATCAGGGTGCTTCTTGATCCAAGCGATTGACTTGCCATCTGGAGACAACGACATAGAGCTTGCCCCACCAGCGCCGGGATCGATGAACTCGAGACGATTGTCGGTCCCGTCCCGCCTTATCGACCAGACCTCGGGTTTCCCGGACGTCATGGCCACAACTTTGATGTACAGGAGCCTCTGATCATCGATCGTCCATCTTGGCATAGCTCCAGCGCAAAGGATTTGAGTCTTACCCCCTTGTGAGGGAACAAGCGCGATTTCTCGCTTACCCTTGTCCCTAAGTTGACAAGCTAACCAAGCTCCATCACGCGAAATTCCTCCCACTTCCCAGTAGTCACTCGAATCGTCGGTAATACGGTGAACATCACCCCCCGACGCATTCATGAAATACACGTCCTCTTTCCCATTCGAATCTGCACAACAAACCGCTATCCAATTACCATCTAAAGAAAGACAGGGATAACCGGTGTTGTTCACTGGCATTGGTACAATGTACGTTTTCGCGTCAGGATTCAACCGTGGCAGTTTCCTCGGTTGGTTCAACAGGAACAGGGCGATTGCGATACCTGCGAGGATAATCGCCGAACCGAACATGACAACGCGACGGCGCGTGAAGAAGCTCAGCTTCTTTCCTCCAAATGCTGGCATTGAGACCTTCGATGTCTCCTTCCTCACCCTTCTGAGATCAATCAACAAATCGTCCATCGTCTTGTAGCGGTTGGCGGGGTCTTTCTCCAGCGCCCGACTCACCACATGGATCAATTCAGATGTTGCATCCGGAACCTGCATCTGTAGCGGCTCCGGTTCTTCATTCATGATAGAGTACATCAATGCCGCTTCATGATCTCCCCGAAATGGCGTCTTGCCAGTCAGCATCTCGTAGAGCACAACTCCGACTGAAAAGATGTCTGCACGCGCGTCGACGTCGCTCCCCTGCAGTTGCTCTGGAGCCATATATGCAACAGTTCCAAGAGTGCTTCCGGTCTTTGTTACCTTCGTTGCCCCGCTCAGTTTCGCCAAACCAAAGTCCACAATCTTCGCCACGCCGCTCTTCGTGATCAGGATGTTGGCAGGCTTGATATCGCGATGAATGATCCCATGCGCATGTGCCTCGGCGAGACCCTGTGCGACCTGAATAGCGAGGTCGGTCGCTTCCTCAATTCGCAATCGTCCCTTAGCAACACGCGATTTGAGTGTCTCTCCTTCGTAAAGGTCCATCACGATGAACATCTGCCCATCCGCGGTCTGATCGACATCATGGATCGTACAAATGTTGTGATGCTGGAGAGAGGAAGCTGCCTTCGCTTCATGTACAAAGCGTTCTTTGGCGTCTGGGTCGAGCGTGAGTTCTGGAGGAAGAAATTTGAGGGCTACAGCGCGGTCGAGCTTGAGGTCTTGGGCTTTGTATACCACGCCCATACCTCCGCCGCCAAGCTTCTCAAGAATCTTATAGTGAGAGATGGTTTGCCCGATCATTCCATGCACCCATAATTTGAGTGAGGATGCTTCTCAATTGAGCGATAGCGTCAGGTGCCAAACTGCAAGCGCGGGACGAACTGTTCCCACTGGGGACGGATGCGGTCGAGAAGATGCTGGAAACGAGGTTCGCCCCGAAGGGATTGAAGCCATGGGTCACCGTGAGCCAGCATGGGGTAGTTGAATGAGCCGCGATCAACCCAGTGCTCAAGCCACTGAAGAGCACGGTCACGTTCGTTTACAAGCGCGAAGCACCCAATAGGCCACAGCCCGCCCTCAGGATCGCTGCAAATGGAAGTTTCAAGCTCTCCGGCTATGGACGCGACCAGAGGCTCCCGCTCGCCAAGCAAGGCGTGCTTGATCATTGTTACGGCTTGCAGACCGACTAGATCTTCGCGGTTTTCGACTATCATTTCTTCAGCCAGTCTGCATGCATCCGCAGTCCGCCCAAGCTTGGCCAGCATCAGCAGTCGGAACACATTAATCCACGGGAGGCCTGGCTCACGCCGAAGCATCTCATCACACACGGCAAGCGCCTGGGCAAAGTTCGAATCTGCCAAGAGAGAATGTACGCGGGCTGTCAGATTCATAACTGTCAGCGGATCATTGCTGATGAGGCGCTCCGCAACCGCGAGCCCAGCCACCGGTCTGCCGGCGTGAACACTGTAGCCAAGGGCGAGGAAAAAGAGCGAGTCCGTGTCCCCCGGATCTGCAGCCACCGCGTCCTCAAAATTGCGGATGGCCAGCAGTTGACTGCCGACGGCTCTCTCGCGCTTGGCAAGAATGGCATGAGAGTATCGTGGGTCTGAAGCCTCCAGTCGACGAGTAAACTCCGCCGCATTCGTCAAGGCCTCATCTCGAGATTCAAGGAGACATTCGAGCGCCCAATAGTGGGCTTGTGCCAACCCCAAGCACAACAGCGGCTGCTCTCCGAATGTGTCGAGCCCCTGGTGAAGAAGCCGTAGACTTCTTTCGAAGGATTCCTTAGTAGAAGCGAGAAACTCGTGCCGCGCTCGGTGGTAGCACTCGAGCACCCGCGCATCAGACACCGGCCGCTCAGCCAGGCGCTGCTGCTCTTTGGGGCTGAGCTTCACTTGCAGAGCATCCGTAATTGCTCGCGCCACCTTCTCTTGAATGTTAAACACGTCATCCAGCGTCCCGGAGTACTTCTCTGCCCACAGATGTGTATCATTCGTCGCATCGATCAACTGTGCGGTGATGCGTAGATCGTTCGCTGCCTTTCGCACGCTCCCCTCGAGAACGTATTGCACATTGAGTTGTCTGGCAATTTCAGGTATCGTCTTCTTCGTCCCCTTCAGCGTCATCGCAGAGCTTCGGGATATCACCCTGAGTGAACGCACAGTGCACAGATCCGAAATGATCTCCTCCGTTAGTCCATCACTAAAGTACTCCTGATCGCGCCCCGGACTTAAATCATCAAACGGCAACACAACAATGGATTTCTCTGGCTTCACCAGCTCTATCGTCGGCGCCAGGGCTGATTTCAAATCAGTCATCATCTCCTTTGTCGACTGATACCTCTGTGTGCGATCCTTTTGCAGTGCTTTGTCGACGATTGTAGCAACACCCAGCGGAACTTCTGGCCGAAAAGTGGAACATGGCTGTGGCTCCTCGTGGACGATCGAATACATCAACGCTGCCTCGTGTTCACCTCGGAATGGCAGCTTTCCAGTCAGCATCTCGAAGAGCACGACACCCAGCGACCAGATATCTGTCCGATGATCAACATCCAATGCTTGTGCCTGTTCTGGAGACATATATGCTGCCGTGCCGACTGTCGAGCCAGTCTTTGTCACCCTCGATTGTCCGGAAAGCTTCGCCAATCCAAAATCCAATATCTTGACCACACCGCTCTTCGTGATCAAGATGTTGGCAGGCTTTACATCCCGATGCACGATGCCATGTGCATGCGCTTCTGAGAGTCCCTGAGCGATCTGAATGGCAATATCAGTCGCTTCCTCGATTTGCAATTGTCCTTTGGCAATACGCGATTTCAGTGTCTCTCCTTCGTAGAGGTCCATCACGATAAACATTTGCCCATCGGCAGTCTCATCGATATCATGGATCGTGCAGATGTTGTGATGCTGAAGAGAGGAAACCGCTTTTGCTTCATGCACAAAGCGTTCTTTTGCTTCTGGATCTAGAGTGAGTTCGGGTGGTAAGAACTTGAGGGCTACAAGGCGGTCGAGTTTGAGATCATGGGCTCTGTACACGACGCCCATTCCTCCACCGCCGAGCTTCTCGAGGATCTTATAGTGTGAGATGGTCGTCCCGATCATGGCTACTTCTCCGTTATCAACTCCATTTTCCAAATGTCGCTTTCATACTTGCTGATTGTGAAAAAGAACCGCTTTCCATCTGATGCAAACTCCAGTCTATTTGACTGTCTGGCCGGATTGTCAAATCTGACCAAGAGTTGTGGGACTCCTCCGGAAATTGGAACAGCCCAGATACTCGATTGCTGCGACCCATCAAACGCTTTGTAGTATACAGTCCGGTTGTCACTGGACCATGCTGGAAAAGCGGGCTCAGGGATTCGGCTGGGGTCGGTCGATTCGACAAGCACCTTCGGACTGCCTCCTTTTGGGGAGACAATGCAGAGTTTGCCTCCAGTTACATATGCGATCAGCGCGCCGTCGGGAGACCATCGAGGTACTTCTCCTCCTTCATGTGTGAGCTGTCGAGGCTCCTCCCAACCTGTACCCCTTGGACTCTTTGAAACAACGTACAGTTCCTGCCTCCCCGTCTTGTCAGAATAGAATACGAGTTGGTTCCCATCGGGCGACCAGTCCGGATAACGCTCTTGTGCTGGATCATGCGTGATCTGCTGTTGATGACTTCCGTCGCTCGACATCACGAAGAGGTCACGGTTTCCAGTTCGGAACGAGTAGAAAGCGATCATCCTTCCGTCGGGTGACCAGCTTGGGAGGAAATCATCGTTCGGATCGGTGGTTATCTGAATCGGTTCGCCACCTTTCAGTGAAATCTTGTAGATGTCTTGATTCCCCTCACGATTCGAGTCGTAGGCCAGCCACTGGCCATCTCGAGAAACCGCTAACCCTTCGATGGCTTGATTTCCAGTTGTCACCTGAACCGCATCCGTCACTGAGACTGAATTTCGCTCTGGAATGCGGATCGACCAGACATTTGCGCTGTATGTAAGGACTGAATACGCCAGATTCTTTGAATCAGCTGAAAGGCCGATTGTGTAAACGTTGAGACCGGTTGTCAAGCGCTGCGGTCCGCCCTCCGGTCGCCCGGATCGATCGACTGAAAGCTCATAGATATCCCGAGTTCCATCTCGATTCGACACGAACAACAGATGCGTGTTATCGCTGGTCCAAACCGGACTCGTGTTCAGCGATGTGTTGTCGGTAATCTGCGACAGCTTTCCGTCAGCAACAGAAACCACATAAAGCGAGCTCGGGGCGATATTGGCAACGAACGTGCTTGACAAGTAAGCCGAATTCCCTGAAACAAAGCTAATCCGAGAACCGTCGGGGGACCAGCAAAAAGAGTGTGGTTCATAGGCCACTGCTAACCTCTTGCCTTCTCCTCCGTCCACGGCTTGAGTAAAGACAGTATCTCTGCTGTGCCGATACACAATTTGCTTACCATCGGGAGACCAGGCGCAGCCCGATACGCCCTCAGCAATTTTCATCGGTGCTCCACCAAGCGCCGTCACAACGTAAAGGCTCAATGTCGGTTCGCTCGAACAGAACGCTATGTGAGAACCATCCGTTGACCAAGAAGGGAATCTCTGGTATCCGGGTAATTCCTCTGTGAGACATAGCGTGCGGCCCCCCGACACCTGTTTTACGTGCACGCGCATTTTTCCTTTGCGATAAGCACTATACGCAATCATTTTGCCATCCGGTGACAATGCGGGGTCGATTTCTATACCAGCCTCAGAAGTAAGCTGTGATGAGCGGCCCGCCTTGAACATTGCACGTCGTGGTTCAGAATGGAAAAGCATCCAACTGATGAAGCATAAGATGAGTACTATCACCCCAACAAGTGTCCACTTTCTCGCCCTTGCCGCTGATACTATCCTTGCAAAACCCAGTCGAAGACCCTCATGGGACTTCGTCGAAGGCGTCACTTGACTCTCGGTTGTGGGCAATATCGATACCACTCGTGAGACACGAGAAGTCTGCTTCTTCAATCTGCGAAGATCAATCACCATTTCGTGGACCGTTTGGTACCGATCTTCCGGATCCTTCTCGAGGGCTCTACTAACAATGTGAACAAGCTCAGACGAGATATCGGGAATATGCTTCTGTATCGGCGTCGGCTCTTCATTCACAATCGAATAAACCATCGCCGCCTCATGCTCTCCACGGAAGGGCATATGACCTGTTAACATCTCATACAGCACCACCCCGAATGAGAAGATGTCGCTCCTCGCATCAACTTCTCCACCCTGTATTTGCTCAGGAGCCATATAGGCTAATGTCCCCACCGTGCTTGAGGTCTTCGTGAGCTTCAGCGACCCCTTCAACTTGGCCAATCCGAAGTCCATCACCTTAATCTGGTTCTTCGAATTGACCATGATGTTATCAGTCTTCACATCACGGTGTACGATCCCTTTGCTGTGTGCTTCCTGTAGTGCTTCACCAATTTGAATGGCGTAGTCGATGGCGGCCTGCGTTTTCTGGATAGGGACAATTTGTCTCAGCGTCTTGCCGTCAACATATTCCATCACGATGAATTGCTGTCCATCGTGTTCAGCAATATCATAGATCGTGCAGATGTTGGGATGATTAATGGCGGAAGCAGCCTGGGCTTCCTGCAGAAACCTGGCTCGTTCGGGTTCGTGGGCTTCGAGACCACGTGGAAGGAATTTCAGGGCAACGGTGCGTTTAAGGTTGGTGTCTTCGGCCTTGTACACCACACCCATTCCGCCTTCACCGATCTTCTCAAGAATGCGGAAGTGTGAGATTGTCTGCCCGATCATAGGATCTCCTTGGGTGGGAATCGGGTCTGAGAGAATGACGTCTACGGTGTTGGTGGGTCGTTACAGCACTTCAAAGCTACTGCAGTTCAGACTGAAAGGCAAACGGCAGATTTCTTCTGCGACGTTTTGGGGGAAAAGATGGGCTGTGATTGAAGAATTACTCAGTAAAACAAAGAATCCCCACCGATCTTCACCGATGAGGATTCTTCTTTAGAGCTTGCGCGTTTTCTGCGTCCCGCTGTTTTTCAGCGGGATAGCGGGGGCAGGTCCGGGAGAGAACCATTGGCGGGAAATAAAAAATCCCCACCATTTCTGATGAGGATTCGCAAAAGCAGCTTTGCAGAAGATACTTCCCAGCATCATCTCCCCCA
>Ga0187878_1001690_pt1 | contig 20940 bp, 15 predicted proteins | sample June2016WEW_17_1_FD_132979 | JGI IMG/M metagenome (GOLD analysis project Ga0187878, IMG submission 132979) | Peatland microbial communities from SPRUCE experiment site at the Marcell Experimental Forest, Minnesota, USA - June2016WEW_17_150 | ecosystem: Environmental > Terrestrial > Soil >...
GCAAAAAGAAGACTGGCGATGATGCCCATCGTTTTTTGTGCATCATTGCCACCGTGGCCCAGACTATAAAGAGCTGCAGAAAAAAGTTGTAAAACCCGAGACCACTGATTTACAACAGCCGGCCTTCGTTTATATACCATCCATGTTGTAATGATCCTTAATAAAAAACCTAAAAATAAGCCTATGGCAGGCCCCAGGACAATAAAAATCAATGTTTTGTACCAACCACTCGCAATAATCACTCCCAAGCCACTCTTTACAATAGCTGCTCCAGCATATCCGCCAATGAGAGCATGAGAAGAACTACTGGGCAGTCCAAAATACCAAGTAATCATATTCCAAAGAATAGCGCCTCCAAGCCCTGCAAGAACTACAGTTGGTGTAACGGTCTTAATATCAATCATTCCCTTGCCGATTGTTTCAGCCACTGTCGTACTAAATATAAGAAAAGCCACAAAATTAAAAACCGCCGCCCAGATGACCGCCTGTCTGGGCGATAAAACCCTGGTGGAGACAATGGTTGAAATAGAATTCGCGGCATCATGCATCCCATTGGTATAATCAAAAACCAAGGCTACAAGTATGATAAAAATTATGAAGGATAAGCTCATAGAACCCTCAAGGGAAAGGGACACGGGTAGAGACTATTGCGGCTATAGATCAGGGATGGAATCCAGGTTCGACTCAGGAGTTCAAGCATACTTTATAGCCACGCCTTCTAGTATGTTGGCTATATCCTCACACCTGTCGATGACACTCTCCATATGCTTGTAAATTTCGCGCCACTTGATAAGGCCAGCAAAATCTGCTGAGTCATCAAATAGCTCAGCCATCGCCGAGCGAAATACGCTATCCCCCATGTTCTCTAAACGATTAATCTCTACACATCGTTTAAGAAGCTGTTTTCGCTCAATACGGTTGTGGATTTCAGAGACCGCCCTTTCGACTTCACCCACTGCTTGCACGACAATATCAACCAGCTCCTTGGCCCTATGAGTGGGACGCTCTACTTTATAGAGCAGCATCGCATCCGCCGCTGCGTGGATAAAGTCAGTGACATCGTCGAGGGAATGAGCCAACAGAGCAATATCCTCCCGATCAAAGGGTGTAATAAGGGAACGGTGTAATTGTTCGAAAATTTGATGAGTAATAGCATCCCCCTGGTGTTCCAGGTCATTGATTACCCCCACCCTTTCCTTCACATTTTCCCAGATATACACCATATCTTTTAGCTGCCGAGCTATCTTGACGGCATTCTGGGAACCCTGTTCAAAAAGGGCAAAAAATTTTTTCTCTCTAGGTATAAAAGATAACTTGAACAACGATGGGCCTCCTTCGGCAGCAAAACGAAGGAAAAGGGAGTAAGGTAGTAAGATTTAAACATAGAGGAGGAAAGGAACGATAACTTCCCTCTCTATGTCTAGGCTTAGATAACATAAGACTAAGGCAGCAAACTTATCTTGAAAGTGCACGTATGGCAACCAACAGATGCCTATTTTAACTAAAAGGTTACTTTAGCTTTACTTTTTCTTAAAAGTCAAGACAATTTTTCGGATAAAAGATGCTCGTTGGAAACGGGTTGATTCCACGTGTTCCAATCATTATTTTCTTTTAAACTGTTTTTTTAAGTCATCCAAAGGGAGGACGAAAAAGATGGGGCGCCCATGGGGACAGGTGGTCGTGGGATGGAAAGGAGCGAGATTCTCCACCAATTTATCCATCTCTTCTTTCTTCAATATAAAATTCCCTCGTATGGCAGAATGGCAAGCCAAAGTGACCAAAAGGGTATGAATCGTCTCCTTCCCTTTCCCCTGCTTTTCTAAAAAAGAGAGCTCATCCAATATCTCTCTGACGATTTCTTTTGGGTCCTTTTGATCGATAAAAGACGGTATGGATTGAATGGCAAATAGCTTTTCGCCAACAGGCTCGATTTCAAATCCAATCCCCTTCAATGCCTCCCCAGACGATTCGAGAATATACGATTCCTCCACAGACAACTCGATTAAGATGGGAAGGAGTAATTTTTCTGAAATCATCGACCTGTTTTCATATTCTTTTTTAAACTTTTCAAAAAGAATTCTCTCATGGGCAGCATGTTGGTCAATAAAGATTAAATTCCCCTCTCCTTCACAGAGAATATACGTCCCCCGGATCTGCCCAAGAACGGTATAGGGCCATTTCTTCTCGGCTTCCCATTGAATTCTCCCCCCCTCCTGAACCGTGAGGATACATTCTTCTTTTCTGCTCGCCAGAGAAAAAGGGGGAGATAAAGTTTCTTGAACAAAAAAAGAGGGCTGAACACTCTTCTGAAAAACCCATTCCCCTCTCCCCCCTCCAGGAGCCATTTCTTCCGATCGGGAGGGACCTTCTTCCAGCACCATTCGGATGGCTGCAAAAACAGCCTGATACACTCTTTCGGGATCCTTAAATTTCACCTCTGCCTTGGTCGGGTGGACATTCACATCAACGGTAGAAGGAGGAATATTAATGAAGAGGATGACGACAGGAAATTGATTGCTGGGGAGGATATGGCGATAGGCATCCAAAATGGCTTTATAAATCATCCGATCCTTGACAAAGCGTTGGTTGACATAGAAATAAATGCCCTCCGCATTTCTTTTCGAAAAGGAGGGGAGACTGGCAAACCCCGAGATCCAGATCCCCCCCTCTTCGAATCCAATCGGCTGGAGATGACGATAAATCTCTTTTCCAAAAATGGCTTCGATTCGAACCAAAGGGGATTCTGTTTTGAGATGCTCATGGAGGGTCCGGCCATCATGAATGAATTTAAATGAAATCGTGGGGTGAGAAAGACTCAACCGGAGAAAGTGATTTAAAGCATAGCGAAGTTCTGAACGGACCGATTTCAAAAATTTTCTTTTTACTGGAATATTGTAGAAGAGATGTTTGACTTCCACTTCCGTTCCAATAGGACAGCCTCTCTCCGAAATAGTTTTTATTTCGCCTCCTTCACAAATCACTTTCGTTCCACTGAGGGAATGGGGAGTTTTGGTCTGAAGGGTCATTTTAGAAACCTGAGCAATGCTAGGGAGGGCCTCTCCTCTAAATCCTAATGTATGAATGGCATAAAGATCCTCCGCATTTTTAATTTTACTGGTGGCGTATCTTTGAAAGGCGACTGGAACATCCTCCTGATCCATTCCCTCTCCGTTATCCACCACCCGAATCAGCTGGAGCCCTCCGGCCTTTAATTCAACAGTGATTTCTAAACTTCCAGCATCGATGGCGTTCTCCATCAGCTCTTTCACTACGGAAGCGGGTCTCTCAATCACCTCCCCTGCGGCGATGACCTGTGAAATGGATTCTGGCAATACCTCAATTTTCCTCGGCATCATCATCTCGAAAGTAGAAGGGTGCACGTAGAAAGTGGGAAAATATTATACTTAGGGTTGAGCCCGACTGCCTAAGATTAGAGAGTTGTTAAATCTACTTTCCACCCTCTACCTTCCACCATCATCAATAAAAGTACCCATCCTTCTAAATTTTTCATATCGGAGGCTTAATAATTCCACCGTATTCAATTTTTCCAATTCTTTCAAGTGTCGTTCTACGACCTTTTTTAAGGTTTCTGCCATTCCTTGTGGGTTTCGATGAGCTCCCCCCAATGGCTCTTCGACAATCTCATCAATCACGCCCAATCGAGATAGATCCGGAGCGGTCAATTTTAATGACTCTGCAGCGACCTCCTTCCCCTTCTCTCCATCTTTCCAAAGGATCGCTGCACATCCTTCTGGAGAGATCACGGAATAGATCGAATGCTCTAACATCAAAATTCGATCTCCCACCCCAATGGCCAAAGCCCCTCCGCTTCCCCCTTCTCCAATGACGATGGTGATGATCGGTGTCCCCAGCATGACCATCATTTTAAGATTTCTGGCAATGGCTTCCGCCTGGCCTCTTTCTTCAGCACCCACCCCGGGAAATGCACCGGGCGTATCAATCATCGTCAGGATAGGCTTTTTAAACATCTCTGCCATTTTCATTAACCTCAGGGCTTTGCGATATCCCTCTGGATGAGGCATCCCGAAATTCCGATAGGCCATTTCCTTCGCATCCGCTCCCTTTTGATGGGCGATGATGGCCATCGACCTTCCATTAAACTTAGCCATCCCTCCGAGTATGGCGGGATCGTCTCCATAGTTTCGATCTCCATGGAGTTCAAGAAAATTTTCAAACATCCACTGAATATAATAGGAGGCTTTGGGCCGATCAATATGCCTCGCCAACTGGGTAGTTTGCCAACCTGTTAAGTTGGAAAATATTTCCTTTTGCAAACGATGGAGTTTTTCTTCTAAACTTTTTAATTGCTCGTTGAAATGGATGGGTTTCCCCCTGGAAAACCTTTTCAGATTTTCGATTTCTCTTTCCAGTTCAATGAGAGGTTTTTCAAATTCTAAATAATGCTTGACCATCTCGATCCCTGTTTATTCAAAAGAGATGAGAGAAGATTTAAAAAGATTTTGAATATGGTTTTTAAAATTTTGAGAAGGGTCGACCGTGTATTGATCAGAAAGAGCTACAACGGTCTCCCGGTTGCTTCCATCAATAAAGTGAAGAAGAACTTTAGAGCCTCCTCGATTCGCTACCAGTATCTCTTTTAAATCAGCGAGTTGGGAGGGAGTTAATGAGGAGAGTGGAATTTTTAAATGGAGGGGTTTCATGGGTGAGGAAGGCAACCCTGGAAGAGAGCGAACCTCCGTGCCTTTTATTTTGATATGTTCCTCAGATAGATCGAGTGTCCCCTTGACGAGAAGTGGGTCTCCTCCTCTCAAACAAGGCAAAGCCGTCTTAAAAACCTCGGGGAAAAGAATAACCTCCACAAATCCTTTCATATCCTCCAGGGTCAAAAAAGCCATCCGATCTCCTTTTTTAGTAACGATCTCCTTTAATCCGCTGACGAGGCCACAGATTTTAACCTCAGCCCCATTTTGAAGTTTTGGAAGAGTGGAAGTATCCAAATCGGTATGTTTTTTAATCTCCTCCTGATAGTGTAACAAGGGATGCCGGGTGATGTAAAATCCGATCGTTTCCTTCTCAAAAGCGATCAGCTGATTTTCTGGAAATTCATCGATGTCCGGATAGTCTTCCTCTAATTCCCTGGAGTGATCGATGAGCATACTCAGTTGAGGTTCCCCTCTCTTCTTTTGGGTCCATTGGGATTGTTCGAGGAGTTCTCCCAGCACGGTTAGCATTTGAGATCGATGGGCTTTTGAGAAGTCAAAGGCCCCGCATTTAATCAAACTTTCGATTACCCGCCGATTCACTTTTCTTAAATCGACACGATGACAAATATCGTATAAGGATTTGAATTTCCCCTTCCCTTCCCTATCCATCATGATCGCGTCGATGGCTGCTTCCCCTACGTTTTTCACGGCTGCCAATCCAAATCGAATTTGGTTTCCAATGACAGTAAAATTTTTATCACTTTCATTGATATCCGGAGGCAATATTTCAATCCCCATCTCGCGGCATTCTGCAATATATTTTAGAATCTTATCCGCATTCTGAACTTCACTCGTGAGTAAGGCCGCCATAAACTCGAGTGGATAGTGAGCCTTCAAGTAGGCGGTTTGATAAGCAATGAGCGCATAGGCAGCGCTATGGGATTTATTGAAACCATATTCGGCAAATTTAGCCATTAGATCGAATATCTTCTCCGCCTTCGTTGGATTGATTCGATTTCTTTTCGCCCCATCGAGAAATTTCTCTTTCTGCATCTCCATCTCTTTAGGGTCTTTCTTGGACATGGCCCTGCGGAGAATATCGGCATCTTCTAAACTAAAATTGGCCAGCGAACTCGCAATTCTCATCACCTGTTCTTGATAAACAATCACGCCGTAAGTGTCTTTCAATATCTCTTTGAGTTCCGGGAGATCATAGCGAATGGTCTCTTTGCCATGCTTCCGCTTGATATACTCATCGACCATGCCACTCTTTAAGGGGCCCGGTCGGAATAAAGCAACCAAGGCGATGATCTCTTTGAAATTCTCAGGTTTTAATTTAATCAGCAAATCCCTCATCCCCGAGCTTTCGAGTTGAAATATCCCAAGGGTTGAACCTGAACCCAGGGAGGTAAAAACCTTGGGATCATCCACGGGGATTTGAGAAACCTTGATTTTCACTCCATGGTTCTTCTCAATAAGCTGAATGGCATGATTGACCACGGTGAGGGTTTTTAACCCCAGGAAATCGAATTTGACCAGCCCGATCGTTTCGACCTCCTTCATGGGGTACTGGGTCATCAATTCTCCATTCTGCCCACGGTAGAGGGGAAGGTATTCCATCAGAGACTTATTCGAAATGACCACCCCTGCTGCATGGGTCGAGGCATGGCGAGTCAGTCCCTCCAGTGATTTCGCGATACCGAACAAGGATTCCACCCTGGGATCCTTCTTGATCAATTCCTTCAACTGGAGTTCTTGATTCAACGCTTGGTCAAGGGAGATGTTGAGCGGTGCACTGGGAATGAGTTTGGCAATGCGGTCCACTTCCGCATAGGGGAGATCCATCACCCGACCGACATCTCTGATCACAGCTCTCGCCTGCATCTTGCCAAAGGTGATGATTTGGGCCACATTTTCTTTTCCATATTTATCTGTCACATATTGGATGACCTCATCCCTTCCCTCCATACAAAAATCGACATCCACATCAGGCATGCTATTTTTTCTTCCTGGATTTAGAAATCTTTCAAAGATCAGATCATATTCAATCGGATCCAAGTCTGTGATGTCCAGGGCATAAGCCACCAGACTTCCAGCCGCTGAACCCCTCCCCGGACCCACTGGGATTCCTTTATTTTTCGCAAAACGAATAAAATCCGCCACGATCAAGAAGTATCCTGAATATCCCATGGATTCAATGATTTTTAGTTCCTCTTCGAGGCGGGCAAAATATTTTATGGATCGGTCTTTAAAACCTTTTTCCTCTTGATGGGAAATCAGCCTTTTCTCCAATCCTTCTTTAGAGAGTTTTTCCAAATAGCTGTCCAAGGATTCTCCAGAGGGGACGGCAATCTTAGGAATGTGCTTCTCCTCAAACCTTAATTCCAGATTACATTGTTCCGCGATCTCAACCGTATGGGTGATCGCTTCCGGAGTGTTTTGAAAAAGATCGGCCATTTCCTGAGGTGACTTAAAATAAAATCCATCGGATGAAAATTTCATTCGATCGCTATCTTGGAGCGTCTTCCCCGTCTGAATGCAGAGGAGCACTTCGTGAGCCTTGGCATCCTTTCGATGGAGGTAATGACAATCATTGGTCGCGACCATGGGAAGAGAAAGTTGGTGCCCAATTTCCAAGAGTCGCTCATTCACAACCAACTGGTTTTCCACTCCATTGTTTTGAATTTCAATAAAAAATCGGCGGTCGTCAAAAATCCTTTGATAATCTTCGGCTGATTGAATGGCTTTCTTCATCTCTCCCCGGCCGGCATGGACGGCTATCTCTCCCTTCATACATCCGCTCAGAGCGATCAACCCTTCGTTATATTTGCTGAGAAGTTCTTTATCGACCCTTGGCTTATAGTAAAATCCTTCCAGATAGGCGAGGCTGACCAACTTGATGAGATTGAAATAGCCCGTCCGGTTCTTGACCAACAGGGTCAGATGGTAAGTCCCCTCCTTTCCTTCGAATCCTTTTTTCTCAAACCGGCTTCCAGGAGAAACATAAATTTCACATCCCACAATGGGTTTAATGCCATGCTTGATGGCCATTTGATAAAATTCGACCACGCCGAACATGTTCCCATGATCGGTCAGCGCTACGGCATCCATTCGATATTTTTTGGCTAAATCGAAAGCCTCGCCAAATCGAATGGCACCATCTAACAAGCTATATTGACTATGGACATGGAGATGGATGAAATTGGAATGTTCCATAATAAAATTTTTAAATGCCAAAGTTCAAATGTCAAATTAAACCCAAAATCCGTAGATCAATGATTTTTTGAATTTGAAACTTGACATTTGCCTACCTGTCGCAGGCAGGGATTTTGAAATTATGTTTATTCCCATTCGATGGTGCTGGGAGGTTTGGAACTGATATCATAGACGACCCGGTTGACGCCCTTCACCTCATTAATAATCCGATTGGAGAGATGCTCTAAGATTTTATAGGGCAATCTAACCCAATCCGCCGTCATCCCATCCTGGCTTCCCACCACCCTGAGGGCAATCACATTTTCATAAGTCCTTTCGTCCCCCATCACGCCCACAGTCTTCACAGGGAGTAATACCGCAAAGGATTGCCAAACCCGATCTAAAAAACCGTATTCCTCCATCTCTTTCATGACAATCTCATCGGCGGCTCTTAAGATTTTTAACCTCTCTTTGCTCACTTCCCCGACAATCCGGATGGCAAGACCCGGTCCTGGAAAGGGTTGGCGTTTTATAATCTCATCGGGTAGCCCCAATACCTTCCCCAGTTGTCTCACTTCGTCTTTAAATAATTCTCGAAGGGGCTCCACTAACTTTAATTTCATCTTCTCAGGTAATCCTCCCACATTGTGGTGGCTCTTAATCGTTGCCGAAGGTCCTTTTGAGGAAACGCTTTCGATCACATCGGGATAAAGGGTTCCCTGAGCAAGGTATTCCACCCCCCCAATCTTTCTGGCCTCCCTTTCAAAGATGAAAATAAATTCTTTTCCAATTTTTTTTCTTTTATCTTCTGGATCGATCACCCCTTCCAATTTTTTCAGAAAGGAGTTTTCCGCATCGATGTGGATTAATGGTATTTTAAAATGATAGCGAAATAAATTCACTACCTGGGAAGCTTCATTTTTTCTCAAGAGACCGTTATTGACAAAGATGCATTGCAAACGGTCCCCGACCGCCTGATGGAGAAGAAGGGCCACCACCGTGGAATCGACCCCGCCGCTTAAGCCACAGATGACTTTCCCTGATCCAATCCTCTTCTTCAGGTCATGGCTGGTTTGCTCTAAAAAAGACTCTATCGTCCAAAGGTTGGAACATTCACAAATATGAAAGAGAAAATTTTTGATGAGATCAAGTCCCCTCTGAGTATGAACCACCTCTGGATGGAACTGGAGCCCATAAATTCTTTTTTGAGACTCTTCAATCGCTGCAAGAGGGGTATTCTTCGAATGGGCGATGGTGTGAAATCCTGGAGGTAATGTCTTGACGTGATCCCCGTGGCTCATCCAGACCACCCACTGACTTCCCTTTCTCCCCAAGCCTCTGAATAGTTTCCCACCCCGGTCCAAAGTTAATTTGGCTTTTCCATATTCCCTTTTTTCTGAATGGATGACCTCCCCTCCCAATAATTGAGCGATCAATTGCATGCCATAACAAATACCTAAAACAGGGATGCCCATCCTGAGGATGGCGGGATCACAGAGGGGGGCATTTTTCTCATAGACACTTGCTGGCCCCCCAGAAAATATGATCCCCTTTGGGGACAAGGATTTTACTCTGTCCATAGGAATATCATAGGGATGAATTTCACTATAAATCCGGCATTCCCTCACCCTTCTGGCAATCAGTTGGGTATACTGGGAACCAAAATCGAGGATGAGAATCTTATCAAAAAGAGTCTGCCTCTTCATTTTTTCTATTTCCAGATCAGAGAATGATTGGGAAAGAGGATAAAGGGAATTAGTAAACTCTCAGTGCTTTAAAAAATATTTCCCGTCCTTTAATTCGTATTGATAGGAGACCCCTTTCCGATAAAAGAGGTCGCTCTCCTGTAGAAGTTTTACTGAGATCAATTCTTCAAGATGAGGAGGATATTGTCCCTTTTCCAAATAATAGATTTCTAAAGCATTCTTGATTCGATCTAATTGTGTCTTATGGACCAAATGTGTGGGAACCTCAATATCCACTCGTTCTATCTTTAAATCCCAAAAATGATGTAAAAAATTTGGTTTAAAATAGATGAGAAGAAGAAAGATAAAAACTAAAAAGGCGCCGTAGTAAACAAAAGCTAAGGCTTCCCTGAAATTAACCATGCTGACCTTCTTGATGAGGCTGGGAGTTCGAACCCCCCCCGTTTCGATCAGGCCCATTTGAGAGAGGTCCAATAAAATTTCGCTGGTATTAAATTTTCCCAAGAGGCTTCGATCAATGATTTCCTGGACCGTTCGGGTCCCATCCACTAAATTGTAAATCAATTCCTGTTCTGAGGTCAGCTTCTCTTTTAAGTAACTTTGAGGAGAAAGCACCCCAACAGATTTATCTTCAAGTCCAAGAGTCTTTTTAAATACCAGGTGGGGTGAAAAAACCTTTTTTTCGATCTCGGACCACTCATCCACCATGCGCAGGATGTTCAATAACACCTGTTCCGTGCTCAGGGCAAAGGGAATCTTCTTATAACTTTCCACCAATTTTAGATCAAAGTTGAATTGGCCATCTTCCCACCAAATAGATCATAAATCGTTTCGTAAATCTGTGTTGAAATCACCTTGAGCACATCGTCCTTGGTCAGGAGTTGGAGCTCTACGAGGATCTCCCCTAAATATTTAAGCGTATCTTTTTGAATTTTTAAAACCCGCTCCAATTGTTCTTCGGTGATCAGTTGGGCCTTTACCAAAATCTCACCGATGAGATCCTTCTTCCCGCGATAATTCGAATAGACATGGACGATCATCCCATCAACAAAATGGATTTCCACGAGATCTTTTCCTCGACGAATTTTTAAAACGCCCGTTTTGAGCTGTTGCCCGATGAGTTGAATGATCTCGGTAATGCTAAAGTCTTTTAACGTTCCCTGCAGGGCCATGGTCTTCCTCTTTTATTTTTTATTCCTGTCCACGAAAGTGAATCCTCATCATAGTTCAGAGGGTTCTTCCTCAGAAGAAAAAAGTTTTTAACGGGTCCCTAATCGCTCACTTTCTGTTTCGAATTTTGGTTTAATCCGATAGAGCTGTCGGACGGAAAAGAGATAGAAGATGAGGAAAAACCCTCCCCAGAAAATCCATCTCCAAAGGGTCGAGAACAGTTGAGGGAGGGAAGAAGGCATCACTCCACTCCAATAGACAACTCTTAAAATGAAAATAAAAAAGACAAAGAGTAAAAGGAGACCTTTAAGAACCTGTTCCCTCCATAAGTAACCGAACCCGACGAGGAAGAAGGAAAGAAATCTGCTAATAAAATGGTTCTGTTTTTGAAATTGGCGAACCTGAAGAGATTTCTTTTCGACAATCTTAGGGTGAAGCTTTTCCTTTTGAAGGAAAATACGATAACAATTAAAACAAATAAATTCCTGATCGGAGGTTCCCAAATAAAACCGGTAGGTCGGACTGCCACACATGGGGCACCGGGTCAAAAACCGTTTCGTCCGACAATACCTGGCCATCCCTATTAAAAATCCTAAAAATAAGATAGGCGCCAAAAAGGGGACTCTCGATGGAATTTTTTCGAACCAAGCCTTGAACAGACGGAACAAAAATCCTTCCTTTCCGATGAACTGATCCAGAAACCTTTTCCAGAGCCTTTGGGGGGTTAAGACCTCATCGATCACCAGTCGATTGAGGTTGGGGGAGTCAATCATCGAATAATAATCAATGAGTTGGGGGTCCAGTTGTCTGGCTCTCTGAAAAGCTCTATCCGTTTTCCCAGAGAGAAAAGTTTCTTGAGAATAGGCCCGGTAAAGGTTGTAATAATAAGCTCCTCGATTGGGATTTAAATCGGTGGCTTGTTGATAAGAAGCGATGGCCAAAGTGGTCTGTTTTTGGGCAAGATAGACATTCCCCAGATTGGAAAAGGTTTCGTTGAATTTGGGATCCTGTTGGATCGCCCTTCGGTAAAATTCTTCCGCTGCGGGATAATGCCCTTGCCTCTTTTCTGCCAATCCGAGAGAGAAAAGAACTTCGGGGTCATCGGGATGGTTCACCAACCAGGTCCGCAATTTTTCTTCTGTTGCCCTTCCCCAGTCTTCATGATTCATCTGATTCATTTCCAAAATGATATCCGAAGACGCCCCATCTAAAAAAGAGGAGGAGGAGCGAAGGAAAAAGGGAAGGTAAACTAAAACAATGAGAAAGACGATAATGAATTGTTTTTCCCTTTTCGTTACATAACCCCATAATAAAACGGACCAAAAGAAAAGAGCCCAGAGCATGTCCAAGCGGAAGAAGAAGGGGATGAAGAGAATGAAAATTTTGAGGCTGTTAATGAGAAGTCTTGAAATCTCTTGAGTCAAATTTTTTCGGATATCATAGAAATAGAGGGGGTAATATTTGACCATGATGACAATGCCAAAAATAATAAACGTCATGAGGAGGGCATTGGCAAGGATATAAAACATGTTATAAAAAAGTTTAAGGGAACTGGGGTAATATTGAAATTGTACGACCTCTCCTTTCAACACCTCAGGAAGGATTTTATGGAGTTGGAAGAGGTTTTGATGCCAGAGGGCTCGTGCCAATTCAAAATAAGGCTGGGGCAGGTCTGGCGAAAATTTTATGGAATAGGTTGCCCACCGGACGGCTTGATCAGCATCCCCTTTTCCTCTCGCCTGCTCAGATTCCCGTATCAGTAAGAAAGAGAGGATCGGAACGTTTCGAATCCCTTTATCCAATTTCAATTGGTAGAGTTGATCCAACTCTTTCTGGTTAAGCGAGGTACTTTTTTTAAGATCCCATGGACGATCGGTCGAAACAGGGCTTTCAACCGAAAAGAATTCTTTAGAAAAAGGGAGGGTTTCCTTCTTGGTCAGCACACCCGTGTAATAAAGGAGAGAAAGAATTAAAAGGATTAAGATAAAAATGGCTTTTTTCATATAACAAAGATTCTCACGAGAGCCGGTTTATTCCAAACGGTAGTTGGGGGCCTCTTTGGTAATGATCACATCATGGACATGGCTCTCTTTTAATCCAGACGATGTGATTCGTATAAATCTTGCCTTCTGTTGTAATTCCTGGATATTTCTCGCCCCCAGATACCCCATCCCTGCTTTCATTCCTCCGATGAGTTGTTGGATATCATAAGAGAGGGCTCCACGGTAAGGAACCCTTCCTTCAATCCCTTCTGGAACCAACTTGGTTTCGCTTTCGACATCTTCCTGGAAGTATCGATCCTTGCTCCCCTCTTTCATGGCCTCTATGGACCCCATCCCTCGATAAACTTTATAACTCCTCCCTTGATAGAGTACGATCTCGCCTGGACTTTCATCCGTCCCAGCGAATAAATTTCCAATCATGACCGAGCGCGCTCCAGCAGCGATGGCCTTCGTAATATCTCCAGAGAATTTGATTCCACCATCTGCAATAACGGGAACTCCATTTCTTTCCGAAACTTCGGACGTCTCCATGATGGCAGAGAGTTGCGGAATTCCTACCCCCGCAATGACCCGTGTGGTACAAATCGATCCGGGCCCCACTCCCACTTTCACCGCATCCACTCCTGCTTTGATCAGATCAAGAGTTCCTCCTCGGGTGGCAACATTGCCTCCGATGAGCTGACAATCCGGAAAATTTTCTTTGGTATCCCGGACAGTCTCCAATACATCCCTGGAATGGCCATGGGCCGTATCAATGACTAAAACATCTACGCCTGCCTTGATCAATGCCTCGGTTCTCGCTTCCCTGTCTTTTCCAGGACCAATGGCAGCCCCCACCCGAAGGCGGCCATGGGTGTCTTTACAGGAATTGGGGTATTTTCTTATTTTTTCGATGTCTTTGATGGTGATGAGCCCCTTCAAATTATTTTGTCCATCCACGACCAGTAATTTTTCGATTCTGTTTTTATGAAGGATCTCCTTGGAGGCCTCGAGGGTGGTCCCGATCGGAACCGTAATGAGATGATCCTTCGTCATCACCGTGGATACCTTGTCGTCCAATCGTTTCTCAAACCTTAAATCCCGATTCGTCAGGATCCCAACCAGCTTTCCATTTTTTGTAATGGGAACCCCTGAAATTCGATATTTTTTCATAATTTCCAGTGCTTCATAAATTTTTTGCTCAGGGTCCATGGTGATGGGATTAAGGATCATCCCGCTTTCTGATTTTTTCACTTTATCCACTTCAATGGCTTGATCAGAGACAGGCATATTCCGATGAATAATTCCAATCCCTCCCTCTTGGGCCATACAGATCGCTGTCCTGGATTCAGTAACCGTATCCATAGCAGCACTCACCAATGGAATATTTAATCGGATCGTCCGAGTCAATTGCGTGCTGACATCCACCTCCTTGGGCAATATTTCAGAAAAAGCTGGAATGAGCAACACATCATCAAAGGTCAGACGTTCCTCAATCTCTATAGGATGGTTTCCCATCGTTTTCCCTCACTTCCATCGTCCAGTTTTGATTTGATATATCAAACGAATCTTCATTTGTCAACCCGACATTATCCATTTCATCCAGGGAATGACTTTCCTCCCATAATTTTTTATCGACCGCCAGGAAAAACTTCTCGAGACTTTCGGGGCGGAGGGCAGAGATGGAGACACCACCATACTTTTGGCAAATGGCTTCTCCTTCTTTTTGACTCAATTGATCATCTTTATTAAAAACCTGTAATCTCGGGATGGCATCCAGCTTTAATTCAAAAAGAATTTTTTCTACAGACTCAATATGTTCGGGAAAACGAGGATGGCTGATGTCGATCAGATGGATCAATAAATTTGATTCTTTTAATTCATCAAAAGTGGGGCGAAAGGCCCCCATCAGGTCTTTTGGCAAATCTTTGATAAATCCAACAGTATCGGTAATCACCACTTTATGAGCTTTAGGAAATCTTAACCTTCTGGTCGCCGTATCGAGGGTGGAAAAGAGTCTGTCTTCGACCTGGAATTGACTCTTGGTGAGGAGGTTAAAAAGGGTCGATTTTCCGGCATTGGTGTATCCAATGATGGAAAGAATAGGGATTCCTGTTTTTGCTCTTCGGGATCTTCTCTGTTCCCTCCTCCGGCACAATTTTTCTAATTCCTTCTCCAAGAGATGGATTCGGTCCCCGACCCGACGACGATCAATCTCTAATTTTGTCTCTCCTGGTCCCCGTCCTCCAATTCCACCCGTCAGCCGGGAAAGAGCCAATGTCTTCCTGGCTAGCCGAGGAAGCAAATATTTTAATTGCGCCAGTTCGACCTGAATCTTTCCATCCAAGGTATGCGCCCTCTGGGCGAAAATGTCTAAAATGAGCTGGGTTCGATCAAGGACTCTCAGTTCGGTCAGATCAGAAACGGTAGCCATCTGGCCAGGTGTTAAATTTTGATCAAAAATTATCAAATCGACTCCCAATTGCATGCATTTGACCAACAACTCTTTCAACTTCCCTTCCCCAACCAGGGTCGTGGGAGAAATGTTCTGGGGGCGTTGGATAATGGAATCGACGACAAACACCCCACTCGACTCTGCCAGTTCTTTCAATTCCTCCATTGAATCTTCTAAGTTCTCACGGTTCGCCTTGCTGACACTGATGAGGATGCCTTTTTCTTTAGCCCCCTTGAGAGGAATGGATCTTTGTCCCCTTTGAAATTCATCCTCGAGGGATTGAATCCACTTTAAAAAATCGACATCCAAGTTGCCCACCGAAGAGGGAGGGCTAACTTCCAAGACCTTTTTACCCGGATTATCAGGGAGGAGATGGGCGGAATGGATCCACCCAGAGGGGCCCTCCCCGCCAGCGGTGAGGGCTACCATCATATCCAATCTCAGGAGGACGAGGTCTGTCAAATCTTCCTCAGTCAAAGGCTCCCCCTGGAGGTGGGTATGAATAAGTCGAAGACCTCTTAACCGGAGGATTCCTGTTCGAAACCGAGAAAGGTCCGGGATCGTAATCCCTTTCTGGTCTCCCACGATAACCATTTCAATGGATCCTCTTCGGCCTGCAAGAATACCAATTTGGCGCCTTATTTCGTTTGAAAGCTCTATAAGGAGGCGGGCGAGTTCAGGCGTAACAACCTTTTGAGGAGGAATTTTCCTTCGGTAGATATGTTCAATTCTTCTGATTTGATTCGGCTTTAAACCGATGATATTCCCGTATACTCTGTTGATTTATTCCTCCTTTTCTGTCAATTTTAATATGCCGGACGGATGAAGTCAAGTATTTCTATTCATTAAGAAATTCAACTCTTCCCCTCTCTCCTCTTTCCCCCCATCTTGAAATAGTACCATCCAGAAAATGTTGAATGACCCATAAATTGGTAAGAAGATGCTCCGTCATTTGTATGGTGGTGAATGAGGAATTCCCTTTAGCCAAAGCCATGAAGGGTACAAGTTGATCTCCTAAGTGAGAATCGACGCAACCATCCGATTCTATATAATCTTTCAAGGAATCTACCGCTTCATCAGCCACTTTTTCGGCTGGCTTTCCTCTTGAACCCAAAGATGAAAACCCGACAAGAGTCTTTTCATATTCAGCTAGCAGAAACAGGAATGAACCTTGCCCATTCGAAGGGGCATCATACAAAATGTCGATCTCCGCATCCATCTTCAGTTCCCTTTGAATCCTTTTTAAGGCTTGCTCCTTCTGTCTTTCTGCCACATGTTTAGGAAGGTTAGAGATAGCAGAGAGTCCGCGAATCTTTTCCAGTGAACCTCTGTTAACCAACGAGATCCCCTTCAATTCGTCAACGGGTTTTATTTTCAATTGAATTTTCCCGCATCCTTTGGGATACCAACCCCACTTCTCAATTGTTGCGTCAACAGAAATCCCCATAGGTTCAAGAATGGGTAATAGAACCTCAGAGAGATAATGAAAAGACGGACTCCATGGGACATGGGTACCACCGACCAAGGTCAATCTGGAAGCTCCCTGAGATAAGCAAAGAGGAAGGAATATTGCCTGAAGAAGTAGGGTGACAGAACCAGCCGTCCTCACCTCGAATTGAAAATCTCCAGAGAGAATCGTTTTTGGAATGAAGGTAATTTTTTGCGATCCAAATTTAACCCCTTCTATCTGAGCCTCTGTAATTCGTGCCAACGCCTCTACACCTTCCAGATGTTGAGCTTGAAGACCTGGGTTCTTCCGTTTTGATCGGATGTGGTGGATGGTGAAAGGTTTCCTTAGAATGGCAGAGAGGGCAAGAGCCGTCCTTAAGATCTGCCCTCCCCCTTCCCCATAAGACCCGTCAATTTCGATTAGCCTCTTTTCCTGAATATCCACTTTTTATAAACTATTAAAAAGAAAATTGAATGTCAATCCATATGGGAAGTAAAAAGGAAGTTACAATCCAGTTATTTCATGATAGTCTTATGTAAAGCATATTCTATCGGAGTAAAAGCATTGGCTAAAGTAATCGTATTAGGTTCAGGGACAGGCATTCCTTCAATAAGAAGAGCATCGCCGGGGTTAATCATTATCTCGGACAGCACCAAAATATTAATCGACAGTGGTCCTGGAACATTGAGGAAGATGCTGGAGGTAGGGATCACTTATCAAAACCCTGACCTCATCCTCTATACCCATCTCCACCCGGATCACACAGCGGATTTCGTTCCAACTCTCTTTGCCTGTAAATACGGAGATCTCCCACGAGAAAAGGATCTTTTATGCATCGGAGGGCCTGGGTTTAAATCTTTTTTTGAAAAATTAGAGAAACTCTATGGCTCTTGGATTGAGCCCCAATCTTATCATTTGACTGTCAAAGAGATTTCCAAAGAAACCATGGTCTACCGGGATCTTAAAATCTTTTCAAGACCTATGGCCCATATTTCTGGAAGCGTGGGGTATCGGATTGAATTCAAAGACGGAAAGTCCATAGCAATTTCAGGGGACACGGATTATTGTCAAAATATTATTGATCTGGCCTTAGAAGTAGACCTCCTCGTAATCGAGTGCTCCTTCCCTGATGGGAAAAAAGTAGAAGGTCATCTCACCTCCTCCTTGGCTGGGAGAATTGCATTGGAATCTGGCTGTAAAAAACTTCTCCTCACCCATCTCTATCCAGTTTGTGACCAGTTTGATATCCTGGAACAATGTAAACAAGTCTATCGAGGTCAAATCATTCTGGCCGAGGACCTCATGAAGATTAAGATTTAGAGAGATAAAATTTTCTTTTCTGTTTCCAGAATGATTTGACAATCCTTCTCTTTTGTGGGATATTTAATTCCCAGGAGAAAAAATCTTGAAAAGAAACAAGCTCTTACTAATTCTTTTTACCCTATTTCTTTTCACCTTTGCGGCCTCGATTCCAGGGCAAGAAAAGGAACCAGTCTATACCATTGAGGTAGATGGAATCATCAACCCGGCGACCGCCAAGTTCATTACGGACTCGATTGACGAAGCAACTCAACAGGGTGGCCAATGTTTAATTATCCAGCTGGATACCCCCGGAGGATTGATGGAGTCGATGAGATTGATCGTCAAAAAGGAGCTCGCCTCCACTATCCCGATTATCGTTTATGTGGCCCCAAGTGGAGCAAGAGCGGCCTCTGCCGGCGTATTCGTCACCATGGCTGCAAATATTGCTGTCATGGCTCCCAGTACCCATATTGGGGCAGCCCATCCTGTCACATTGGGGGGAGGGGAAGGTAAAGAAAGTAAAACAATGACGGAAAAGATCGTGAACGACACGGTCTCCTACATCAAGACCATTGCCAAGAATCGAGGGAGAAATGTGGATTGGGCTGAAAAGGCGGTAGTGAAAAGTGTTTCCATCACCGAAGAAGAAGCAGTTAAACTTAATGTCGTTGATTTTATTACCCCTGATCTTCCAAGTCTTCTCGCTAAGATTGACGGAAAGGTTGTAAAATTCAATGGAGTCACCCGGACCCTTCACACGAAGGGAGTTCAACCGAAGCCCATTCAGATGAGTTGGCGCGACCGGCTTCTGGATATCATCTCTAATCCTACGATCGCTTATATCTTTCTCATGTTAGGAATTTACGGTATCTTCTTCGAACTCTCGAGCCCCGGAGCCATTCTTCCCGGAGTGGTGGGCGGAATCTTCCTTATTCTGGCTTTTTACGCATTGCAGATGCTTCCGGTCAATTACGCCGGTTTAGCGCTGATCCTCTTTGCCATCATCCTTTTCATTGCCGAAATCAAGGTGGTCAGCCACGGTTTGTTAGCCGTTGGAGGGGTCATCTCCCTTTTCTTAGGTTCAATGATGTTATTTCAGAGTCCAGCTGAATATATGAGGGTCTCTATGAGTGTAATCATACCTGCTGTGATGGTGAGCGCGGCATTCTTCATTTTTGCAGTAACCAAGGCGATCAATGCACGCTTGCAAAAACCAACCACAGGGATGGAAGGGCTTGTGGGAGAAACAGGAATAGCTACAACGAGCATCTCTCCAGAAGGAAAGATCTCCATTCATGGAGAGTTCTGGAATGTCATGAGCGATCAACCTATAGAGGAAGGAGGAAAAGTTCAGGTCATTGGAGTAAAAAATTTAAAACTGAAAGTTAAAAAAATCGAATAAGGAGGGAATAATATGGGTATGACAGGTCTTCCATCAGGTTTCTTTTTTCTTATTGTCTTTATATTGATCGTAGCTGCCTCAGCCATCAAGATCCTCAGGGAATATGAACGGGGGGTTATCTTCCGACTGGGAAGGCTTATCGGAGCAAAGGGTCCAGGGATTATTTTCATCATCCCTGGCGTTGATAAGTTGCTAAGAATCAGTCTGAGATTGGTCACGCTAGACATCCCGCCCCAGGATGTCATCACCCGTGATAATATCTCCATTAAAGTGAATGCCGTCGTCTATTTTCGCGTCTTGGATCCAAATAAGGCGGTCGTCGAAGTGGAGAATTATCTTTATGCCACCTCCCAATTGGCCCAAACCACACTCCGAAGCGTTGTGGGTCAGGCGGATTTGGATGAATTGCTCTCCCAGAGAGATAAGATCAACCTGAAACTCCAAGATATCCTGGATAAACACACAGAACCATGGGGAATCAAGGTCTCTCTGGTGGAAACCAAACAGGTAGATCTGCCGGAGAATATGCAGAGGGCCATTGCAAAACAGGCAGAGGCAGAAAGGGAGAAGAGAGCCAAAATCATCCATGCCGAGGGTGAATTCCAGGCTGCAGAAAAATTGACTCAGGCTGCAAATGTGATCAGTGTCAATCCCACTGCCCTCCAGCTTCGGTTCCTTCAGACCTTAGCGGAGGTTGCCACGGAGAAGAATTCCACCATCATCTTCCCCGTGCCGATTGACATCCTCAGCCTTTTTTTGAAAAAGTAGTAGGAACGATCTCCTACGTTTCCTTTCAAAACCCTTCTCCAAGATGATCCGGGGAAGGGTTTTTTTATTTCTTATACCCCACTGGCATCATCAATAAGGGTTCGTGTTTGGGAGGAAGGCCTGCCACTTTTGAAACCTCCAAATCATTAAATGCTCCCACGATCCCAGCCCCCAGTCCCATGGCTTCTGCCTGGAGAAACAGATTCTGACCCACATGCCCTACTTCAATGAGGGCATATCGGATCCCTCTTTCACCATATTTCCAGGTGGTCCTTTTATATTCAGCCGTGATGATGAAGATGACGGGTGCTTTAGCCGTCCACATTTGAGATAAAGATGCTGAGGCAATTTCTTTTCGCCGATCTCCTTTCGGGATCAATAAGACTGAATGCTCTTTTGGTAAATAATGATAAATACCTGCCTCCATCTTTTCGACTCCATTCTCTCCGATGAGGATGTAAATATCTAAGGGGTACAATGCCCCTCCAGAGGGCGCAGCTCTTTTGTTTCCTATTGGATCTGTGATCCCCTGCGCAGACCATAAGAGTTGCGAAAGATGAGTAAGGGGGAGAGTTCTTTCTTTAAAATCTCGAATGGTTCGTCTCTCCTTAATGGTTTTCTCTACAGAGACCTTTCCATCGAAAGAAGGTTTTGGCAGCGATAAAGAAGCATGCCCCATTCTTACTTCTAATAGACCCATTGCCAGAAAGAAGGAGAAAGTCAATCCCACCCATTTTTCTAACATTTTATTCTTCCTCCACTTAAAGGTCCTTCCCTTTTCTCAAATACCGATCCATTTGGCTCCAAATACCCTGTAGAATCTGA
>Ga0187878_1001694_pt1 | contig 20861 bp, 16 predicted proteins | sample June2016WEW_17_1_FD_132979 | JGI IMG/M metagenome (GOLD analysis project Ga0187878, IMG submission 132979) | Peatland microbial communities from SPRUCE experiment site at the Marcell Experimental Forest, Minnesota, USA - June2016WEW_17_150 | ecosystem: Environmental > Terrestrial > Soil >...
AAGGAAAAGCATTCCCCTGACGGCAAGCCCGACGGCACAATGGTATTTAATCAGAAAGCCCCGGCTTATCTTGTGGGCGCGGCGGCGTTGTTAGGCGTGTATTTGCTGGTTATCCGCAATAAGAAAGTTGTCGCGGAAGACAACGCCCTTGTAATCGACGGCAAAACCAGCATCCCTTACGACTCAGTTCAGAAAATCGACAAGACCGATTTTGACGCGAAAGGGCACTTCACCTTTACTTATAAAACCCCTGACGGCAAAGAAATCGACCGTAAAATTAGCGACAGGGACTACGACAACCTGAAAGCCATACTGGACCATCTGGTGGCGAAAATAAGTTGAAATCCTTCCTATTGGCGATTAAACTTTTCTCTTTGTGATAAGCCCCCGCTCTTTTGTCGGGGGTTAATCTTGTCGGTTGTATTAAACAACAAATTAAGAGGGCGATTGTGAATCGTTGCGTCATAGGATTGCAGTGGGGCGATGAAGGCAAGGGTAAGGTCGTAGATATCCTCGCCGAAGACAGCGACGTCGTCGTTCGTTATAACGGGGGCGCAAACGCGGGCCATACTGTTGTGGTGGGCAACGATAAATTTGCGTTGCACCTTTTGCCCAGCGGCGCGGTCAGGCCCAAAACAATGTGCGTAATCACAAACGCCGTTGTCGTTGACCCCGAAACGCTGCTCGGCGAAATTGATTCCATCGCCCAAAAAGGCATCAAATTAGGTAATCGACTCTTTATCAGCGAAAACGCCCATTTGGTACTGGATTACCACAAAAAAGAAGACCAGTTGCGCGAAGAGGCGCTCGGCAAGAAGAAAATAGGCACGACCATTCGAGGCATCGGCCCCTGCAACGCCGATAAGATGGGCAGAAGTTACGCTGTGCGAATGGGCGACCTGCGCGACCTCGCCTTACTTGAGACGAAACTGCGAACAATTGTGGATTACAAAAACAAATTGTTCTCTGCCCTTTATAAAGCCGAGCCGATAAAAGCTGAAGCGATAATCGAAAAATGCAAATCTTACGCCCGGAAGCTTCTGCCATTTACCATCGATACGACGGAATACATACACGGCGCTATCGCCGAAGGCAAATCGATTCTTTTCGAGGGCGCGCAGGGCAGTATGCTCGATATCGACCACGGCACGTTTCCTTTCGTCACCAGCGCAAACGTCAGTGGCCTGGGTATGCCCTCCGGTTCGGGTGTGCCTGCCAAAATGGTCGATGAGTTTGTCGGCGTCTCCAAGGCATATACGACCAGAGTCGGCGCAGGCCCGTTCCCCTCGGAGCTGGATAACAAAATCGGTCAATACATTCGCGACAAAGGGCACGAGTACGGCACGACAACCGGCAGGCCCAGGAGATGCGGCTGGTTTGACGCCGTCGTTGTTTCTTATTCCGCAACAATAGGAGGAATCGACTCGGTCGCGATGATGCACCTCGACACCCTTACCGGCCTCGATGAATTGAAGGTCTGCGTCGGCTACGAAATCGACGGTAAGCGGACCGCGTTTTTCCCCGCTAATATCGATAAGCTGGAAAAAGCCAGATGTGTCTATCAGACCCTTCCCGGCTGGAAAGAAGACATCACACAGCTAACCGATTTTGGCCAGTTGCCCCTGAATGCTCAAAACTATGTGAGTTTCATAGAGAAGAGCATAAAGAGGCCCGTTACGATGATAGGCGTGGGGCCGAATCGAAAGCAGACGATTTTTAGACGATAGGATTGCTGTCGATTATCAAATCGATGAAAAACAAACTTACACAAACCGCCTCTCGGCTGGGTATAAAACCCGAAGAAATGCCGCGTCATATCGCGATAATAATGGACGGCAACGGCCGATGGGCGAAAAAACGAAGACTGCTTCGCCCCGAAGGTCACCGCCGGGGCGCTGTAACCGCCGAAAAAATTTCCCACCTCTGCGTCGAGTTCGGAATCGAGGCCCTGACCCTTTATTCCTTCAGCATAGAAAACTGGAAAAGGCCGATGGAAGAGGTCAACGCCCTGATGAACCTCTACGCCGAGTATCTTGTCAAAATGCGTCCAAAACTGATGGATGACAACGTCAAACTTGTTCACCTGGGTCGGATAGGCCCTTTGCCGGCTGAAGTCAAGACCGAGCTTCTTAAAACCATCGAGACGACCTATAAAAATACAGGGATGGTCTTTGCCCTTGCCCTCAATTACGGAGGCCGGGCGGAAATAATCGACGCCACAAAAGAAATCGCCCGCAGGTATAAGGCGGGTGAGATTCAACTCGATGACGTTGATGAGAAGTGTATCAGCAATCATCTTTATACTGCAGGAATACCAGACCCCGACTTGCTGATACGAACCGCAAATGAACTGCGGGTCAGCAATTTCCTGCTCTGGCAGATTTCTTACAGCGAATTTTATGTTACTAAAACGCTTTGGCCCGATTTTGGACAGTCCGACCTCGAAGAAGCGATACTGGCTTACGCCAAACGCACAAGACGTTTCGGTTCGGTTGTCGATTCGAAGGGCGCCTAAATGCTCAAATATCGGCTAATCTTCGGAACACTGATGACCATCGCGTTTGCGGGCGTTGTTCTGTTTGACCCGTGGGCGCCGGGATTGTTTGTAGTTCTTGTCGCAATCCTGATGGTTCCCGGTTTAATGGAAATGTCAAAACTCGCGGCCGCAAAAGGGGCGAAAATCCTGCTGCCGGTATCTATACCAACAGCGATAATATTGGTGACCAGTCCTTATTGGGAGGGATTTTTCCCCGAAGTCCATTATGAGGTGCTTTTGGCCTTCGGTGTTATGGCGTGTTTCCTGTATCAACGCATTAAGTATGGCATACCTGGTGTGCTGGCCAATTGCGGCGCCGCCTGTTTTTCAATATTGTATCTTGGTTGGCTTGGTGTATTTATCCCGGCAGTCCGCATATTATTTGGCCCGTGGCATCTGCTTATGTTGATATTTGTCGTAAAGTGTTCAGATATAGGGGCTTACACCGCAGGCCGGTTCTTAGGCAAACACAAATTCTCTCCCGTAATCAGCCCCAAAAAGACCTGGGAAGGTATGGCTGGCGCGGTGGTTTTGGCGGCCCTGGTAGCAGTGGCCTTCGCCGTATTTTGTGATATAATGTCTTGGCGGCTGGCCGTGGTATTCGGCGTTGTATTTGCGTTCATAGGTCAGCTTGGCGATTTGGCGGAGTCGATGCTCAAACGTGATGCCGAAACAAAGGACTCGTCGAATAGCGTGCCGGGTTTCGGCGGCATACTTGACGTCGTCGATTCAATTTTAATCACGGCGCCGTTCGGATATTTGTTCTTTTCATTGTTGGGGCGATAAAGGAAACTCTTGGAAATCACCATACAATTGGATTCAGCCAACAGGCAGCTCGAATTGTTCGGGCCTGCCGATGTTAATCTTCGCTTGGTGCGGGACGCCCTCGACGTCAGGATAACCGCGAGGCAAAACAACATCCTCATTGCCGGAAAAGCCGATGACGTCAACAGGGCGGCGGAGGCAATCGATAAGATGCAAAAGCACCTGCTGAGACGCGGTTTGCTCACCGCTGATGATGTCGGCAGCATCCTTTCGGATATCACCGGGCCGACTGAACCCCAGTCCCCAGAGGCGATTGCTGTTTACTCGCATAAAAAAATAATTGAGCCGTCCAGCAAAAGGCAACTCAAATACATTCAAGCGATGCTCAACAACGACCTTACGTTTTGCATAGGCCCCGCGGGAACAGGCAAAACCTATCTGGCGGTCGCAGTCGCCGTATCGATGCTCAAGAGAAAGCAGATAAGACGAATAATCCTCGCTAGGCCCGCCGTCGAGGCTGGCGAAAAACTCGGCTTTCTCCCCGGTGACATACAGGCGAAGGTCAATCCTTATCTTCGTCCGCTGTTTGACGCCCTTGAGGATATGATGGACTTCGGCCAGATGAGAAAATTTATGGATATGGACGTCATCGAGATTATTCCTCTGGCCTTTATGCGGGGCAGAACTCTTAATGAGTCGGTGGTAATCTGCGATGAGGCGCAAAATACCTCGCCGTTGCAGATGCTTATGGTATTGACCCGGCTGGGACGCAGTTCCAAAATGATAATAACAGGCGACATAACGCAGATAGACCTGCCCTACGGCCAGAAAAGCGGGCTGGTCGAGGCAATCGAACGTCTGCGCCGAATAAAGGGTATCGGCGTTGTCGAACTGACGCAGATTGATATTGTCCGACATCGACTTGTCCAGAGCATCGTTCAGGCCTATCGAAACGACCATGTTACAAAAACAGAAAAGGAACACTTAATTCCTTGATTGTCTCGTGGTAGAAACAAAGGGAGCATAGGTGGGATTGTTTAACAGGACAAATTTGCGGCGAAGTCGTGTGCGAAAAGAGGTGGCAAATCCGTTTGCCGACCTGAGCTGGCTGGCGGACCCCGACGTCATTTACTCGGCGGCTATCTGGCTGCTCTTTGTGTTGTTGTCTGTGGCGGTGATCGGATATGAGCCAACCGGGCAGACCGATTACGGTCGTCTGGCGGCGATAGTAACTGTGGTTGTTCTTATTGGCTTGGCCGCCGCCCTCCATATCTCTCAATATCAAAAACGCCTGTTAAAAAACCGCGTCAGGATGATTGGTCTGGTCGCTTTGCTCATTTCAATGCTGGTCTGTGCGAAACTGTCGGTGGCACTGACCGGCCAGGAGTTCTGGGCCACAGGCACCGCCGTGGCTGCGGCGCTGGTCCTGACAATAGCGTATAATCAGCGTTTCGCTATGGCTATGAGCATGCTTTATTGCGTGCTCGCCAGCTTTGCGGTGAGCCGTGTGGCGGATTTCAGCGTTTTGCTTACTATGCTTGCGGGCGCACTGCCATATTGTTTCTTCCTCAAGGAAATCCGCACGAGGATGCGGCTTCTGGAGGTAAGTTTGGTGGCGGCGGTAGCGGTCTTTATAATGTCGGCTGCTATGGCGTATCTGTCTTCCCCCGGCTTGCCGAGCGGATTATTCGCGGCCGCCGGTCCCAACGCTGTGGTTACTATTCTGGTCGGAGTGTTGATGCAAGGTCTGCTGCCCGTTCTTGAAAAGGTGTTCCGAATAGCGACCAGTATGACGCTGCTGGACTACAGCGACGCCAACCAGCCCCTGCTAAAACGGCTCGCTATGGAAGCGCCAGGCACGTACAGCCACAGTTTGCTTATCGGTTCCATCGCTGAGGCCGCGGCGGAATCAATCGGACGCAACGGCCTTTTGTGCAGGGTGGGGGCATACTATCACGACATCGGCAAAATAAATAAGCCGGGCTATTTTGTCGAAAACCAGCTCGGCTCAATAAGCTGGCACAAAGAGCTTTCTCCAGCGATGAGCCAGTTGATTATTGCCGGACACATTAAAGACGGTATGGAGCTGGCTAAAGAATATGGATTGCCCGCGGTCCTGAGGCAGTTTATTGAAACGCATCACGGCACCACGCTTATTGAGTATTTTTACAACGAAGCGGTAAAGCAGCATGAGCAAAATGATTCCTCCGATTCGCCGGTTCCTTCGGAAGGCGAGTTTCGCTATCCCGGTCCCAAGCCGCGGACAAAAGAGGCCGCCATTGTTATGCTTGCCGACGCGGTCGAAGGCGCCGTCAGGACCTTGCCCGAGGCGACCCCAAACAAGATAGAAGCGGTCGTGCATAATATGGCTATGAAACGCCTCCAGGACGGCCAGTTCGATGAGTGTGACCTGTCTTTGCGGGAGCTTAGCAGGATTGAAGCGAGTATGTCAAAATCGCTCGCGGCGCACCATCACGGGCGAATCGCGTATCCAAAACCGCCTGATATGCCGCCCGAACAGGAACAGTAAAGCGATATACCCTTATGCAAGGCGTAATTGTCCACATCGCTCGCGAGTTCAAAAACATAATTTGTCCGCAGCGCAAGCTCATAAAACTTGTCCGGGTAATCTGCAATCGTTTCGGTCTGGTAAGCGCGACGGTCAGTATCGCCATAGTCGCAAATAAGCATATCCGCAAGCTCAATGGGAAGTTCCTCAGTCGCAAAAACGTTACTGATTGCCTGGCCTTTGACCTGTCGGACAGCAAGACCAGCCACAGATTATTAGAACTGGTGGTAAACGGCGAAAAGGCGAAATCGGAAGCCGCCAAAAGGGGGCACTCTGCCCAGGCGGAACTTGCCCTTTATATTACGCACGGCCTGCTGCACAATCTCGGCTTCGATGACCTCCTGCCGAAAAAAGCGAACGAAATGCACCGACTCGAAGATGAGATTCTGCAGCAGCAGGGTTTCGGGCTGGTATATGATAAGAAAAGGAAAATTGTGCCGGATAAGCGACGCCAGAAATGTTGACTAACGACCAGGCCATTTGTATCAGGACGGTTGACTACTCCGAAACCTCACAGGTGGTAACCTTTTTTGCGAGGCAGGCCGGGAAAGTCCCCATGATTGCCAAAGGCGCAAAAAGACAGCGGTCGTCTTTCGGAGGGCCTATTGAGATATTTTCTTATGGCGGTGTTGTTTTCTCTGATTCAGGCCGCGATAAACTGGCGGCTCTTGCCGAATTTGAGCCGATTGCCGGAGTAACGAATTACTCGGTGCTGTCGGCGGATATTTTTGCGATGAACTGCTGCCTTCTTGCCGCTGAGCTTGTAAACGTCCTGATTAAGGATTACGACCCCCATCCGGGCTTGTTTGATAGTTTGCTCCGGTTCCTTACAGACGCCAGCCAAAAAAAAATCGCAAATGAAGGACACGGCAGAATCCTGGCACATCTGGTATTGTTTCAATTGAATTTACTTACGGAGATTGGCTTGTGCCCTGTTCTCGATTATTGCGTGAACTGCAGGAATCGCTTCGACGTGTGCTGGTCCGAAGTGTATTTCAGCAATCATGCCAAGGGCTTAATCTGCAGGGATTGCCAAGGGACGTTCCCGGACAAAATACGACTGACTACAGAAGCGGCGCAATGTCTGGCAGACGCTAAATTGCTTGCTTTGGCTGGAGAACCTGCCCTCAAGAATGTGGAGGATATTTTGATTCGCTATATTACCGATACGTTGGGTCGGCCACCCAAAATAGCAAAATACATTCTCAATTCTTGACGGAGGCCATAAGAGAGAAGAGCTTGAAATGACCCCCTAAAGCCCTTTACCTAAATTAACAATTGCGCAGGGACAATCATTAACTATCTTACAAATACGGCATAAAAAAAGCCAGATTCCAAATTTTAGAATCTGGCTTCGGAGGAGGGTGATGAAAAGCCAAGTAAAATGACTGTTTTTAGTCCTCTAAAACCCTTATATCACCTTTCCTGAATAATCGCCTCAATGCCCTGAAATTCTTTAGTAAATTTACGGTATAACTACACATTTACAGACGCAGTTATTCAAGTCCAATTATATTAAAAATCATAAACTTTTTACTTATCGCCGAAAAAGCCCAAAATCTATTAAAAAACGCTGCCATTTTACGCTTGCTAACTTTGGTTTGTTCTCTATATTTTAACCAATCGGCTGTTATTTTTTGGAGCATTCAAATGACCGGCAAAGTTACAGTAGCCAACTTGCTCGATGCCAAACAACAGGGCCGCAAGGTCGTGGCTGTCAGTTGCTATGACTACACCACGGCCCGGCTTGTTGCGCAAACAGACGTTGAGATGATTCTTGTGGGCGATTCCGCCGCCCAGGTTATCCTGGGGCATGATTCCACTCTGCCCGCGACAATGGATTTTATGGTTGCGATTACCGCCGCCGTCCGCAGAGGTGCGCCAAATGTCTGCCTTGTTGCGGATATGCCCTTCCTGTCTTATCAGCTCGGTGTTGCCGAGGCGGTAAGGAACGCCGGAAGATTTGCTTCTGAATGTGGCGCTCAAATGATAAAAATCGAGGCGTCGAGCGCTTATCTGGATGTCATCAAAGCGGTCAGCGACGCCGGTATGGCTGTTATGGCGCATATCGGTATCAGGCCGCAGAGTATATGCAGGATTGGCAGGTTCAAAGCCGAGGCGTCAAACGCCGAAATGGCCGCCGAGCTTATCGCTCTTGCGCAACAGATGGCCAACGCCGGCGCAATCGCCTTGCTCCTCGAAGGCGTGTGTGCCGAGGTCGCCGGAATTATCACCGAGCGAAGCGAAGTGCCTGTAATCAGTTGCGGCTCAGGTCCGCACTGCGATGGCCAAATACTCATCGCGCCCGATATCCTCGGCCTGACACAGGGACATCAGCCGAAGTTTGCCAAAAGCTTTGCCAACCTCGGCGACGCCACAATCGCCGCATTTGCAGAATACGCAAACCAGGTCAGGGCGGGCAAATATCCTGATACTGAACACTGCTATCGTATGAAAGACGGCGAGCTTGACCGTTTGCGTAAAATGCTTGAAAACAACGCCTGAAACAAGGATGATATTTTAATGACACAGTTTTTAGACAGGGACCTGTCCTCCGTAGTCCCTTAGGGACGAAGGAGGATTGATTCAAAATGGACCATATATCGCCAATTCTGCTCTCCTCGATTGTCTGCGACAGGGTAATTTTCGACCGGCTGTCGGGAATGCCGAGCATCATAAACATTATTCAAACCATCAATGCTCCCAAGTACCCCGTTCGCCACGACCAGCTCATATTCTTTTGCGAGATGACCAACGGCCACGGCATCACCCGGCTTAAAATTCGGCTTGTCGATATTGATAACCAGGACAAGGTTATCTTCGAGCAGGGCCAGCCCGTGGATTTCAAGGACGTCAGGCAAATTGTAACCGTCGCCATAAACCTGATGGGCGTGGTTTTTCAACACACGGGTGAATACCGTTTCCAATTGTTTGCCAATGACACTCTGCTTGGCGAACGGTCGGTCGTTTGTAGACAGGTTAATATGCCCCATCCCCCACCGCAACACCCGCCTACCCCGCCGGACACAGAGCAGGGGACTGACGCTGGAAATAGTTAGATTAATTTTACGCACCAAAGCGAAAAATTCTGGCCAATATTATCTTGTTGAGAAAGCCCTATAATATCGGTTTGATTACACAATGATTTGTCTAAAATGATTCCCGCAGGTTAAAACTTGCCTTGGTATGTTTCCTCAATTACGTATATTACCCAGATTAACTAAAGAATTTCAAGGGCCATTTCCGATTCATATATTACCCATATTAACATATTGGGATTTCGGAATCCCGACAGTGTTAAAATGGGTAACTGTTGAGGCAGACAAAATATTTGGAGAAAGATTATGATTAAAGAGGAAATCATCGAGCGGTATCTGGATTCCCTGCTAAGAGGAGATAGAAGAAATTCGCGGATAGTCATTGAGGAGACGCTGCAGAGCGGAACGCCGACTAACCTTGTTTATATGGAGGTTGTCTGGCCCGCAATGGTGGAGATTGAACGGCTGCTGAGGGCTGAGCGGATAACGCCCGCACAGGAACACCTTGCCACTAGGATTAATCGCACAATCGTGGACCAGTTGCAGAACAAACTGCCGCGAAGGTCTGCCAGAAACAAAAAGATTGCGGTATGTTGCGCACCGGATGAGCTGCAGGAACTCGGCGGTCAGATTATCGCCGACTTGTTTGAAAGCGACGGCTGGGACGTGCGTTTCTTAGGCGGCGGACTTACCAACGATGATATCCTCACCTTCATTCACGAATACTCCCCGGATATACTGCTTGTTTACGGAACAAGCCCAAGACAGGCGCCTTCCATTCGTCAGCTTATTGACCGGATAAAAGACGTTAGCGCAAATCCGAATATGCAGATTATGGTCTCAGGAGGCCTCTTTAACCGTGCTGAAGGATTGTGGCAGGAAATCGGAGCCGATTCCTTCGCTGCTACGGCGGAACAGGCACTGGAAATCGCCACCGGCTCAACGCCTATTGAACAGATATCGCGAACCATAAACCGCCGGAAAAGAAAACGGATGGATATTCCCGCCGAGAAGACAGAACAGCCAGACGCAAAAATAGTTGCCTGATGAATTAGCCGAAACGGGCCGAAGTTACAATACTATCGCGTATCTTTCTGGAGCTTGTATTCGACCGAGTCAACGAGCGCCTGCCAGGACGCCTCGATGATATTCTCCGATACGCCGACGGTGCCCCATATATCTTTCTTGTCGCGAGATTCGATAATTACGCGGACGCGGGCGGCAGTGCCTTCCCTGGCGTTGACCACGCGAACCTTATAGTCAACCAGGTGCATATCTCTGATGGCCGGGTAGAAGTTCTCGAGCGATTTTCGCAGGGCGTCGTCGAGCGCATTCACGGGGCCGTCGCCTTCGCCGACCATGTGCTCAATATGGTCGCCTATCTTCAGCTTGACCGTCGCTTCGGTGATAAGCTCTCCGCTGTTGCGTTTTTCAACAGTGGTGCTGTATCTGATAAGCTCGAAAGCAGGTTTGTATGTCCCCATAATCTTTCGGACGAGCAGGTCGAAGCTGGCGTCGGCCGCCTCGAATTGATAGCCCTCGTTTTCGAGTTCCTGCACGCGTTCGAGGATTTTCCTTGCCAGCTTCTTGTCTTCGGTGATTTTCGCCTTTTCCAGCTCCGCCAGGATGTTGGATTTGCCGCTAAGCTCGCTGATAAGAAATCGCCGCTCATTGCCGACAAGCTTGGGGTCGATGTGTTCGTATGTGCGTTTGTTTTTTCGCAGGGCATCAACGTGAAGCCCCGCTTTATGAGCGAAAGCGCTTTCTCCGACGTATGGCATATTCGTTACCGGGTTCAGGTTGCATATCTCGGAGACAAAGCGGGATACCTCGGTAAGCGTCCTGATTTTTTCCGGGGTCAGGACACTGAATTTCATCTTGAAAGCTAGATTCGGAATAACCGTGCACAGGTTGGCGTTGCCGCAGCGTTCGCCGAGTCCGTTGATTGTTCCCTGCACCTGTCTTGCGCCGGCGTGGACCGCCGCCAGTGATCCGGCTATCGCGCAGTCGCAGTCATTGTGGGTGTGAATGCCGATGGTAAGCGGCTTTAACTGGTCGCATACGGCTTTGGTGATTTCATAAATATTGTTCGGTAATGTGCCGCCGTTGGTATCGCAAAGCGCGACTGCGTCAACTCCCGTCTCGGCGACTGCCCGCAGCACTTTTATCGCGTACTCTGGATTTTCTTTGTAGCCGTCGTAAAAATGCTCGGCGTCGAAGATTGTCTCTAGACCGTGTTTCTTTAGGAATTTCACGGAGTCAGCGCACAAGGCGATATTATCGTCAAGTGAACAGCCGAGAACGCTGGTAACGTGCAGGTCCCACGTCTTGCCGACTATAGTAGCGGCAGGGGCCTTGCAGGCAAGGATCGCGTTAAGAGAAGCGTCATCTTCCGCTTTTGAATCGATTCTGCGTGTGCTGCCAAAGGCGACGATTTTACAGTTGGCGAGGCCCATTTTCGCGGTCTCTGCGAAGAACTGCGCATCCTTGGGCCCCGATGCCGGATAACCGCCCTCGACGTAGTCCACGCCGAGTTCATCAAGGCGCTTGGCGATTGCGAGCTTGTCCTCGAGAGAGAAGCTGATGCCCTCGGTCTGCATTCCGTCTCGCAGGGTTGTGTCGTAAATTTTTATTCTTTCCATAGCGGTTTCATTTTAGCCCCCTGTTGCCGATATGTAAAGGGTGATAAGCCGGAGATTTGCGACGCGGATGCCATGCAAAATTTGCCGGGACTATCCCGAAATATCCGGTTGGCTGTTGCATAACGATTCGCGAATTGTTATCATTGGACCTTTGGGTTGTTTGGGTAATGTAATCTGTTTTGTGGCGGTGCAAATGATTTTATCGCAGATTTTAAAGCCGAGTTGCGTCAAGGTGCCCCTCGAGGGCAAAGATAAACACTCGGTTATAATTGAGCTTGTCAATCTGCTCGATGCCGGCAAACTGCTGTTGAATAAGGACGTTGCCCTGCAGGCGGTCCTCAGTCGTGAGCAGGTCAGAAGTACGGGCATTGGTTCCGGGATAGCGATTCCGCACGGCAAATGCAATGCGGTAAGGGAGCTGGTGATAGCGTTAGGAATTGCCGCCCAGCCCATTGATTTTGACAGTGTTGACGGAAAGCCGGTAAATATCGTCATCCTGTTGCTGTCGCCGGTTGACCAGACCGGCCCGCATATTCAGGCCCTCGCCAGGATAAGCCGACTGATGCTCGACGAATCGTTCAGGAATAAACTCCAGAAGGCCGCTTCCGCCAACGAGGTTTGCGAACTCTTCGCCAGCAAGGAAAATGAGTAACCCGGCTTTGGGCCGATGTATGCACGGCAATTAGTTACTGTTGCGATTTTTACTCGTTCACCTGTTCTGTATGTGATTCCCACAAAACCAGCCCAAGCTCGTGGGGGGCAGCCATATCCTTGTTTTTCGGCACAATTCGCACCGCTATGCCTCTGCGTCCCGAAGCGCAGCAGGGGGTCAATCCGCAGAACAGATGCTCGTTGTCCTGGCCTGTGGATTTTTTGTAATCCATTTTGATTACGGCCCCGTCGGTGATATTGCCGCGGGAGTCGAGCGGGCCGTGGTAAAGCTCCACTGAAACGTCATCCGGTTTCAATCTGCCGAGCTTGACTACGGCGTTGACCTTGAGTTTTGAACCGACTTTGAGCTGCGGATTTTGGGCGTCGAGTTCGCTTGCGCCTTCGCCATTGCCCATTTCCACCTGGACATCTTTAATGGCCAGTTCTGACCAGGCGTTCTGCGTGTTCGCCTTCCACGCGGCAAGGGACTTTGCCCTCCTCATATTGTCGCTGGTCAGGTAATCCCACCTTGCCTGGGCGGGCAGATAGCATCTCTGCGTATAGTCGTTTACCATTCTGGATGTGCTGAACTGAGGCGTAAGTCGCCTCAGTGATTTTCTGGCCCTGTGTATCCATGCCTTGGGAAGATTGTCGGCGGAGCGGGTGTAGTACAGCGGGACGACTTCATTTTCGAACATATTATAAATCGCCTGTGCCTCGACCATATCCTGATAGCTGGCGTCGTCGTATGTCTCGCCTGAGCCGATTGCCCAGCCGTTGTCCGGCTGGTAACCCTCACACCACCATCCGTCAAGTGTGCTCATATTCAGCGCGCCGTTTATCGCCGCCTTCATACCGCTGGTGCCGCTTGCCTCAAGGGGTCTTCGCGGGTTATTGAGCCACACGTCCACGCCCTGCACTAACATCTTGGCGACGCTGATATCGTAATCTTCGAGGAACACTATCCGGCGCATGACCTCGAACTGCGTCGAAAAATGCACGATGTCCCGGATTAGCTCCTTGCCTTCGGTGTCTCTCGGGTGCGCCTTGCCCGCGAAGATGAACTGCACAGGCCTTTTGGCGTCGCTCAGCATTTTTGCCAGTCGGGCGGGGTCTTTGAGCAACAGGGTTGCTCTTTTGTAGGTCGCAAAACGCCTTGCGAAACCGATTGTCAGCGCCTCCGGGTCAAGAACCTCTTCCGCCCGGTTAAGCTCACTGTGATATGTCCCTCTTCTTTCCATCTGCGCCTTAAGACGTTTGCGGGCGAACGCTATCAAGCGTTCCTTGCAGCGCTGGTGACATCTCCAGAACTCCTCGTCGGATATCTGGTCGATATTGTTCCATATCGGCGAATCGGCTTTTTCATCCGCCCAGTTGGGGCCGAGATACCGTTCATACAGCCGGCTGATTTCCTCCGACACCCAGCTTCTCGTATGTATGCCGTTGGTGATTGACGATATTGGAACCTCGTTGGTCGGAACACGTCTCCACAGGCACGACCACATTTCTCGCGATACCTGCCCGTGCAGCTCGCTGACGCCGTTTGAATAACTGCTGACCCGTATTGCCAGCACCGGCATCTTGAATGATTCGCCTTCGTCATCAGGCAGTATCCTGCCCAGCGAAACCAGCCGCTTTGGGTCTATTCCCAGGGTGTGCGCATAATCGCCGAAGTATTTGTGCATCAACTCCGTGCTGAATTCGTCAACGCCCGCCCGGACCGGCGTATGTACTGTAAAAATAGTGCCGGCCTTTACGGCCTCTAACGCCTCGTCAAAGGACATTTTCGACTCGTTCATCATATATCGTATCCGCTCAAGCGCAGAAAAAGCGGTATGTCCTTCATTAAGATGGCATATCGTCGGCTTGATGCCCATAGCAAGCAGCGCCCTCATACCGCCGATGCCGAGCATAATCTCCTGTCGAATCCTCATCTCCGTGTCGCCGCCGTAAACAGTCGTCGTAATCATCCGGTCGGTTGCGGAATTGCTCGGCAGATTTGTGTCCATCATGTACAGCTTGGCGCGTCCCACCGAGGCGCACCATATCTGGGCGGATACTTTCCTGCCCGGGTACTCAACGCTGATAAGCAGCGGCTGTCCGTTGTCGCCGCGAACCAGTTCGAGCGGCATATTGTAAAAATCGTTCTCTATGTAAACTTCCTGCTGCCAGCCATCGACGTTTAGATACTGGCGGAAATAACCCTTTTGATACATCAGGCCTACGCCGACTAATGGAATACCAAGGTCGGATGCGCTCTTAATGTGGTCGCCCGCGAGTATGCCCAGACCGCCGGCGTAAATAGGCAAACATTCGTGAATCCCGAACTCCGCGCTGAAATAGGCAAGCGTCATTTTGGTTGATTTGGGACAAACGGTTTGAAACCACGTCGGCCCTTCGAGATATGCCTGAAGTTTGTCGGACGCTTTTTTCAATTCCGCGAGGAATCCCTGGTTCTCCGCCAGTGCGTTCAGCCGCTCCTGGGAGACGTTGCCCAGAAGCTTGACGGGGTTGTGCCCGCAGCTTGTCCATAACGCCGGGTCAATCCGCGAAAACAAATCAATCAACTCGGGATTCCACGACCAAAATAGATTGACGGCGAGCGCCTGAAGGTCATTCAAAACCTCCGGCAGGGCCGGCAGGACGGTATAATTGCGAATCTTAAGCATTTTCACCTTTTCTCCAGCTGCGCCTCGGTCTTCGCCGAGACGAGCGCGATGTAACTCTTTTTATTTCAAGCATTAAAGAACACAAACATACACGGTTGTACCCTATGTATAAATCGTCAAAATAACGATTCGGCTTAACGCCAAAAACCATTGAAAAGCCATGTCTGTACAGCTCAGACGCTTTTGATTGGTATTGCGACTGCTTTATGGGGAATGGAAAAAGGCCTGTCCTTACAGGCCTTTCCTGTTTAGCAGGATTTCCTCCGCAGATGCCGTAAGAAAGCGAATTGAAAAACCCATTCAATCCAAGTGGAAAATCGTTGCTTGGGTCCGAAAGTCCAAATTTTATAGGCGTTTTCGGGCCTCAAGGCCTGATTCCCCAGTGCTAAGGGTATCGGTTTTTTCAAATATGGCTTTCTATACCAACACCGCAGGGGTGCCTGCCGATATTATTTATACGAATTTTGAAAGAAAAAAGCAAGTAAAATCAACCTGTCGAATCCGCTTTTTTCGGACCTTGTAACCGTGACTCGTGACTCAATTCTCGTTACTCGTTTTTATCGTGCGACGGGTCACGAGCGACGAGCGACGGTTTTGCCGCTATTGCGCCTAATCGGTTATCCAACTCTCTTTTCTCTACACCAATTTCCTTGCCAATGCTAAACCCTTTGAGATGCAGATGTTGAGTCGCCTGCCTGCCCCAGCAATCCGTAAGCCGGGAAGCAAGCGTGGCGCGTCGAAGGGGACTAAAAAAATTCAGGTGGTCTCTGTGGCGATTTTGAAATTACGCTGTTCTTAACTCTGCGCCGATGGATTCGGTAAGCGACTTCAGAATATCGGCCTGGAAACGGTCAACCGCTTCGTGAGTCAGTGTGCCATCCGCGTCGCGGAACCACAATGATAGCGTTACGCTCTTTTTGCCTTCGGGGATGCTCTTGCCGCGGAATATATCGACAAACTGCAATTCCTCTAATTCAGCAGGGGCCTTTCTATGAACGGCTGATTCGATATCCGCCCAAACGACATCCTCATTTAAAATCAGTGACAGGTCTCGCTTTACCGCGGGAAATTTGGGCAATTGTTTCACCTTTATTGAGCCGGCACGAAGCGCAAGCAATTGTTCGAGGTCTAATTCTGCTCCGCAGATAGTCGTGTTCTTGAAATCTAATTTTTCCAAAACCTGTTGCGAGGCCATTCCGACTAAGCCGACTTGTTTGTTGTTGGCGGTGATTTTGACGCCCGCCTGCGCCCAGTTAATTTCTGTTGGCGTAAATTTAACCGCCGCATCCGCGGCTATGATTTTCAGAAGTCCATCGACAACACCCTTGATGTCCCTGAAATCACTGTCGCAGGTAATCGTCAGACGTGTCTTTTCGACAGGCAATTTTCCTGGTTGTGTTGGTATATACGTGTCAGCTATCTCGAAGAGCCGGCAGGGGGTGTTGCCTACGTTGTGATTGGTCTTTATCACGCCGAACAGCGAAGGCAAAACACTTTGTCTGAGAAGATTCGTCCCCGTTCTCGTAACGTCTTTGACGGCTAAATGCCTTTTATCTTCGTTTTGGGCGAACAGCTCCGCGTCTCGCTTATCGATGAAGCTGATTGTTACCGTCTCGTAAAACCCGCACCCCGTAAGATATGTCCCTATCGCGTCGATTGTCTTCTTGCGGGTATCGGTCGGCGAAACCTCAATAGTTATTTTGTTTTCCGCCGGTATCTTGTCGTAACCATATACGCGAGCGACCTCTTCAATCAAATCCGCCTCACGGTAAACATCGCTCCGCCACGTCGGCACTGAACAGATTATTTGCTCGCCGTTTTGCTTTGGCCCAAACCCCAATCTCGTCAGAATCTGGATTACCTTATCGCGCGGCACTTCGATACCAAGCAGTTTCTTCAAACGCGATAAACGCAGCGTCGCCTGTTTGTGCTTTGGCTTTCCCGGATACGCGTCGATGACGCCTTTGGCCGCTTTGCCGCCCGACACCTGTATCATCAGTTGAGCCGTTCGCTTCGATGCCCAGTCGATATTCTCGATATCTACGATTCTGCAAAACCGAAACGCCGCCTCCGAAGGCAGCGACAAATCGCGCGATGTCGTCCGAACGCTCACAGGCGAGAAAAACGCGTCCTCAAGCAGTACCGTTGTCGTCGCGTCGCTTACTTCCGTATCCAGGCCTCCCATAACGCCCGCCACCGCCACCGGATACTTCGAGTCGGCGATTACGAGCATATCGGTCGTCAATTCGCATTTCGAGCCGTCGATACTGATGATTTGTTCGCCTGCTTCCGCTTTACGAACGATTATTTTCCCGCCGAATAATCTCTTGTAATCAAAAGCGTGCGGCGGCTGACCCGTCTCCATCATCGCGTAATTCGTCGCGTCAACTACGTTATTGACGCTCCGCATCCCAATCGCCTCAAGCCGATTTCTCATCCAGTCGGGCGTCGGCCCAACCTTGACCCCCTCGATGATTCGAGCCGTATAACGCTGGCACAACTCCGGCTCGCGAATCTCAACACTTGCGAACTCCGATGCGGGCTTTGAGGATTCCGCCAGTTCGACCTTCGGCAGTTTCAGTTCTTTGCCCGTCGCCGCGGCAAGCTCACGCGCAACGCCGATATACCCAAGGCAGTCGCCTCGATTACTTGTTACCTCAACGTCGATTACCGCGTCGTTATCGAGCTGCTCGATACCCTCGTATGGGAATCCGCGGTTGCTTAGAATCTCCGCTACCTCCTGCGCCGAGAGTTCGATATCAACATAATCTTTAAGCCAGCTTAGCAATACTTTCATAATTCAGTCACAAAATACGGCCTTAAAATGCCAATAAGTTACTCGTCAGCGGGGCAATTTTCAATCTCTTTCTTGCTTCCGCCGTGTTTCTTACGGGTAAATGTTTACGAGTTTGCGAATCCCGTAGCTTGTCGCAAGCGTCGCGTCCGCCTGCGGCAACTGCTGGCGGGGGATAACCACCGTCGGATTATCCAGCTCGAATTCCACAACGTCGTATTTTGCGCCCGGGTTCAGCTTCTGCGCTTTTACAATATCGCTTATTCGGCTTATCGGCATGCCGTTGAACTTGCTCACGACAATCTGGCCCAGGTCGGTGTAGCCGAGGTTTATCTGGGCGGGCAAAACGTAGCTGAGTATTACAATCTCTCTGCGCTGGGCAGTCGGCTTAAACGCCATATCCCGCAGGTAATGAAGCAGGTGCGGCGTAACCTTGCCGTCCCAGTCCTTGCCCCAGTTGGCTAAATACGACCGGGTCAGTTTCTGAAACACGAATCCGCCCGTAACCACGTATTCCGGCTGATGCCCGTATTCATAGTAGGGGACAAGCATCTCGCCGACGTCGAAATTCTTCGCCTGCACGCGCAGTTGCTGTTTGCCCCCGTCACGCCATATATCAAAAACGATATCGTCACCTATTTTGTGACTGGTGATTAAATGGTGGAACATGATGCGGTCGTATGCCGGGTGCAGGAATTTGCCGTAGGCGTCAAGTTCTTTGCCGTCGATAGCGAGAATTACGTCGCCCGCCTTTAATGAATCACCTGTCCCGAGCGAAGTCGAGGGACTGCCCGTCCCGATTGTGTACACGTTTGTAACCTGCACGCCGTTTTTCATCGTCGCAGGCATCTTGAGATACGTCCGCATCGTCGGGTCGAGTAATGCTTCGGCTGCGAAACCGACCGCCGGGATGCCGGGATAGTTGGCGTCTTTTACCCGGGTCAGGAAGTCATTTATTGTTAATGCCGGTATAAGTCCAGTTTCACGGGTGCTTTCGCCCCAGCAGGCGATTCCTATTGGAGTTGTGCCGTCGCAAAAAACCTGTCCTATGCCGGTTTCCTGCGACGTGTTTGTAACGACCATATTCAAAAGATACGTGTATGAAACGGTCGATGAAAGCACCTCAGCCCGGTCAAGATAACCCTGACCTGTGGTCATCTCACCGACGTGATTGAGCCAGTAATAATTCAGCTTGTCGCCGCGTTGAAACTTGTCGGCGAATTTGATTGGCTTCAACGGCTTTTTCATCGTGTTGGGTTCAAGCTCAAGCAGCGCAAGGTCAATCTCGTAATCGATTGTCTTTACTTTTACGGGTACATATTCGTTTTGGCCTGAGACCTTTGCCTTGATTAGTTTTGCGTCAATAAGGTTCCACGCAGGCGTTATCACCTGGTATGCCCCCGCCGCGCAGCCGACTCCGCCTTTCTGCTGAATATCGGTATTCTTCCATGGCCGTAGCTGGTCATAACCGTATGATGAAATCTCCAGATAAACAATCGACCCCTTCATCGCCTCGCGCGTCTGGTCCTCCCCGGCTTTTGCCGAACCCGCCGCAGCAAGGGCTACCATAATTATCGCGAAAACGCCAAATCTCAAACCCAAATCCTGATACCCTGATTTCCTGATATCCTGATTTCCTGTTCTCATTGCTGGCCCTCCTTCTGGTCCGAGCTGGTCGAAGGCAATCTGGTCTGCTGTGGTATGTCATATTTTGTGAGTATGACCGCCTGGCGCGTATGGGCCTCTTTTGCGTCGAGTATAAGCGGCCGGTCCATCCCCATAAACATAATCGTGTAAAAATCCTCAGATGGCTTTTCAAATACCTTCCACACGTCCGCAAGCCCTTCGATTGTCGTCCCGTTTATACTCGCGACCACTTGGCTCTTGAATTCCCCCGCGTAGGCGTTTATCTCGTCGGGCATTATCTCCGACAGCACCACGTATTCTTTTAGCTCTCTGTCTGTATTGAGTTGCATCGAATTGCGGAACAGGTATCGCAGATAAAACGGCATATCCTTGACCCATTCAGGTCCCCACGTTTCGAGGTAGTTGCGTGTGGCCGGCACAAAAACAAACCCCGCGAAACAAACATACCGCGGAGCTATATCATATTGCCTTGCAAATTCCAAAACCGGCCTGTTCAGCGCAACCGTCGCCGTTGCCTTCATAGGTTTGCCGTCCCTGTAAAACGCAAGCTCCACCGTTTGCCCTATCTGTTTTGTCTCCACCACCTCGGACATATCAAGCTTCAACCCGTAGATATCCACCCTGCCGTCGTTATCGATTGCGTACTGGTCTATCTGCGTCAGCACGTCTCCCCGCTTCAAAATCGGTTCGACTGAGCTGTGCATAATCGTTTCAATCACGACTATTCCCTGCTGGTCTGCCGGCACATTCAGATAATCTTTGTATGCTGGATTATGCAGGCCCGGATACAGCATCACGCCCAGCGACCCGAACCCGTCGTATTTACCGTCATTAATGTCAGCTAAAAAATGCCTTATCACCGTCGTCGGAATCATATACCCGATGTTATCCGCCTGCCTCAGCCCTTGGAACGCCACGCCCACAACCTTGCCGTCCTGTATAACAGGCCCGCCGGAGTTACCCGGGTTAATCGCCGCGTCCGTCTGAATCACAAGGTGCGAATCCGCTCCCGTGTGCGAATATGTATCCACTTGTATCCGCGAGACGATACCCTTTGTTACAGATATGCGCCTGCCTCCCATCGGGAATCCGTATGTCTCGACCGCCGTGTTTACGCCCGGTAGTTCCGCCAACTCAAGCGATTTTGTGTCATCAAAAAAGCTCTTGTCTTCAACCGCCAATAACGCCAAATCGCAGTCGTGCCCGATGAACGCCACCTTCGCGAGATACCGTTTCGCCACACCTTCTTTTTGAAGCTCAATGTATTTGTTGTTGCTTACGTTGTGTGCGTTGGTCAGTATTTTATTATCTTCGATGATAAACCCCGACCCCACCCCCTGCGCCATTGCCTTCGGCTTCCAGGGCGTTACAAAATCGAATTCCTGCCCGGCCCCACGAATCATCACAACCGATTTGTCCATCCCCCCAAGGCCCGCGGCGTAGCACGGGCTTCCAGCCCGTGAACAAATTACATTGATTAGGCAGATAAAAACAAAAACTATCAGTGAAATCCGCGGCTCAATTCCTTTTACCATTTTTTAATTCTCCGG
>Ga0187878_1001698_pt1 | contig 20831 bp, 33 predicted proteins | sample June2016WEW_17_1_FD_132979 | JGI IMG/M metagenome (GOLD analysis project Ga0187878, IMG submission 132979) | Peatland microbial communities from SPRUCE experiment site at the Marcell Experimental Forest, Minnesota, USA - June2016WEW_17_150 | ecosystem: Environmental > Terrestrial > Soil >...
ATAGAACATCTTCTTGTTCTATTGTTGGAAATATTCTAATTTTCTGAGTTAGTTGCATGATTATCTACCATCTATACTGATGCTATTCCTTTTATGACAGCATTGCTCACTATTTCGTGTATCCTTATCTTTTTACCTGTATTTTTCAATATCTCATTTTGTTTATCTATAACAAGTCTATATGCCTCATCATTTATAGCGACTGTTGTTCCCATATTATGCTCCTGTTAATATAACACATTAACATAAGCATATGATTCGGTAATTACGATACCAACCAACTTACTATTATTTCTAAATATGACCGCCCCCTAGCGATCGCGCTTGCGCGAGAGCTAACGAGCCGTGCGAGTTACTAAAGGGGGCGGAATTAAATATTTAATCTAAATATATAGACCTCCATTGATATCAATTACTTGCCCAGTTATATAGTCACCATCTTCTGATACCAAATATGCAACTGCGCCAGCAACTTCTGAAGTTTTTCCTAATCTTCCTAGAGGAATTTGTGCCAAAATTTTATCCATTATTTCTTTAGGAACTGATTTTAACATGCTAGTCTCGATAAATCCTGGGGCTATAGCATTAACCGTTATACCTTTATTCGCAAATTCTTTGGCCAATGTCTGTGTAAGGGCTATAATCCCGGCTTTTGATGCCGCATAATTTGCCTGTCCTCTATTACCCATTCTTCCTATGACAGAAGATATATTTATAATTCTACCATATTTTCTTTCTAGCATACCCTCTATAACCGCTTTAGTGCAATAAAAGGTACCATCGAGATTGACAGAAGGAACCTCGTTCCACATTTGCGGAGTCATTTTCACAAATGATTTATCTCTGACAATTCCAGCATTGTTTACAAGAATGTCAATTTTGCCAAATTTCTTAACTATTTCATCACGCATTTTATTTACTTCTTCGAAATTGTTAACATTCGCTTGATATATTTCAGAATGGCTTCCAATAGAATCTATTGATTTTGATACTTCTTTTGCACTTTCTTTTGTATCTATCTGACCTACCATCACAGATAATTTATCAAGTTCGTCTATTGTACCCATTTGATCTATAAGTCTGGATACATTTTCTGCATGTTCTTTTGTAGACTGATAGTTAATAGCGACATCTGCACCTTCTGCCGCTAATCTTAGAGCAATTGCTTTTCCAATTCCTCTTGAGCCTCCAGTGACTAAGGCTACTTTACCTTCTAACATTTTTTTATTGTCCATATTTTCATCTCCTCATGTTTTCTTAATTTTTCATATCCTCAACTTCATCTATTAATTTTTTAGCGTCTTTACATAGCCATTTTTTACCGTCCCACATGAAGACAGTTTTTACTCCAAACATCGGAATTAAAATGGCACATGTACGGCACCAGAATCTGGTAAAAGGATAATCTTTTCCATCCGGTGTCATACAATATATATACATTTCTTCTGTAGGCAGCTTTGGCTGTTTTGTTATTTTACTTTTTTGATTTAATTTGGCTAATACACCCCATTCAGCATGATTTGCATTACAGTCTGGATAAGGTTGTTCTATATCTGTTCTTTTACAGTTTTCGCAATTGGCATAAAATTCTCCATTGTAAGAAAAAGTAGATTTGCCATCATTGGCAGAAAACTTGATGATCTTACAAGGAGATTTTTTAGCCTCTAGTCTCATTTCTTTTATTTCCATATTGTTAGTATATAAAGCTATGTATTAGATGTCTTTACAAGATTCAGTAAATATGACACTGGCCAATATCTGTATTTATTAATCATATTATCTTACTATTTTCTATATCTTCCTCAATATTATTTACTGGAGTCGATCTATCTTTTTATTACCATAGCAATACCTTGTCCCCCTCCTATGCACAGTGCCGCTAAACCATATTCATCTTTTCTTCTTTTCATTTCGTGGAGAAGAGTTACCAATATCCTAGTACCGCTTGCTCCTATAGGATGACCAAGGGCAATGGCTCCTCCATTTACATTTATCTTTTCTTGATCTAATTCTAGTTCTTTAATGACCGCTAAAGATTGTGACGCAAAGGCTTCATTAAGTTCTATAAGATCAATATCATCTATAGTCAGACCAGCCTTTTCTAATGCTATTCTTGTTGCATGAACAGGTCCCATACCCATTATTTCAGGGGCCACTCCATATGAACAATAACCTTGGATAGTAGCTAAAGGTTCTATATCTTCATTTTCGGCTCTTTCTTCAGACATTAAAAGAACGGCTGCCGCTCCATCATTGATACCAGATGAATTTCCGGCTGTCACTGTCCCATCCTTTTTGAAAGCAGGTTTTAATTTTGAAAGTATTTCTTTGGTAGTTCCAAATCTAGGAAATTCGTCTTGGTTAAAAAAAGTGGAATCTCCTTTTGGTTGCGGAATTTCTACGGGAATTATTTCATTTAGGAATCTTCCACTTTTGATTGTATCCTGAGCTTTATTCTGGCTTTTTGCTGAAAATTCATCCTGTTCTTCTCTTGATATATCATATTTTTGAGCCACATTCTCTGCTGTAACTCCCATATGACAGTTACCAAAAATATCCCAAAGTCCATCATATATCATAGAATCTACAAGTTCATCGTTTCCCATCTTTGCGCCCCATCGAGCTTTTTTAATGAGATATGATGCCTGAGACATACATTCCATACCGCCTGCTAAAACTACTTCAGCATCTTCTAGCATTATAGATTGTGCTCCCAAGATAACAGACTTTAGTCCTGAACCACAAACCTTATTTACAGTATATGAAGGGATGTTTTGAGAAATCCCTGCCGCCATTGCAGCCTGTCTTGCTACGTTCTGACCATGTCCAGCAGAAAGAACATTTCCCATTATAACTTCATCCACATTGTCGCCTTTAAATGGCGTTTTACCATTTGTTGATCCTGTACGTTTTAATGCTTCTTTCAATACTATGGAGCCAAGTTGTCCAGGGTTGAAATCCTTTAAACTTCCTCCAAATTTTCCTACTGGCGTTCTTACGGCAGATGCTATTACTACGTTGTTCATATATTTACTTCCTTTTTTACCTTTTCTCTTTTTTATCTTCTTTCCAATATATCTTCTAATAGGCCGTCTATATTTAACATGTATCTGACTCTTTCTAAATCTATGTCATCCAACATATTTTCATTTTCTATTATATTTCTGCCCATTGTTCTTTCTAAATCTATGCCATCCAACATACTTTCATTTTCTATTATATTTCTGCCCATTGTTCTTTCTAAATCTATGCCATCCAACATATTTTCATTTTCTATTATATTTCTGTCCATTGTTTTCCTTCCTTTATTTCATATTATTTATTATTTTTTATAACTTTTTTTAGCATATCTATAATCGCATATCATATCATAGTTTATTACTCCTGCTCGCAAATTAAATTACAAGCCCTCCATCAACAGGTATTACCGCACCGTTAATAAAACTTGCCTTGTCTGATGCTAGATAAAGTAGAGCGTATCCTACATCATCTGGCCGTCCTAGCCTTTTTAATGGTGTCTTTTCCTTCATCATGTCTAATATCTTCTTTGGTACTTTTGCTGTCATCGGTGTATAGATGAACCCTGGTGCTACAGCATTGACTCTTATTCCCTTTCTTCCTAATTCCTTTGCCAGAGTCTTCGTCATTCCAATCAATCCTGCTTTTGCCGCAGAATAATTAGTTTGACCCACATTACCGTATATTCCTACTATTGACGACACATTAATTATTACCCCTGTACCATGTTCTATCATTGTATTAACGACCGATCGTATCATATGAAAAGGCCCTTCGAGATCAATATCAATAACCTTATCCCATTGTTCATCAGTCATTTTCGTTATCAATGCGTCCTGTACTATTCCTGCATTGTTTATTAGAACATCTATCTTACCATATTTATTTAGAACCTCTTGAGTCACTTGTTTTATTTGTTCTCTATTAGATATATCTAATTTAGCAAAAAATACGTCTCCTTGGTTGTCAGGGTCTTCTGCCAAAATTTTCACTATTTCATCTATAGTCTCTTTTCCACCTTTTTCATCTATATCTACTACTACAACTTTAGCTCCTTCTTTGGCGAAAAGTTTCGCCGTCTCTCTTCCAATTCCGCTTCCTGCTCCAGTAATAATTACTACCTTGTCTTTAACTATCATTTTGAATCTCCTCTTGTTTATCATCTAGTATTTGTTCGCAATCTACTATTTGCTCGCAATCTACTATTTGTTCATGACATTGTTTCCAACAGAAATCTGATAAATCTATACTATCTTCGAACTCAAATGCCTCTTTTTCATTTATATCAAGAACAATTCCTCTAATAAACAAATAGTTCTTATCTAATTCGAGCTCTTTAACCTGAATCTTATAAGATTCATTTCCTAATTCAGAATTTAATTCAATTTTCATGTTATGTGTATTTACCTCATTTTTCATGATCTCAATCTTAACCATTCTGCTATTTTTGGACATACCTCTTTTTGAGATTTAGAACCGACAAAAATTCCTATATGTCCGGTAGGAAATATTAATAGCTCTTTATCAGTACTCGATACTGCGTCATTCAGTGGTACACTTTGGTCATTAGATACCAAATGGTCATATTGCGCCATTATATTGAGTAGCGGCATATTAATATTTTTTAAATTTATAGTGTTTCCGTTTAATTTCATCTCATTTTTGATAAGGAGATTCTTCTGATAACAATCCTTCATAAATTGTCTATATGCTTCTCCAGCTTGATCTGGACTATCAAATATCCACTTTTCCATTCTCAGAAAATTTTTAATATTTTCTTCGTTAGTAGATTTACAAGCCGCATCTTCCCCACAATCAACTTTTTCAAATAATCCTATATATTTATCGATTAAAAGTCTAAATGGGTCCAATAGTAAAAATCCTGCATTTAGTAGATCACCAGGAACAATACCATAATAATCTACTATCTTATCTATATCTAAATTCCTTGCCCATATGTTCAGAAGACATTTTTCTGTATCAAAATTTATTGGCGATACAACTGTAATCAAGTTCTTGACATTATCAGGATGTAGAGCAGAATATATTACAGAAAAGGTTCCTCCCTGACATACTCCAAGAAGTGTTATCTTGTCTATTTTATGAATTTCTTTGATTTTATTCACACAATTATGTATATAATCATTAACATAATCGTCAAGAGTAATATATCTGTCTGATCCAGAGGGATAGCCCCAGTCCACTACGTAGAGATCGAATCCTTCGCTTAATAATTTCCTTATTACACTTTTGTCTGGTTGAAGATCTAGAATATAATATCTATTTACGAGCGCATATATCACAAGGACTGGAGTGGCGTTTGGTTTTTCAACAGATGGAATATAATGAATAAGTCTCATTTTATCTTCGGTATAGATCACTTCTGAAGGCGTAGTTCCAACAGAGAAATCAGGAGATTTCATGAGTATTTCTATTCCCTTAACAAATCTATTGAAGTCGTCATTTAAGACAGCATTTTGCTGTTCATAGTTTATATCACTTTTGTTATTCATGGTGCCTGACTCTTTTGATCATCTATCTTTTTAGATACTTCACTAATCTTATTGCCTAAATCTGTTTGAATATCTGTCTTCATTTTTTTAGACGCATCATTAATTTTCTTATCTATATCTAATTGGATATCTATCTTCGTCTTTTTAGAAGTCTCGGCTATTTTTTTATCTAGATCCAATCTAGTGACCTTTTTGTCTAATTCTGATTTGATATCTATTTTTTGGTCGTCTACCTTCTTATATAGTTCGTCTACCTTCTTATATAGTTCGCCTACCTTTTCATTAATATTATCGCATAAACCGTCTGAATCACATAGAACACTTTCTATCTTTTGTTCATGCTCACCTATAGTTTTAGATATATCGCTAGTCTTCTTATCTAAATCTCTCAATGTCTTTCTCAAGGTATATAGATCTTTGTTTATTTCATCAATGTCAGTTTTCGTAGGAAGATTGCTCGGTTTTAGAATATTTTCTTCAGTCATCTCTCTATTATATTTTTGGTAATCTATGAAATGTGTCATCAACTTTCCCATATCAGAGTTAAAATGTCCGCATTTCATAAATTCTTTCAATGTTTCGCTATATGTCTCAAGCCAGATCTTGTAGAAGTCCTTATATTTTGTGGTGGTTATTTCTCCTTTACTCTCTATTATCATTTTTTCATACGTTTTCTTCATAGCATCTGTAAATACAGTTTGGAAATTGATATTTGATTCTACCCATGTATTATATAAATTTACATATACAGGGAAACCTTTCATTATCTTTTCTTGTTTTTCGCGAATAGGACCAAATGTCGGTACATGTGCCAACTTTCCAAATGTTGATTGATAACTATTCATCCACGTATCAAAAAATTCCTGTGTTGAATCAAGATATGTTTTTAAAGGATCGGCCGAAGCCGTCCTTTGATTTTGTTTTTCTTCAGATTCTTCCATATTTAAGTCCTATTTATGCTCTATATGCGGTTCCGCATGGCTGTGTCCAGAAATCTGACATCTTTTTTAGATTATCCATGTATATGTTTGCTACATTCTTAACAGGTGTCAAATATTCTTTGAACGGACTGGCTGTTGGCATATTATCGAAGAAACTATCAAAAGCCTTTTGATAAATTTTTATCCACAGATTGCATGTTTCTTTATATGCTTCTTGATTTTTTGGCTGTTTTGCTAATTCTTTCGACTTAATGGATAATTTTTCCAGAGTCGTCATCCAGGATTTATATAAATCTGTATAGACTTGTGTACTATGAGCAAAGGTCTCAAAAGTTGCTTTTAGCTGTTCTTCTGCTTTTTTTGGATCTTGTACAGATTTGATGCTGAGGAGTTTACCATAAGTCTTTTGATAAACATTTGTCCACAAATTATAGAATTCCTTGTAATCTTCTGGAGTAGATTTTCCCTTGGATATCTCTTCTGATTTCTTAGAAAGTTCAAGAACGGATTCCATCCATGTTCCATACAGTTTCGTGTATGAATCATTCCACAATTTTGAAATCTTTATAAATGTGTCAGAATATATATCCGGTATGCCAGTATATTTTTCGAACATCTCTCTGATATTATCTCTGAATGGAAGAGTTAGAAGTTCATCAAATATTTTGGCATATGATTTGATCCACAAATCGTACACTTCTTTATATTTTATGGGGTCTGTTTCTCCTTTAAGGACTTCTCTTGTCAGCTTAGAATTATCTTCTAATTCTGTTATCCAATTTTTGTATATGTCAGTTGATTTCTCTGCTCCGACTAAGAATTTTTCTAATATTTCCTTATTGGTTTCTGCAGTAGGAACTTGTCTAAGATCTACTTTTCCTTGGAATGTCTTTGCCCATGTATCATAAAATTCTTTATATTTATCTTGGGAATTTGAGCTTGCGGCATCAATTGCCTTTTCAAATAATTCCCCTGTGGACTCTAGCCAAGGTCTATACAACTTTAAATAGGACTCTTCCCACATTTTTGAGATTGCTGTATAGCTCTCTATCCACGTATTAAATATGTTTTCATTCTGTTCTTCGCCTTTTATTTCAGTGTCTTGTATTTCATTTTCTGCCATGTTCTGTTATTTTCTCCTTAATTTATTGTTTTTTATTTTTTGTTCTCTATTTCTCTAGCGTTTTTTTGTATTATATAGTTGAGAATCAATTTATGCGCCACATAGTCTTTTAATGTCACATAATGGTATATGATATTCTTCAGATGTGTTAAGTTCAGCATTTTTTAATGCATTGTATTCGTCCATTCCTTTGCATATAAATTCTGTTCTTCTTTTCGATATGTCTCTTAAGACATCAAATATGTCCATATTTACTCACCCTTATTTTCTTACTCACATTTCTCAAATTTAATCTTGTCTACTTTTACTTTAACTTTCTTATTATATTAGTAATATCAATTTCTTCTAGTTCTATGTTACTTCTATGAGCAACATTGAAATAGCCGTAGTCTTCATTACCCTTATATTCTTTATATTTTACTATTTCCATTGTCAATCTCCTTTCGTTTTTCTATATATTGTCAGCAATACCGTTTTTATACCTTAGACGTATTGCTAACAATATACTGATGATACTCATGTTATATATAGCTGATGCCTATATAATGTATAGTGCTATATATACTATATAGTTAGATGTTGTACCTATAATGCTGCGATTGTGCTAAGACATATTAGATTGTACTAGATTAACTGTTATGAGACTATCCAGAAAATCATATATATCCTCTGCTACCAATTATCAGTTTTTATCAGTGTAACACCAATATCTATTTTTGACCCCTTCTTTATTACAATATTGAGATAAACATCCAACTATTTTGCCAATATACCGTGTGGCAGCTTTGGCTTGTGGATTTCTATCTCATTATTAGAACATAAAAAAACGAATATTTAATATATATACTACATAAGAGTGGCTATATACGCACGTCTTATATATAAGCGTTTTGCTATAAGAATAACGCGAATTAGTACGACAGATTACGATAAATTAGGGCTATTCGCGGCATTATCGTTAGTTTATGTTCTTTTTTATACGGTTTTTATGTCCATCCCTAAATACTATATATTTTTCTAATATCATATAGTGGTATATGATACTCATTGGAAATGTCAAATTCAGCATTTTTTAATGCGTGTTTTTCATCCATTCCTTTTTTTATCAGATCCATTTTTCTTTTTGATATGGCATTTAAAACATCAAATATGTCCATATTCGTCGACCCTTAATTTGTTAGTTTTTATTCTTTAACTATTCCAACAGGCTGAGAATCTGCAATAAATCTAAATAACTGCTTTGGATACGGTAGTTCAGTTGTTTGCAGACTTAACATGTAATCTGTTTCTGAACATAGGAAAATTGCATTTCTCTCCTTTGTTCCCCTAATACATCTCTCTATCCCAAAGTTAGCTTCTGGCATGATGTTCATAATGCATCACCCATTTCCAAATATATCAGGATACTGGTATGCTATACGAAATATGGTATTATACCATTCATGAATCATTATAATATGTTCACTATCATGATATTGTTTCCATGTTCTTTTATTATAATTTGAGCAATTTAGCCAAATTCTGCATGGGCATTCGCCTTTGATGCAAGCAAAGATGATTCCTTCTTTCTATTATTTTTGACATTTTCTCTCCTTTCTTTAGTCTATTTTAATAGGAGGTGATACAGGCAATAGACCTTAGCCTGTATCCCTGACATTTATTCGTATTTTGTCTGTACTTATATATATTGTCCTGCAATAACTTTAATTGTCTTGTTACTATATTTACTTTACTGTTCAGGCAAATATTGTCACGAACATTACGTTTTTGTAATAATAGAGGCAATCTTTGCTTTATTTCTAATATCATTTCATAATTACTATCGTGTCTAAGAGTGCTTATATACGCATACCTTATATATAAGCCTTGTTTAACATGATTAATAATGAAATAGCATGATTAATAGTGTTAAATTCAGAATGCTTACTCGTAGTAGCACCTATAAACGGTTGTGCAAAGACGTTTGTAAATCAAAAAAGATGATCAAAATCCATCATTTATTATCATGAAAGGTTTAGAAGATATTACTCTCTTGCGTTCAACCAGTCCAATACACTTTTTATGAATTTTATTATTACCATATTGCAACATATCATTACCACTTTTATTTCATATCTTCTTTTATTTTATCATCTATCAAAGTCAGTCCCTTTTTGATAGAAATGTCTGCCAGTTCTCCGACAGATATTTTTATGCCTTTCTTTAACAATTCTGTTTGCTTTTCTGCCATTAATATTCTTGTCTCGTCTTTTATTGCTACCGATGTCGACATTTTATCACCTCATAAGCTAATAAGATAATAACCCTATTGTTTTATAAGTATATAAAACTACCTTTATCGCTTAAGGCGTGCCCAATTTAAGATAACTATAAGACGCTGTAAGACAGTTCAAGTTAAATCCCTGGCTAATATTGTTACTATGCTACACAACATAATCTGATATGTCCTAATAAGTCATTTATGTAATCAATATCATATCCATAATAGGAGTCTTAGATTCGAAACGTACCCATAATAGTATCTAATAATGGTGTAAAGATTTTATGCAGACTTGATGTAGAATGCCGTATTGGTTATGCATAAAATTAAATAATACCATGCATGAGTATTGTACATAGCTATCGTACTATCAAAAATGGAATATGTGCCCAAAAAGAGCTAGGACTATAAGTCAGTTCAGTCAAATATAGATACCAAGAATATTTTTCAAATATCGAAAAGGCGCTATATAGATACTATACGGCTGTCAGCTAATTATATCAACAATTCTGAAGATAAAATAAGCGAGTAGAAAAGTATCGATATGAATAAATCAAAATAGCCCCGTTAATCGTATGTGTTGCCAATATATTTAATTCCAAACACTTATACCAATATGTACCCAAACTTAACTTGGCGCATATCGATAAGTCGTAATACGTTCTGCAGCATGTGTGCAAATAAACTATGTATTCAAGGCTATCGAATGAACCAGCGATCTAAAAAAGCACCAACGAGAATAAATCAAAATAGCCCCTGATGCTCCGAAGGCTCATCGTTTGCATCTATTAGCACATGCTTAGGGGGGCTATATAAGCACCCTGAACTTAACTTGATACGTCTTGATAATATATGTATGTAATGCTACCGAATGAACCCGTACTATAAAATCTAGTGTACGGAACGTAAAAAAGTATTATACAAGTTATCTTTATTTCGGATCAGTATATATAAAACAATATGATAATCGTAATATGTCCAAAATAGACAATATGTCTTTAATAGGATTGAAAGATTCATAAAAGGCATCTTTGACCCATTAAATATATCACAATAATATCTTATAATAGAAAAGTACTATGGCATCAGCAGACCTACTCACGCAGGTTTCAGCTGGGCCTAGGCGTGCAGAGTACGGCCATCATTTAAGCATTCTAGAGCACTTCCTGCAAAGTACCTGATCGTCTCTTAATGACATTAGAATAACCGTTTTTAAATCTTAAAGATCACTATTGACCTCCAGGATAAAAAAGGCTTTCCTCAACTAATATTTTTTAAAAAAAGTACAGCAATTAGCTTTGATTAGTACTATGTTCTGTAGTCAAAAAACGCATTAGTGACTACGTGACTACACTCAACCGTTATTTTCTGACAGTCGATAATTAAATAAAACGTAAAAGAAGTATTTATAACACCACGAACAAAATAGGTTGAAGGGTTAAAGGCGTAACGCAATGAGGCGGACTATCTTAGAAATGTTTCCATGTAAAAATTTGCGTGAAGTCCGTATTTTTAAAAAAAAATCTGTTTCCAGAATAAATTATTTATCTAATTCTTCAGTTTGAGATGCACCAAAATTAGAAAGTACAACGCCTTTTCTGCGTATGCTATCAACATATTCTCTCGTAATTAACCCATCTCCCTCAAGTCTACTTAATATACTAAATAATGTGGTATCTTCCATTATAAACTGTTTTAACTTCCCCTTTTCATATGCCGTATGACCGGTAGATAATGTATCTTTTATAAATTCTTCTGTCCAGGACTTTAAATCTGCGAACGTATTTTTCTTATTTTCCTCGGCAAAACTGGATGCGTCCGTCATAGTTTTTTCTTTTGACTTTAATCTATGTCTAAGACCTTCTAATCTAATATTGATTTTGTTTTCTTCTAAAGTCTCTATATCAATTTTCATATCTTTGATGAAATCTTCTGTACATGCATCTCTGATCTCTCTAATTATAGGAAGCATCTGTATATATTTTACAAATCCATCTCTTACTATATCAGATGCAAATCTAGCATCTATTTGATTATGAGAAATAAGATATTTTGCGTATGATAGAGCCTTTTCTTCAATTCTAAAACTTATCTTTTCTCTTTCTTCCGTAAGTTTAACCGTCACTATATCTCCATGTCCTTTATCATCGGTAATTTGATATCCGTACTGCTGTTTATGCCGTCCAGATTTATCTTTAACTTTTTTGCCTTGTCCATCTCCAGATCCAATTGTTGGAGAGAAAATTATGCGAGTTAACTCTTTCATTTGTTCATTCAATTTTTCAGAATCAGGATGTCTATCTCCAAAACTTTGTATAAAAGGTCTTTGATTTTCTTCTGTTATAATAAAATTTATGTACATCTCTCTTTTAATATCTTCCAGAGCATATCCAGGATAGTTTTCATGACCAATTTTTATAGACCTAAATTCAATACTCTTTTTGTCTTGTTTAGTCGCCCATTCTTCGAATGTCATATCTTCAAAAAATTTGTTATTCATACTAAACCTCTCTAGCTTATCCTTTGGGTTGTAATTCTAATATGTGTATATTGTCGATATCTTTATCTTTTTTATAACAGATAATCATATCAGCATGATCGTGTCTGTGTAATAAAAAATTGCTAGATAAATCTTCTAATTCAATTAGAAAACTCTTGTTATCTATCAGTTCAATAAAAGTGTTATAAATATTTTTATCTATCATCTTACTTATAGGTATATATGGTCCAGGCATATCCGTCATACAACAATTTTCATATCTGTATTTACATTGATAATCAATTCCTTTTACATGCCTATGTAATACTTCAAATCCAAGTGCCTTAAAGACATAATTTTCAAATGGAGATCCGTGATTATCGGTAAACCACATATTGAGCTCTTTCTCGCCTTCGAGAATAGGAAACGGAGTAAGATTATAATCAATCATAATATGACACCTTTTTGTTATATAATCATATATTATATCATGGCCTGTATTTACAATGTTCCAAAAATCATCACTGTGCATATCAACATTTTTATATTTTTCGACATAATCTTTAATTTTTCCAAAAAACTCTCTTGTTATATTTTCAATTTTATCATACGCATCGGAATTGTATCTACATTCTTTTTCGTAAGCAGACTCTAATTTATCTGCCCAATTGTCTAATATCTCAATCTTACGATGTTTACGATATTCCTTCTTTGTTGCATATTCTCCGTCTATTCTTTTTACACCGTGCATCTTATCTGCTGTATCTTTAATTGTCATGTTTCCTATCCCCTTTTCAATCTAATAATCCCAATCTCAAATAAAAGTTTAATCCAGTAATCTTATCTTTAATTGACATAACTATCTCTATTTCCTTTCTAAATCTACGTTCTTTTATTGAGCCATCTTATCAATCATTATATGTACAGCATTACTCAGAAATAGTCCTATTGAAAATGCGATCATAATCTTAATATTGATATAGCCTAAAATCCAATATGTATCATATCCCAAAGTTTTTATTGCTATGCAGATTATTGCCAATATCAATAAAATATATATTACCTTTAAAAACCATCCAATAAATATTGTCCCAATCCCCTATGTTTACTTAATTTTCTTATTGGATATGACAGAATTCCTAATCTTTGTCCTGGTTTTGAATCTGTATCAAGGTCTGGAGTGAATATCTCTGTTCCTAATACATATGACACCATGAAAATTATGATGATTTTGAAATCTTGTTCTAAACCAATATAGAAATTTATAATCAAAAATATTGACAGTGCTATATAATTTACTATTCTATGCGTAGCATCGTTCGGCATTATCAAATATTATATAAAATCTTTCATAGGTTTTATATATTTTACTGCTATCATTCCGGTGCCATCCATTTCATCTGTCATCACAAGTATTTTTCCATAAAAAGAGTTCAAAAGTTCATTATCAAATAATTTTTTTTCTTTTTCAAATATTCTGATTAATAGATCAGAAATCTTTCCTAATTTATCAATATCCTCTCTTGATAATCTTACTGCTTCTTCAGTTGGCATATTTTCTTCACCTTTAAAGTCCATAAGTATATTATATACTAACAATCATCTCATAATAGTTGATCAGCTATGGTCTCTTAAATGTAGAATTGTCGTATTTTATAGCATCAGGTAATATATAAAATCCGCTGACTTTACATTCTTTAGTAGCTTCGGTTCTTTCTTTTACTGTCTTTATATTTCTTAATACATTGTCATATAGTATTAATACTTCTGGGTCGGCATCTCTGGCTTCTAATGTCTTTATTCTTTCATCTGTTCTGTTAATTAATTCGTCAAGAGATTTAACTATATAACTCTTTTCAAATGGATAAATGCATTCGCATCTGCCTATTGTCTCTTTTTCCATCATTTATCTCCTTCTATTGTTTATCGATATTCATTATAACTAAATCGTCATCATAGCCTTTAATATTGTTGACATCTTTACCAAACGTTTTTAAAGCTCTAAGGATAGCTTCGGATTCATTATTTTCTGTGTGAACTACCTCTCGCTTAAGCTTCAAGGCTTCCTGTATCATTGACCAAACTTGCTCTGACGTAAGGAATATTATTGAAATATTTCAGATCTGCCAAAGTAGAGGCTATAATCTCATCAGGCGTTAATTCGATACGTTCCGTACCTATTTTTATCAGGCCCTCGTTCTCAAGATTTATTGCAGAATTCCAGTCTCTGTCTATCTTATTTTTACATTCTGGACTTTTACAGATATATATTCTTTCATCTAACCCAATTTCTTGTATGTTACCACATTTTGAACATTTCTTTGTAGAAGGAAAGAATCTATCTATCTCAACAGGAGTACGTACATTGAGTGTAAGTGTACTTATTATCCCTCCTATTGAAGTTTCTAGGATTCTTCTACCCCATATTATTTGCCATGATTTGACATTCTCATCTTGGTAACACACAATCTGATATAGGTCTTTAAATCTATGAACAATCTTATTTTTTATATCTGTCTTTTTATTATTTAATTTGTCATATTCTTTTTGGATTTTGATTCTTGTCTTATTCCAATTCTTTCCAAATCTTTCTTGTCTACTTAATTTCTTGTGTTTCTTTCTTAGACTCTTAGGAATAGGTATCCCATATTCAATCTTTACACCATTAGAAAGTACTATTTGGCGGGCTATTCCAAAGTCTAATCCTACGTGCCTTATATGAGAAACTTTTTCTTCTTTCTTATCCTGATAAGTCGTTATGTGTAAATAGAAATCTCCGTGTTTTTTAATTAAGTTGGCATTTGCTATCTCTAAATCTTTAGGTATCTGATTCAATCCTCTGACTCTCATATATTGTTTTATTCCCTGTATCTTAATATAATTTTCATCTAGAATCTTATAAGTATTTTCATATTGTATCAACGGAATAGAGCTGACATCGCTCTTAAATTTTAGTTTACCTACTTTTCTACCTTTTTTCTTTTTCTCAGACAATCCATTTATATCATCTTTTATTCTATTCATTAATTCCTGCTTCATCTGAGATGATAAATAATTTATATCTCTTATATCATATCTATATCCAACTTTGACAGGGACTTTCTCTATTTTATAATCCATATCAAAGATATTTTCTTGATTTTTACCATATCGAATTTTAGAAATAATGTGATTACAAAACCACTTTGCATCTAAGAACATTATATTCAATTGATTTTCTGTAACTTTATTAAGATGAGACTTGTCTATCTTTATTTCAAATGTCATACATGTCTGATTTTTTCTCCTTTCTTTGGTATCATTCAATGTAGATAGCCAGTCATCTTTTGGTGAAGGTCTGACCTTATATTCTTTCGTTCTGTGTTTTGATCTGAACTTAAGGTCTTCGTTGTCGAATAATTCTATATTCAGAAATTCACATCCTAGATTCATCAGCTTTATATTTATTGGCGGATTCTTTGATAATCATATTATCATTGTTATGCATATTCATCTCAACTCTAAAGATGCTGAGTTTTCTATATTGTTGAATATAAGAACAAAAGCCTTCTCTTTTAATTTGCTCTGCTGTCTTTTTTGACCTCATTCCGTGAAACAATGGATATCTTACCAACATAATTTATCTATTAATAATAATTTGAGTCGACATTTTTTATCTGTTCTGCTACTTGTTGATATATATGACTTTTCAAATCATCACTAATATGTTCTGGATTTTCTAAATTATTTCTCATAGATCCAAATTCATCCTCGCTTAATAATAATCTGATTCTAAAGATGAACATGATGCCCACTTATTGTTTTCACAAACGATAATATATCCTTATTATCACATTTATCCGTTTGCAAGTTAAGTTCTTCTAACATTTCTGTTGACAGCACTTTGCTACGATTTATGGTATTTATTTGTGTATCTATAATTTTAGGCATTCATATCACCTTGACAACTTTAGTTGTTCATTATGACAGTTTTAAATGGATAGTTATAACTCTATAATTTCTCTATCAGAAATATCATCAAGCCATTTTTTTATAAGTCCTGAACCCTCGGATTTAACTTTATCAAGTTCAATCATTCCTTTAATTGCTAATCTTTTCAAGTTATCTTTTCCAATATCTTTTATGGTCCAGCATTCTACTTTGTTGGTATCAATATCTGTAGATGTACAAACGGTTCCTTTTGTCATATCTATAGATTTCGCCAATAATGCTTTTAGGACATCAGTATAAGATGGAGAGTTTATAGTAATTCCTTTAACCCCAGTAATTCTTTCGTGGGATGCTCCAATGCCTTTCATCATTCTAATTTTTAATTCATCACTAATCTTTAATTCTTCGCTTGGCAGAATTTTTCCGTCTTTTCTAAGTTCTTGTTTTACGCTATATAAATAAGGATGAGTATGAAAATTTCCATAGGCGGTAGTTTCAGAAGGACAGTCTGTTCTAGGATCTCCCAAATGTATACTACATTCTGTCCCTTGACAAGATTTAGATGGAATTAATTTTTCTTCTTTATTCTGGCAAAGGAAGAATCCTCTTTCTTTTCCAGATTCTTTACTTATTTTAATATCTTCTATGAATCTAGATCTTAATTCTTGAGTAATTTTATCTTTTATCATAAATTTATTATCTCTTTATCAAATAAAGGTTTTATCCATTCTCTAGGCTTATCTTCTATTCCTTGTTTATGTTCTTCAGCGGTTCTGGAACAATCTTTAATTTTTACCTTTTCACTTTTTACAGTCCAACATTCTACTCTGGTTAAATCTAGATCACTGCCGATACACATCGTTCCTTCTGTCCGTCCTATGCATTGACTTATCAATGTACCTACAGCATCATGATGGGAAGGTGTCTGTAGCGTTATTCCATCTTTCGCAAAATCTCTTTTATAAATCTTTGTAGCTCTTTTAAACTCTTTTTCTGTTGGTTTACGACCATAAAATTTTTCTATGTCTGGTATATATGGATGTGTATGAAATCCTCCCTGAACCTTATCTGGACAATCTCCATATCTTATAAAAAGTCCACAATCTGTTCCTATACATTCTTTCTTAGGAGCATATAATTGATCGTTTAGGCATATAAGAAAACCGGTTTCTTTTCCAGTTTTTATAGACTCTTTGATCTCTTCTAAAAATCTCTTTTTCAGATCAGGAGTTATTCTATCTTTTATCATAATATTAAATTTATAATATAGCTCATCGTCAATTTTATATCTCCGTCATCACATAATACACTGGCAACTCTAATGTTATATTTTTGAAGTGTATATCTAATGCTTACACGTACAGCATCATCAGTTTTCTTTATAAATTCTGGACCAAGAACTTTTTTCATGTATGATATGTTTGTTATAAATTTTTTTTGAGAACTCTTATTGATCTCTTGTTCTATCCATTCTAAAATACTGACATATTCTCCTTCTTCTGTAGTTATTAGATTATCTATAAGTGCATGGTCGTAAATGCCTAGTCCCATATATGTCATCCTTTATTATAATTTCTTTTCATGAATATTATGTGTCATTGCGTGTGTATATCTGGCGCAGAACTGTGTATATATGGACTTTGGCTCTCGATCGCCGTTCGTTGGCATCTTATATTTTCTAACTTTAATGTTTCCCAATTTAGAACCCAAAATTTCCACTGTTCATCCAGGTAGTGCTGAGTAATATCCACCAGTCTAATGCCAATCCTTGAAGGACATATTGATATGGGAGATAGCCATATCCTTTGTCACCCCATGTTGTTCCCCACGAGTTAGGGATAATTAATGCTCCAGTAGTTGGACTATTGTCATTATTGTTGGTAATGACCATATTGTCATCGTATCCGACGGCACGTACTGCGTGCCCACCCACAGTATTTTCATTTCTGCTTGGGAATGGTATTTTACCACTTTGTCCTGCCTGAGTATATGAGCTATAGACCGTAAATCCAAATATTGATGGAATGCCTGCTGCTAGATGCGTCTTGATACTATTGAGCAATGTGCCAGTAGTAATGTTTGACGAATCAAGTCTTGCATATTGTATCGCTTTATAGTCCTCAGCTAAGGCATAGCACATCGCTAATGGCTCTTCATCATATTTAGCTGTATCGTAAGGCCAGTATTTCTCTGGTGGGACTCCCAGCATCACCAGAGCTCCCAACATATTTCTTATCTCTGCTCCAGTATCTCCTGTCACTTGCATAAGATTTCTTGTTGTCTTATATAAGAAAAGACGAGAAGGGTTTATATAATTACCGAATGCCTTTCGTTCAAAGTACTCAATAGCTCCAGCACCTGCATTCGCAGTGCAGCTCCCAAGGTCACCTTGATCATAAATTGGTCCGCACCACTGTCTCAAGTCTACTTTTGTAGGAAGTATAGTCGGTGTAGATCCTAATATGCCCATTTTCTTTAATATAGGATTTATTGCTGGATGTTCTGTTGTATAGTCTCTGAAGTCAGGCTTGTCCGGGATCCAGCCCATTTTATATGTATTGTTTATATTTTCGTATGTCATTTTATTTACCCTCTTTATCACAAGACCATTATCTATTATCTTCTATTAACTTTCATTTTTCAATATCCGTTGGAAGACATATTTCTCATAATCCGCAGCCACGTCTTTTCCATCTATTATTATCAAATTCTCATCATTCCGGAGTTCAGCATTCAACGTATAGTTGTATGAACCAGTGGCCACAGTTTGTGCATCGACTATGGCAACCTTGTTATGCATAAGAGCGGTTTGTCTAGTTGCAATTCTAATATCAACACCTGCCTGTGTTAGCTTATGTATCATTGCTGCCATATAAGAGTTTTTACTCTCAGTACTATCTGCAACAATAATAACTTCGACTCCTCTCTTATGAGCATTTATCATAGCATTAACAATATCTGGTTCTGTTAATGAATAAATGGCTACATGAGCAGTTTTCTTCGCTTTGCTAAAAAGATCTATTAAAGCTCCGGCACAATCAAATTTTGGATCTTTGGTTGGTGTCGTACCTAAACTGAAATAGACTCCTCTTACTGTCCCTGTTGCTTGCAGAGCTACATTTCCTATCATAGTTTCCTTCGTGAATTTGTATCACTCTCTTATATAATCGCATCCCCCAACTTCATCTAGATATAATAGATACGGTTCTCCAACTATTTTTTGTATCACACCTATTTTTCCTTTTTTAATCTTATCGAGGCACGTTTCTATACTATCTATAGCCTTATATCTATCACATGCAGGTACCAAAATCTCAAATGTCCCTAAATCATCTTTATATTTTCCGACCCAGATTCTTTCGCATGACATCATTTTGCTGTTATTCGACAGTACTTTGTCACCGTTCTTGTTTGGCATATCTATTTTATCAATATTTTCATTGCATCTTTTATTCTATTATCAACGCTTCCAGTCAATATATAATGTTTAATTCCGTATAAATGTAAAATTGTCTGAATTATAGCATCTATTCTCATCTGATATATTATATCAGTACTCCTAAAACCGTCATCTTTTGGATAGAATTCAGGTATCAATAAAAAAATATGACTGTAAATTTTGGCATTTTCTATCGCTTTTTTAATATATAGATCATTATCATAAAGATTAGCCCTATTAGCACAATTATTAATCCAGTAGGATAAATTATCCAGAGAACTTCTATCAGAAATAAATTCTTTGTATTGACTTTCTGCTATGATTTGTTGTTCTAATATATCTTTTTGTAATATCATATAACGTTCTGATGATACATTGAGAAGTTCATTTCTATCATATCTCCTCGCAATCTCTGTTATTATGGGTATATTTAATCTATTTGATAATTCTTTTCCAATCAGAGATTTCCCAGTACTTTGGCTGCCTATTATCGCTATCTTGTACATAAATATCTATATTTACCTAAGGAATATATCTCAATATAGTGTCAAATTTTCCTGATAATTCTACCAGTGTTTCGAGATAGCACGATCTCAAAATAAGAGCTTCTTCCAACTTATCTGTATCTGTTATATCGTTAATACTTTTATGAATACCATTGAACCTATTTGCTACCCATGCTATTTGTTCTGCTAATATATCCAGATCTTCATCCGTTATATCTGCAAATTTTGGGACATAACATTTTCCTTCTCTTTTTGCTTTATCTATGGCTTCAGCAATTCTTTTTGATTCTGTATCTCCCATTTTATCACCCATTTTCATAATTAGTTGTTCAAATATTATAAATTGTTAGGCTATTAAAACTATTAACATTGTTGAACATTACCTTACCAATATTGGTATTAATCGTTAACATTGTTAATAATCTCATTTAAGAGATATCGTTTGACCATTAACTCAGATTCTTATACAGAGTACCCATCAAATTTTGATAGTTCTTCGTCATCAAATCTGAGACGCTTAATCTTTTAGGCACAAGCCCGTGTGGACAGCTTTAGCTGTTGTACACACTACTCCCTCCATTATGTCAAATACATTAAATCTTGGGTCTACATTTCTCAATCC
>Ga0187878_1001699_pt1 | contig 20831 bp, 21 predicted proteins | sample June2016WEW_17_1_FD_132979 | JGI IMG/M metagenome (GOLD analysis project Ga0187878, IMG submission 132979) | Peatland microbial communities from SPRUCE experiment site at the Marcell Experimental Forest, Minnesota, USA - June2016WEW_17_150 | ecosystem: Environmental > Terrestrial > Soil >...
CCAACGCTCCACCCTCCTGGCCATATGGGGAAAACCCAATTTCCAGGGGGAATTGTTTTGTTTTCCTTTACGCACCTTTAGTCAGGATTAAGCGCGTTTAAGCATTTTTTGTGACATGGCTGTTACACGGGGAGGAGTCTGCCAAAACTATTTCTTGCCCGTTGGGACAAGCCGCTTGAGTTCTTCGAACCAGTTCTGGACGAGGACCAACTCGGTCAAGGGCCGGGACTTCCTTTCTTCCATTTTCACCACCAGGAAGTGCTTTCCGTCGGGAGAGATGTCCCAGGAGCGGATTTGACCCATGCCGACATAGTCCTGCGCCGTAAACAAAAGACGGGGCTTGCCGGCGGAAAAGACGGGGCCGGTCCGGACGTCAGCTACAGAGACCTGGTTCTCGCGCTGAGACCAACTCTGCCGATAGAACAGCTGTCGGCTATCCCGTGACCAGAGGGGTTCCGCGCCGCCCTCGTTGGAGATCTGCCACTTACCCCCAGGGCCGGGGAACGGTTGGACATAGACTTCGTCGCGGCCTGACTCGTCAGACACATAGGCGATCCAATGCCCGTCGGGTGAGATCTCCGGATACCTTTCACTGAAGCGCGAGTTAAGAAACGGCGTGACCCGCCGGTCACGGACATTAAAGAGCTGGATATCATATCCGGTCTCCGTGTCCGCGTGGTCTTCCACAAAAGCCAGCGTTTTTCCATCGGGAGTCCAGGATCCGGGCCACTGAAAGTACTCGCCCTGTGTGAGCCGCTCCATCGGCGAGCTTCCATCGACAGGCTGCCAGTAGATATTGGGGACTCCCGTGTTCAGCCAGTCAAAAACAACTCGCCGGCCATCCGGAGTCCACGCCGCAAGCTCCGACATACCTTCGGAGGTCAGCTTCGAGGCCGTGCCTCGATTCAAATCGAGGACCCAGATGTGCCCTTCCATTCCCAGGCTCGCGTAGACGATCCGCTGACCATCAGGCGAAAACCGGGGAGCATAGAATGGAGCTTTGAACGATGCGACGGGTTCGGCCTTCCCCTCACGGTCCAGTAAAACGAGTGAGTTCTCCTGGTCCGGGAGGATCCCCCCCGCCGCATAAACCAACGCTCCCGACGTGGAGATGCAAAATTGGCCGGCGCCGGCGTCCCGGGAGGAATTCGTGGTATTGAGCGCCTGCTCAATGTTCGCGACGGCGGGGACGGGCTGGCCGATGACTTCGAGTCGATCCAAATCGAAACGGACGACCATAAGCGCCCCTCTCCGGAGGAAGGCGAGATGGCCGGTTGTGGTATATCGAGCATCTGCGGCATCTTCAAGCAGTACACGCCATTTTCGGGAACCGAGTTCCAGCACGGCAACACGGGGCTCCTTGTCCCAGGCATGTCGCATAATGGTCAACAGAATTCCCTTCCTCCCGGGCAGACAAAAGGGAAGCCGGTGGGCGAATTCCCCTTTTGAGTTATCAGGCACGGTCAATGTCTCCGGCTTGCCGCCCTCGGCGGGAACCCTGCTGAGCCCAGCGCCTCTAGCCGACGCAAAGACGATCTGATTATCGTCCCCCCAACTGAACCCGAACGGCATGGAGACATCGCATAGGGCGGCCGGAACTCCGCCCTCGATCGAAACCTTCATCAGCTTGTAGTCGTTAAAGAATCCCACCCATCGGTCATCGGGCGAAAGGAACGGATTATTGACGTCGCCTTCCGTTCCGGCGATGGGCTTGGCCTCCAGCTCGTCGAGTCTCCGAAGGTACAGGCAAGACTTGTCCTGGGGGCCGCGATCCGCCTTGATAGCCGCATAAACGATGAAGCGACCATCGCTCGAGATGGCCATCGCGGTCCGAGTCGGACGATCAAATCCGAACGGAGCACTTAATAGATATCCAGAGAGATAGCGCCCCTGCTCCAACTTGATAACCGAACGCATGATAGGCTTGGATACTGGCGATGTTGCGGGGCCTAAGAATTTCATGATCATCGGGCCGGCCAGAAGTCCGGTCACAAGGGTTGCTGCGCTTATTGATAGAACCCATCGGAGTGGGAATCGTCGGTCAACGGGGATCGCCTCCATGAATCCAGAGAGATCCTCCAGCATTTCCACCCGGGCATCGGCCATGTCGTGGAGACGGACGTGGGTGTCTTTCTGGAGGCACCGCCTCAACACGGCCCGCACAGACGGAAGAGTCTCTGCCGGGAGAGCCGTCCAGTCCGGTTCACCCTTCAGAATCGCAGCCAGTGTCTCGGTAATTGTGTCGCCCTGAAACGCTCTCTTGCCGGACAGGCACTCAAACAGCACGCAACCGAAGGCCCAGATATCGGCCCGCTTGTCCACCGCCCGCCCACGCGCCTGCTCCGGACTCATATAGGCTGCCGTGCCTAGGATGATGCCCGGCCCGGTCATCTGGGCCGTGATCGTCGGCGAATTCGCGATGTCGATGCCCGACGTCTCACTCGCATAGGCCTTGGCCAATCCGAAGTCCAGGATTTTGACCTTGCCCTCGGGCGTGATCATGATGTTGCCAGGCTTCAGATCCCGATGGACGACTCCCCTCTCATGGGCGGCTTCAAGCCCCTCGGCGACCTGCCGGCACGTCTCCAGCGCCTCGTCCATGGGCAAGGGCCCTCTAATAAGCCGCGTTTGCAGGGTTTCTCCGTCCACGAGCTCCAGCACAAGAAATCGGAGCCCCTTCGCTTCTTCGAAACCATAGACGGCAGCGATATTGGGATGATTTAGCGTCGCCAGAAGCTTGGCCTCACGCTCGAACCTGGCCAACCTCTCCGGGTCCGTCGAAAACTCCTCCGGCAGGATCTTGATGGCCACCTGCCGGCCGAGATTCTTGTCGAGAGCCCGATAAACTTCGCCCATTCCGCCCTGGCCAAGCTTTTCCTGGACCTCATAATGGCCAGCGATAACAGTCCCGCGGGTGACAACATATGTGGGCGATTGCAGAGTTTTCGTGAGGCAAGGAGAGACGGCCTTAGCCGAAGTCAGTGAGGTTGCACAGTTGGCGCAAAACCGTGACGTGTCGGGATTATCAGTGTGACACTTCGGGCATTTCATAGCGCCGCCAATCTCTTCCTGGCATCCGCAACCTCGGGCAGGCCGGGGTCGCCGTTCCCAAAAGGGCCGAGACGTTCCTTATAATCTCTAAGTCTCTTGAAACTCATTTTTCTAGGCCGATTTTGCGCATCAAGGCAGTGAAACGCGGATCGGAGCGCACCGGGTCGAACAAATGGAGGGGTTTCACAAACATAAGCAGAAACGGGTCGCGCTCGCGGAAGGCCTTATCAAGCCAGACAAAGCACTGTTCCTTCTCCCCCAGAGCCGAACATATCGACGCAAAGATTACGGATGGCGAATAGCGCGTTCTTGAATACCCGATAAGATTGTTGAGAATTCTTCGCGCCTCTTCCTTTTTCCCCATTAGCGCGTAGCAGCCGGCCAAGTACGGGTTCAAGCCTTTAGGCCAACCCCTGAGGTCAGCAGCCCGACTGTGGTACTTGATGGCTTCATCGTATTTCCCCATCGCTTCATACGACCAGCCGAGCCAGGTATAAGTCGCGGCATGCGTCGGGTCCACTTCAAGCGCTTTGCTCAATTCCTCAATGGCCTGGCCGTATCGGCGTTGATAAAACAGGAAAAGGCCTACGTTGGCGCATATCCTGGGCGACAAGGGGTCGAGGTCCCGGGCGTTCCTGATCTCGCGCATGGCCTCTTCGAAACGTCCCAGGTTTTCCAGATGGTACGCGTAATATTGGTGGCCTGTGGCATAGCCGGGATTGAGCTCGATGGCCAGCTTGAATTCCTTCTCGGCGGCTGCATAGTCCCAATCATAATCACCGAGGATGCTTCCCAAAGTCGCGTGGGCTTCCGCGAGCTTATCGTCTATTTCCAAAGCCTTTGCCGTCGCTTCCTTGGCTTTGGGATAGGCCTGTTTGGGCGGCCAGATGCCGTTATTCCCGAGGATATAATAAGTGTCGCCCAGGCCCACATAGGCCAGCGCATATTTTGGGTCTGCTTCGATCGCCTTCTCGAAATAATCAAGAGATTTTATGAGCTCGGCTTCACCGCGCGTGTTCCATAATTTGCGGCCCTGTAGATACAGCCGGTATGCCTCGAGGTTCTCGGTATAGTTCTTGACGAGCGGTGCGCCCCTTTCGCCGAGCAGCTTGATCTTCAGGGCCGTAACGATGGCCTTGGCGATATCGTCCTGGATGGCGAATATGTCCGCCATTTTGCGGTTGTAGATCTCGGACCAGACCTGTCGGCCGTCTTGAACGTTGCTGATTCGAGCCGTGACCCGGAGATTGTCTCCGGCCACTTGGACACTGCCTTCGAGCACGCTGTCTACGCCGAGCTTCTGGCCGATCTCACGGACGTCCTGCGTTTTCCCTTTGAAGAAAAAGGCCGAGGTCCTGGCCGGAACCCAAAGACCCTCGATGTGGGTCAGGGCATCGATCAGCGTTTCCGACAGGCCGTCGCAGAGGTATTCATACTGCCTGGCCTGGCTCAAATCGGTAAACGGCAGCACGGCGATCGAACGTTTCTGTGATGCCGCGGAAGGCGCGTGTTTCTTAGGTGCCAGCAGCCAATACCCCACGGCGGCGAGCGCGACAACGGCGACGATCAGAGCAGGCGCCAAGAATTTCCTCGGGCTGAACTTGACCGTGATCTCCCTCGAGGTTGACGGCTTTTGGGCGGGGATGACCCGCTCGGTCGTCGGGATTCCCCGTTCGATCTTCTCCAGCTCGGAACGCACGTCGCCGGCGTTCTGGTATCGACTACTCTGGTCCTTTGCCAGGCACTTGAGAATGACGCTACTTAGGTCATCGGGGATCCCTGGATTAAGCTGCTTAGGGTCTTTCGGCGTCTCGCCCTTGTGCTTCATCGCGATGCTGAGGGCCGTCTCCCCTGTGAAGGGCACGTGGCTTGTCGCCATCTCATAAAGAATAACTCCCAGGGAATAGATGTCAGAGCGATGGTCGACCTCTTTGGCTTCGGCCTGCTCCGGACTCATGTACTCGGGCGTTCCGATCATCACCCCGGCGCCCGTTATCCCTTTATCCTTGACCGACCGGGCGATCCCGAAATCCATGATCTTGGCGTTCCCGTTCTTGTCAATCATGATATTCTGAGGTTTTAGGTCCCGGTGGACAACGCCCAGGCTATGGGCTTCGGCCAGCCCGTCGCAGACCTGCTTCCCGACGCTCAGCAGCATGCCCAGGCTCAGGCTCCCGGACATGTGGATCAGGCTCTTGAGATCCTCGCCATGGACATATTCCATAGTGATGAAATGAGCGCCCTCCGCCTCCCCGATGTCAAACATCCCGCAGACGTTCTTGTGTCTGATCCTCCGGGCCAGACGGATCTCGTTAGAGAACCGCTCGATCGTCTCTTTATCCGAGGCGACCTCGGGCTTGATGAGCTTCAGAGCGACCTTCTCTTTGATCTTGGTATCGAAGACCTTGTAGACCCGGCCCATGCCGCCGTGGCCGAGCTCTTCGATGACCTGGTAGCGACCGGCGAAGGTGGAGCCTGTCGTGAGCTCGCGGGCAGGCGTTTGGAGGGTCTCTGTCATGACCGGAGGATGCTCTTGGGGAGGAGGCAACTGTGTCCCACAATCTCCGCAGAACAGCTTAGTCTCTGGGTTCTCGGCCTGACACTTAGGGCATTTCATTTTATCTCGTTCACATTCCTAAGTTCGATAGCCGCTTCCTGGCGTCCTCAACCTCGGGCAGGCCGGGGTCGGCGTCCTTCCAGAGGTCGAGGAATTTGTGGTAATTCTCGCGGGCGCGGGTCTTGTCGCCGAGCTTCTCATAGATAAGGCCCAGCCGATAATGGCTCCGGGCGTAGATCTCCCCGGCTTTCTTGCGGCCGAAATTCAACGTTGTTATCTGTGTATAAGTATCACGGGCCCTTTGCAGATCGCCGGCTTTCCAATAGGCCAATGCCAGAGCCTCCCGGAACCACGCACATTCTCTCTCATTTGCGAATTCTGAAGACAATTGGCCGATGGCGTCTTGAAAATGCCGAACCGCCCGGGGATAGTCCCCTTTCTCGAGCTCGATCGACCCGACAAGGAAAGAACCATAGCGATAGGCCTTCCTGTTCATCCCCGAGTCATTCAACTTCTTGAGGTCCGCGGCCGCCTTCTCGGCGTCGGCCAAGGACCTCAGCGCTAGAGAGGCCAGGCCCCGACCGAGCAACGCCGGCCTTTCGTATTTGTAGCTGTCGACCGTTTGGGCCTCCTTTTCGACCGTCGCAAATTCTCTGAGGGCGTCGCGCGGAACTCCGGATTCGAGGAGGAGAAAGCCCAAAGCCAACCGGTCCTCACACTCGGACGTCTCGCGGTGATTCCGGGCGGCCAATTGGACGGACTCATTCAAGTATTTCTCGGCGAGGCCGAATTCCCCCCGTGCCAGGAAGAGATAGCCCAGTGCTTCGCGGCCATAGAGCTGAGACTCTTCATCGTTGATGTCAAAGAGCTTCCGATAGTTCATTTCCGCTTCGGCAAAATTCCCTTGAATCAACCGGAGATGGCCCTTATATAAATAGCCACTATAGAGTCCGGGGGCCATGGCGATGGCTTTATCCAATTCGGCCGCGCTCAAGTCGAATTTGCCCTGGAGAAGCAAGGCCCACCCGAGCCCTACGCGGATAAGAGCGCGGTCGCTTTGCCGCAGCCGATCTTCCACGACCTTTTGGGCCTTATCATAAGCACCCTGGGAACAATACGCTTCCCAGACGTTAAACACCGAATTGAACGACTCCGGATCCAGGCGCCGGACCGCCTCGGCCTGTTCGGCAGATTTTTCGTATTCCTCCAGATCGTCGTAAACAACAGAATAACCGGTGCACCAATACACGGCGAGCGGGTCATGCGGATAATCCGCCACGAGTTTCCTATAGATGGCCAGGGCTTTCTCATAGGTTCTTTCCGAACATTCATAGAGATTTGCCTGAATATAGAGGCGTTCCTTATCAGGCAGACGCTGGCTGAATTCAACGGCCTTCTGCAGGTAGCGCCGCTTTTCAGAGAGGATGCCCAGGTTGCCGTTGCTCGCGGCCAAACTTCTATAGGCCATGGCGAACGTCGGGTCAAGGGCAATTGCCTTCTGCATGATCGCAATACTCTCTGCATAGTCCCCATTCATGTGCAGTTTCCGAGCTTCGCTATAGTACCGATAAGCCTCAGGAGAGGTCGTGGCGATCTCCTGGATAGTCCTATCAGTGCCTTCGGATGCCGCCCCGCTCGCGGCGCCGAAATGACCCTTGACCTTCGCCTTCAGCTCGTCCACGAGGGGGAAAACCCCCTTCCCAACTTCTCCCTCGGCCGACGGTGAGGCGACATTCTTGCCGGTCGCGATCTCTTGAAGAGTCGTGTTGACCCTTAACTTCTCACCTGACTTGTTCAGGAAGCCCGTGAGAATGTGGGTCGCCCCGGTCTCGGCCGCGACGTTCCTCAGATCGGCATCGGCGAAATCCCTTTTTCCGAGAAGGCCCAATCGGCGGAGGACTCCGTACATCTTATCGAAGGGGACGACGTCGAGGAATGTCGCCTGGGACAGGTCATCGATCAGCATACCCGCTAAGTCATCGTTGTTCTGATCGCCCGTGTTGTTCTTTATGGTCATGATCGCCACGAAGGGCAGGCCGGACGCGGATACGGGAGGTCTCTTATGGAAAAGCCTGGGGACAAGTACGAGCGCCGCAACGATAATGATGATCCCGGCGAAGGCGGGAGCGAGGACTCTATTGAGCCGGAATTTGACCGTGAACTCTCTTGAGGTCGCGGGCTTGCGTTTGGCGACTATGCGCTCGGTCGTCGGCAATCCGGCCTCGACCCTCTCTAGGTCCGTGTGGAGTTCTTCGGCCGTCTGGTAGCGCTTCGCCTTGTCCTTCTCCAGGCAGCGCAAAATCAAACGGCCCAACTCTTCCGGGATCTGGGCGTTGAGGTCACGCGGATTCTGCGGCTGCTCGCTCTTATGCTTCACGGCGATGCTGAGCGGCGTATCGCCTTCGAACGGAGCCCGGCCCGTCAACATTTCGTAAAGAATGATTCCCAGAGAATAAATATCCGATCGCTGGTCCGCTTCTTTCCCCTCCACCTGCTCCGGGCTCATGTATTCGGGCGTCCCGATGATCATGCCCTCGCCGGTAATGCTTTTGCCGTGAAGCGATCTGGCAATCCCAAAATCCATGATCCGGGCGTTGCCCTCCCTGTCGATGATAATGTTGGAGGGTTTGAGATCCCTATGAATGACTCCCAGCCGGTGCGCCTCCGCCAGCCCTTCGGAGATCTGCTTGGCGATGGCGATCGCTTTCCCGACCGTCAATTGACCTGTCTGCTTGATCAACCCTCTCAGGTCCTGTCCCGCCACATATTCCATGGTGATGAAGTAGGTTCCCTTCTCCTCACCAAGGTCAAACATGCGGCAGACGTTCCTATGGGATATCATCCGAGTCGTTTTCAATTCGTTGCTGAACCGTTCGATCGTCTTTTTGTCGGAAGAGATCTCCGGCTTGATGAGCTTCAGGGCGATCTCTGCCTTGATCTTCTTGTCCTCTACCCGGTAGACTTTGCCCATCCCTCCCCGTCCGAGCTCTTCGATGATCTCGTACCTTCCCGCAATTGTAGTCCCTCTGCTTAACTCATGAACAGGTGTTTGAAGGGTTTCCGTCATGACCGGGGAATGATCTTGGGGCAGAGGGAGCTGGGTGCCGCAATCAGCGCAGAATCGCGCCGTCTCGGAGTTGTCAGAATGACATTTCGGGCACGTGATGGCCACTGCTGGCCCCCTCTTCTATGCAGGCCGAAGGATAACGCCGTTAGGGGCGGAAGTCAAACGTGACTGTCGCCGCTCGATATGATGGGATCAAGTGCGAACCCTCCCGACGCGCCCCCTAGAGGCCGAACGCCGGGCTATGAGAGAGTATGGCGGGGGCTTTTCATCGTGGCTGAGGCCCCCTACTCGGGCTCGTCCCGGCGCCATTGGGAGAGCCGAGGCTCAGAGGGGGGCCTATCGGGCTATTATTGGGCCTTTAGGGTCGCGGAAGGCCCATCTACGGCTTCCTCTAGGTCCGGAGCGGGGCGTTCAGGCCCAGATACAGGTTCGGGGGGGGCGTCTCCGGAAATCACGCAATTTCTAGGGCCGTTTTTCGGGGTCATTAATGGGCCTCTGCTTCGTTCGATGTAGCGAAGGGATGGGGAAAGCCAAGGGCCTCCGCGAAAAGCTCGGCCTCGTCCTCGTCGTCTCCGACGAGGCAATGGCCAAGCTCGTGGGCGATAACGTGGAGCGCGTATTCGCGGCCGCACTCAAAGAGGTTCAGGGCGAGGACGACGCGAACGGTCGGCTCAAGGCGATGGACAACGCCAGCGCGGTCCTCATCCGTCACGACGAACAGCACCCGGCGCTCGACCTTCTCCCGCGTCCGCTCGTCCAACCGCGACAGGACCTCCTCCACCCAGCCCAGCACCTCGCGCTCCGCTTCGTTCGGTCGAGCCGTCGAGTACATCACCGCATCTCCATCCGCGAGGCCGGGTCATCGCCTCCGCTCGCGGCGGATGGCTTCAGCGATGGTCATTGTTCATTTTCCTTTCAGCCGCTTGACGGCGGTTTGCTTCAACGTGCTTGTCGTGGGGGAGCCACTCTCCGGCCGTTTCGTAGGGGCCGTGTTCCTCGATGTAGGCTTCGAGCAACTCTACCAGCAGTCGCCCCGCCTCCGCCGCCTTCTCCGGCCCGAGCCTAGCTATCGCGGCCCGGCAGAGTTCGTCCTGAGATTTCTTCGAGTGATGGTATTCGAGGTGGTCCTTCCGCTCGGGCGCTTTCCTCAGGTCCATCTTCGTCAGGTTCTTCACAGTCTCCCGGAGCGTGAAGAAGAGCACTCGGGCCGGACCCTTGCCGAGCGTCGGCTGGAACATCCCGCTCGGCTTTTGTTTCCCGAAAAGACGGAGATTGTCGGCCTCCATCGTCCTCAGGTCCCTCCGGAATTGCGCCTCGTCGGAGATTTCCCCGGCCTTTAGCGGTCCCATCGGTTTTTTCTCGTCGTTCATCCTCTCCCCCTCTCAACCTCAATCGCGTCGTCTTCCACCCAGCAGAAGCGGCTCCGCCTCCGCCGCTCGCGCCGGATAATCCGCCGGGCCTCGCTCGGCGTTATCCGGCGGAACATATTCAGACCCTCAAACAGGTATTCGACGACGAGCAACCCGCACTCGCGCCACTTCCGGTCCTTCGCGGCGAACCACGCCTCGCCGCGGGGCTGGCCGCGGCGGAAGAGATGGAGCCGGAAGACGGCGACGGGGTAGCCCTTCGCCTCCCGGTCCTTCGTAAAAGTCAGGTACAGCGTCTTCATCTCTCGAACCTCCTCATCAGAACCTTAGCGCCTCCTCCGCCCCCGCGTCCTCTAGAGGCGATAGGGTCAAGTAGAGGCGGTCGTCCTCCTTGGCATTCCGACAGGGTTTCTCCTCAGTCATCCGTCAATCCTCCTTCCAATCATATTAGGCTCCAAGTCAAGTGCGGATGGCTACAAGTTTTTTAACAGGAGACCAGGCCATACGGATATGAGGGGAGGCGCTTCGGCTCTCGTTCAGCGTTAGTCCATTATCGCCGGATTTACAGTTAGGACTACAAAGATAGGGTTTTCAATATCGAAATTTAAAAGGTAATGAATTTATCCTTACACTCAAATCGATTAAAGAGAGGTCTGTCACTTACTGCAATCCCATTTTTTTAAGTACTTGCGCAGCTTTAGTATTTTGTGGAACATCTTCCGGTAAATAAAGCATCGCTCCACCCTTTATCGGCCTTAGAACGATCTTCTTCTCCTGGGCAAGCTGAGTCGTGATCTCAATCGGGTTCGCTCCGTCATAATACTTCCTGAACGCTTCGTTAAAACCGCTGTAAACCGAGTGAATTCCTTTATAATCTCCTGTTCTCAGTTTCAAGATTGCCTGCCTCACGAATTCTTCATAGGATAACTTTTCTGTCATGTTTCCCTCCACTTCCATGTATCGAATAGGATTTCACTTTATCCTCTAATGAGTTGAGTAATCTCTTCCACTAACTCCATTATGAACCAGAGGATGGCAATAGACCCAAAGGCTACGGCAAGTATCACGACAGATGAGCGATCCTTGAACTTAAATAAGCTTATTGCCCCAGTCACGAAAGCAGCAATTCCGGCAATCATCGCACATGTTCCCACTATGACAATTAGGGGGGTCCCCGCAGAGATTCTTAAAAGATTCCTACCAAGAATAAGCGCTATAAAAAACGGAAGGAAAATTGCCAACAATCCACCTGCCCATTTTCCAAGTTTTGTTTTCGGCATCATTTTTTCCTTCTGGGCCGCCAGCCGCTTGTGGGCGTCCGCAACTTCGGGCAAACCAACCCTTCCTAGCCTCCTTGTCCTGCCTAGAACAGATATGAATAGCTTATGAAGCTTGGCAAAAATAGCTCAATACTTGACCGCCTGACCCGCGACTGGCACAGAAATGTGAAATTGGACAATCACCCAGCTTCCGGCCCGTTTCTCTAGCACTGCAGTGACTCTCCATCCCTCCATACTAAAAGGCTGCCCTTGAGCTTTCCCCTTCGCATCGCATGTCGCCGAAACCCAAGCGACTTCACCTGAATTGTGAACTTTGATGACTTCGTCTCGGATTGAAATTACTTCAAAATTAATTGACTTATTTTGCCGCTCCATTGAGTCCTTGAGTGATTCCCACCCAACCCACCTTTCAGCGGCATCTGTACCGAAATTGATCATGTCGGAATCGTGGGCCACGACCTTAGAAAAAGCTTCCATATCCTTAGTTTTCCAGCTTTGCATATACTGATCGATCACGGCCTTAACAGCCGTCTTCTCAGCCTCAAGGTTGACCACTGGGACCATCGCTTTGACCGCTGCCTCTTCAGGCTTTTTCTGACAGCCGAAGGCAAGGCAAAGCAACAAAGCCAAGGGAAAAACCAAAACAACTCGAGCCAATGATTTTTTCATTTTTTTCCTCCTTTGAGTGAAACAGGATTAAACTCAACCCGATTTATGTGAAGCTGCTGTGTTGCGATCTCCCTCCGGACGACCCCAACCCCAGCCGCTACAAAATCGTTTGCCATACTGGCAGACACTCGTCGCTACTTCCCTGCTAACTTTGAAGCATGGTCGGCGACGCACTGCCAGCGGCCGGCCTTTTTGATCCAGGTGTCTGTCCACCGATACTGGCCGCTGATATCCTTGCCCTTGACCGTCTCTTTGTAAGTGCTGTAGCCGGTCACGACCGCCGCATCTCCGTAGACCCGGACCTTCAAATCGTGATTCACCGCGGACGATACGACATCCTCGCCGGACTTCAGCATCGCCAGCATTTGGGCCTTTGTCAGAACCTCACCTTCGGGGCTTGTAAACATGTAGTCTTCGGCCAAAATCCGGTCAAGGAATACCACGTCGCGCTTAACCAGGGCATCGCCCCACTGCTGCTCAAGCTTAATGATTTCCTGTTCCGCACCTCCGCTCTTCTGCTGGGCCAGGATGGCAATTCCGAAGATCAAGACAACGACGCAGATCGCAAAAGCAATGCGTTTCATAAATCCCCTCCTGTCGAAGTGCTGCAGAAACGCGGGGACGGCAAAGATAGATTTTGCGGAAAGGCTGACCTTCGACTTCCCCTAATCCCTTGCTGACTAACTTATAACGCCGTGGGACTACGAAGTCAATCCATTTAGTGGCCGTATTCCAGAAGCTCCCATGCCATACGCCCCAGACAATGCCCCCCTCCCCAAGATTCTGATAGCCTATGGCTTCCGCGCCGAGATCCTTCTACGAAGCCCTAGGAAGCGGCGCGTAGGTCGGCGAGCGTCCGGAGGGCGAAGCCCACGTGGAGCGCCGCGCCAATGGGTAACGCCTGCTCGTCCACAACGAAGTTCGGGTGGTGAACGCCATACACGGCGCCCGCGGCCTCATTCCTAACGCCGAGCATAACGAAGCATCCGGGCACGCGCTCGAGCACGTAGGCAAAGTCCTCACCGCCCATCATCGGCGTCATCTCGTGGACGGCGTCGTCGCCCAGCATGTCGGCGGCCAGCGCCCGCGCCGCCTGCCAGCTGGAGGCATCGTTCACTGTTGCCGGGTAATCGTGCCCGGGGAACTCGACACGCGCTTCGCACCGGTGCGCTGAGGCCACGTGCGTCGCAACCTCCCGCAGCCGCTTCTGCAGGAAATGCAGCCCCTTCGACGTGAGCGAGCGGATCGTGCCCCCCAACCGGACCTGGGGCGGGATGACATTGAAGGCTTCCCCGCCGTGGATGGTCGTCACGCTGACGACGGCCGCCTCGAGCGGATCGATTTCCCGCGATACGATCGTCTGCAGCGCGCCCACGATCGCCGCCGCCGCCGTTACAGGGTCGACCAACATGTGGACCATAGCCGCGTGACCGCCCGTGCCGACGACCGTGATCTCGAATACGCCAGCCGAGGCGAGGAACGCACCAGCGCGCGAACCTACGTGCCCAGTCGGGAGAAGCGGCCAGACGTGCAGGCCGAAGGCTCGCTGCACGGCCGGCGCGGTGAGCGCGCCTTCCTCGCACATGCGCAGTCCGCCGGCGCCGCCTTCTTCGGCGGGCTGAAAGAGCAACTTAACGGTACCGTGGATCTCGGGCTCGCGCGCCTTCAGCATGCGCGCGGCCCCAAGCAGCATGGCGGTGTTGCAGTCATGCCCGCACGCGTGCATGTGGCCATCCACCTCGCTTCTGAAGTCGATGTCTGCTTCCTCGACGATCGGCAGCGCGTCCATGTCGGCGCGCAGGGCCACGCACGGCCCCTGGCCGTCGCCAAGGATGGCGACCACGCCGGTCTCGGCGACGGGAAACTGAAATGGAATGCCGAGTTCGTCCAGCACGCGGCGAACCAGGGCACTCGTCCTGACCTCTTCGTACATCAGCTCGGGATGCCGATGCAGTTCGCGGCGGATGCCGACCATCCAGTCCTGGTGCGCCGTGGCCTCTTCAAGCAGTCGCTTCGCATCCATGTATCACACCTCGCCTGAGGAATTGCCTGGCCGCGCTCAATTTACCACCCCTGAAGTGAGATTTTCAAGCAAGTACGCCGAGCGGGTGGCCGCCAAGCACCCGGTGACGCTCGCCCGCCGCTTCATCCATCCGAGGCCGGAGCAGAAAGAGGAGTAGGCCGACCGGACCAAAAGCCCCGCCTGACCAGGGGGGCTTTTTTTATCCCAGGCCAAACCGGCCCTGATCCATAACAGTACTTAGTTCGGCCCTAGAATGGTCAGCAGAGGTGTGGAGAGGGCCAGCAGGTCCGGGCCTCTCCTTTTCGCGTTTGAGCATGTTTTCACACTTGTTAAGAATAGACTGAACCTCCTTGATTTATTTTACCTATGCAAAGAGGTTTAGACAGTTTTCCCTACACTCCCTCAATAAGCGTTATAGTGGGCAAAATCTTTTACGTCCCGACGCACCCTCAGGTATTTCACAGGCGCCGTGAGATAGCCGAGCCTGATCGAAAGGGCGATATGGAACCGATTTGGAATATGGAGCATCCGCTTGATCTCCCTTTCCATTCCGCCCCCCGAGAGCGCGCTCACGACATGGAATCCGATGCCGAGCGACTGGGCCATGAGCCACATGTTCTCCAACATGCAGCCCAAGCTGATCGCCCCGAGAAAGTCATGGGCGGATGCCGGGGCGCGGCGCTTCGGATCGTAGAGCACGATGCAAAGGGCCGAGCTCGAGCCGATCTGGCGCTCCTGAAAGGAGCCGCGCCCGGCGTTCCTGATCTCTTTCGCCGTGGCCTTCGGGTTCCGCCAGGCCGCCGGGAACATCAGGCCGAGCACGCCGACCTTCTTCCGGCGTAGCTCCGCCTCCGAAAACGACAGCTGGCGGTAATTCTCGCGGACGAAGTCAAGCGAGATCGGATTCCGCAGCTCGCTGATCTTCTTGAGCAGCTTCTTGTCGTCCACGACGACGATTTCGAAGTTCTGCATGTTGTGCGCGGTCGGCGCCCAACGCGCCGCCTCAAGGATTTTTTGGAGATTCTTTTTGGGTATTTTCCGTCTCGGGTCAAAGAGAAACCGGGACGATTGCCGTTTTTGAATCAACTGAAGAAGTTCTGGCATGGTTTTTTGGTCCTATTCCATCGTAAGTACCGCGCGGAAGCGCACTTCCGCGTTCATCATCTTCTGATAGGCTTCCCCGGCCCTTTCGAGCGGGAACGTCTCGACCACGGGCATGACGTTCGCTAGCATGGCGAAGTGCAACGCATCCGGCACATTGCCCCCAGCCCAACCCTTCACCGACCGGCCGCTGCCCAAGAGCAATCCTGGATGAAATTGCAGCGGATCGTTCGGCGCCGCGACGATGATGAATTCGCCGCCGCGGCTGAGCCCCGGAAGCAGCGCGGAGATGGCCTTGCCGCTCGGCGCCGTGCAGAGGATCACCCGCGCACCGCCCATGGCCGCGAGCGCTTTCGCGGGATCCGTCGCGTTGGCGTCGACATATTCGTGCGCGCCGAGGGTCCGGATCGGTGCTTCCTTGTCTCTGCCGCGGGAGATGGCCACCGTTTTGAACCCCATCTTCGCGGCGAATTGCACCGCGAGATGCCCCAAGCCTCCCATACCGTGGATGGCGACGACATCTCCGGCCTTCGCGCCGCTGCTCTTGAGGGCGCCGAGCACCGTGTTCCCCGCACAGAGGAGCGGGGCGCCCCTCGCGTCGAGCCCGTCGGGAAGGAAGACCAGGGCCTCTTCGCGGGCCGTCATATACTCGGCGTAGCCGCCGTCCGTCGAGAGGCCTGTCACGAGACCGTTTTCGCAGCCCCAGAAATTGCCGGCGCGACAGGCGGGGCATTTGAAGCAATGCCCGCCGTGCCACCCGACGCCAACCCTCTGGCCGATTTTCCAGTTGTCCACGTGGGTGCCAAGCCCGGTGATTGTCCCGATGACCTCATGGCCCGGAATCCTGGGATACGTGACGCCCGGCATCGTTCCCTCTTTGGCGACCGCATCGCCGTGGCAAACGCCGCAGGCCTGGACTTTGATCAGGACCTCTCCTGTCTCTGGCTCGGGCATCTCCCGATCGACAAGGACGAGGTCGCCGCCTTTTAAATGAACTTGAACGGCTTTCATGACAGTCTATTATACTCCCATAGATGGCAAAGGTAGCGGATCCGGCCATGGTATAATGCATGTTGAAAGCCATGCGCACGATAACTCTTGAAGAACATTTTGCGAGCCCAGCCTTTCTGAAGGGCCCAGGGCGGAGACTCGCGGAGGAAGCCGGGAAGGCCGAGAGTCCCATGGCCAAGGTTTTCGAGCAGCTTGTCGATCTCGGCGATAAGAGGATCGCGCAGATGGACGCGGCCGGCATTGATGTCCAGGTGCTGTCGCTCAATTCCCCAGGGACCGAACAACTCGAACCCGCCGAAGCCATTGTAGTTGCCCGTGAAACGAATGACTTCCTCGCGGAGGCTGTGAAACGTCATCCGGACCGCTTTGCCGGGTTTGCGACGCTGCCCAGCACGGCTCCGGACAAGGCCGTGGAGGAACTGGAACACGCGATCCGCAATCACGGCTTTAAGGGAGCCGCCATCAACGGCCACATCCGGGGCCGATACCTCGATGACAAGTTCTTCTGGCCGATCCTCGAGTGCGCCGAGCGGTTGGGGGTCCCGATCTATCTTCATCCGACGCAGCCCCCGCAACCGGTGATCGACGCTTGGTACCAAGGGTTCGATCCGACGGTGACGGACATGCTCGCCGGCGCCGGCTGGGGCTGGCATATCGAAACCGCGGTTCACGTCATCCGCCTCATCCTCGGCGGCGCGTTTGACCGTTATCCGAAATTGCAGGTTGTGATCGGCCACTTGGGAGAAACATTGCCCTTCATGATGCAGCGCTTTGACAGAATTTTCCCTCCGGCAAGGACAAAGCTCGAGCGACCTATCAGCGCATATCTCCGCGAAAACATCGCTTACACATTCAGCGGCTTCAATTACATGCCGGTGTTCCTGTGTCTCCTGCTCCAGGCCGGCGTCGACCGGATCATGTTTTCGACAGACTACCCCTATGCTTCGATGGCCGAGGGCCGGGCATTCCTGGACGGGCTGCCGGTGAGCGATGCCGACCGTGAGCGGATCGCCCACGGCAATGCGGAGCGGCTGCTGGGATTCGGGACTGTTAGGAAAACGGTGTAAACCTCCTTGAATAGCTAAAATGAACCAAGAAGGTTCGGTTGGCTATTGACAAGTATGAAGACGGTCTTAACGCGAAAAGGGATCTACACGGAAAATTGGACCGTCCCGACTTCGGTTAGGTTTTCACCTGTCGTTTGATTGGAATCCGGCTTTTACCACCTCTCGAATCCAGGGATCCACTTCGCGCGCCAGGTAAAAATGAGGGGTAAGCAGGTCTTCCTCCGAGCTGATTGCTCCCTCCGCAAGCGCCCTCGCGGCAAGCTGCGTCCCATGGTATATACGAATCCCCACCGTGGTCCGCAGCCCGTCCAAGTCGAGCGAATCGGCAAAAGAGACGCTCTCGAGGACCGACTCGTGTGTCTCGCCCGGCCCGCCGAAAAGTAGAAATCCGATGCGGCGGATTCCATAGTCTGCAAGCATCTTGGACGCAAGACGCACATCGTCGGGCACGAAATGCTTGTTCATCTCTTTGAGAATACGTTCACAGCCACTTTCGAATCCCAGAGCAACCTCAAAGCAGCCCGCGCGCTTCATGGCCCGGACCAATATTTCGGTCACTCCGTGGGGATATAGAATGGCTCTCCATTTAATGTCCAGGTTCAGGTCGGCAAGGGAATTGCAGATCTCAAGACCCTGGGCTTCGGGGATATTGAATGAGTTGTCGACAAAGTAGAACTGTTTTAACCCTTGGTGAACCAATTTCTCCACGTGGCGGGCAATCAGGCGGGGAGAGCGACTGCGGACCGTGCGCCCTTGAATTCGGAACGTCGCGCAATAGGAGCAGAAATTATGGCACCCTCGCCGGCTCTCGATCGGTATCCAGACGTCTGCTTCTTCCGGGTTTGCTTCAGCCCAGGCATCATCGTCGGGCAAAGGCAACGTATCAAGGGCGGTGCAGAACATTTGTTCCAGGCAGCCCTTGCCTCCACGAATATGCACGCCAGGCAAGCTTGCCGGATTTTCAGAATGGGCGAGTCGCTCCAAAATCGCCGGGAAGGTCGTCTCGCCTTCGCCTTGCACTCCCATGTCCGCGCCCAGGTATTCGAGCGCTTCGTCTGGGAAGATACTATAGCCGGCGCCACCCAGGATGATGGGAGAGCGCGAAGCCGCCCTGCACCATTCGACAGGAAGACGGACCTTCTCCAGCAAGAATTTGGGATTTTCCATGCTCTGGTCGTCGATATTGCGCACCGAGATGCCAATGACCTCCGGATTGAAATCGGCGATTCGGCTGTGCAAACTGGCCCGAGGATCTTCCTGGGACATCAGGTCCAGGAACGCGACATCATGCCCGGCGCGCCTAGTGGCTGCTGCGACGAACCCAAGCCCTAGCGGAATTGTCGCCATATTTAGCCGCTCGGTGTTTGCCGAAATCAACAATACTCTCATCACGGTGGACAGTACACTATCTTGGCTTACCCGTCAAAGATGTCCACAGGGTACGATCGGGCGATCCGTTAAAGGGTCGACCTTTCGCTTCATCTTCTGGCTAAACGTCTCCGGTGCTGAGGACCTGCCTCTCCCTTAAATCGTTACAGCCATGAAGAAAAAACCTGGATTTAGGGGACGAGATTAACCGGCTGCGGTATAAAACCGAGAAGCTTATCGTCGGCGGCGCGAGCAGGTCTTAGAGATATTGATCTAAAAGAAGCTGGCACGCCTCAGGGCTTCCTGAGAGATCATGTTGCCCGGGCCGTCGCCTCTGGAGACACAGACGGCGACCTTATTTTCAGTGGCAGCAACGATCTCGGCGATGTCCTTGTGACTGAATCCCGGACAAAGCAGGATGGACTCGATCTTTTTTTCTCTAAATAGGCGCGTGCTGACTTCTAAGGCTTCCGCCTGGTTTTTGACGATGACCACGTCGAGCTGGTATTTGCCGGTGTCGATAAAACAGTGATGTTTTTCTTTGTCCGCGTCCGGAGCGTGGGCGAGAAAGAGTGTTTTGAATGCCATAGGTTTATCCTCCCGTGTTGATATTGCGCCAGATCAATAGTTATTGCAATATGGTGGCTAACATCCATTCCCGTTTTCGTTAGCTTATTTGGTAACGATCAAAAGCAATTCGTCGAGGATACGCGGCACGGGCGGCTGATTATTGATTTATAGACGTGAATTCAAAACATCTTTGGCAAGTTGGAGAGGTGTGAGGGGGAGGAAAGAGCGAAAATGAGGGGGAAGGAAGAGGCAAGAGCCGGAGAACTGGAAAGTGGGGCAAGGACGATATGCCTAGCTGTTTACCGCGGCGAGCCCTACGCCGAATCGCGAAAGAGCATAGCGCCGCGGGCTTTCTTAAGCCGCCGCAGAAAAGGCTTGTAGAGAAAACTTCTTTCGTCGAGCTTGCAGAGTCGGCTGAACATCGGCTTGGTGACCGTGAACGCGAGTATGTCTGGCGGCAAGTATTGACGCATAGCGATGTCCGTCGTGCCGATCGAGGCTTGAGGTATATTGAAGTCCTTGAAAGGGATGAACTCACGACAGCCTGAGCCAAAGGGAGCGATTACGGGAGGCGGGTCCGCCGGGGCGCTGTGATACTGTGCGCCGATCATCAAAGCACTTAGCTGATCAGGGTTGGCAAGAAAAGTGATTGTCTTGACGTATGGCCAACCTTTCTTCTTGAGCGGGCCGATGAAAATGTGGGCATTCTTAGCTCGGTAGGACGTCGTCGAATCGATGAACCTCTCCATGAGCTTACCCGAGACCTTGAGACCTTCATCGTCAGCAAGGAACTTGATGAACTCTTTTCTCGACCTGGCCTGGATTCTCCAAAAGCAGCTGCCTGCGCCGCCACAGCCATAACTTTCCCTGGTGCTGTAGAGAGTCTCGCCCCCCAGCCAGTTCTTGTAGAATGAGAAGATACAGTCATTTTCTTTAGGTGTGACAAGGGGTTTGAACATAGTCGGGTCAGGCGCATCATAGAATCCGATGAGTGGAAGCTTGATATCCAGTTTTTTCTTTAAAATAGAAGGATTCGGTTGGGTTTCTTTTCTCATGTTCTTCTTATCTCACTTTTGTTTTCAGTTAGCAAGATTTCTTAGTGGCTCCTCAAGCGGTAATTTGCGCGGTTTCGGTTCGTAATCAGGGGCATGTCGGAAAAAGCACAGCGGCGCTGGCGGCTGATTGATGATTTTATTAAAACGTGACCTGCCTCCTTTAAATCGGTCCAGGTTATAATGGGAAAAACCTGGGAGAGGACAAGAAAGCCCCGCCTGACCAGCGGGGCTTGGAGTCCGGCCGAGCTAGTCCTCCTTCTTCTCCGGCCTGGGGTGGACGAGGCGGCGGTCCAGCGTCGCGGGGTGCTTGGTGGCGGAGCGCTCGGCGTTCCCAGACTTCTTAGGTCCGACCCCTGGAAAGCCCATGTCCAGAATGGTAGCGATTCGATTGAAAATGGATGGGGTGATTCTTAACCAGAGCCGGGGGGCCGTCGGATGAAGTTCGTCACCAGCTGTTTTTAAAACCCCAGCGCTCTTCGTCTCGCCCCGCATCGCTGCTTTTACGAATGAACAGTTGATGTTTGTTGGCCCTCCTGTTCCACACAGCGATGGCTCATTTCTTTATCTTTTCTAGAAGGGCGAGTGACCCGCCCCCGATCAATGTACCAGCCCTTGAGTGAATTTTCCAGCCAAATATGCCTCCGG
>Ga0187878_1001702_pt1 | contig 20815 bp, 16 predicted proteins | sample June2016WEW_17_1_FD_132979 | JGI IMG/M metagenome (GOLD analysis project Ga0187878, IMG submission 132979) | Peatland microbial communities from SPRUCE experiment site at the Marcell Experimental Forest, Minnesota, USA - June2016WEW_17_150 | ecosystem: Environmental > Terrestrial > Soil >...
CCACCCGTCCGAGCATGTCACTGTAAGTTCGCGGTAGTTTTGGGGTTGCCGGTCCCAGCTTGGTTGTCGCCCTGAGCCTGATAGGTTTGCTCGGCTTTGTCCCCGGGGCGAGATTTCGGGCGCGGAGCTTGTTCGCCTGCCGCGCGGCCGGTACGAAGAAGCCTACCAGTTCTGATCGGCTAGGTTCTTCCGCTCCGGTGAGGAGTGGACAGTCTAAGCGCCGAGGTTGTTACGTCGATCCGCCACGATGGTAACCTGCATGTTAGGCGCCAGCCGGACGACTTGCTGGTGGAGGTTGCGACCGAAAATCTTCGACCACGCGGCGCGCTGCGGTCGCAGCAGGAAGATATGAGTGATTCCGTGGACGTGGGCAAACTCCACAATGGTCTTGGCCGTATCCTTACCTTGCAGCAGGCGGGTCTCGATACGGAGATTGCGAGCGAAATTCAGATGTTTCTCAACCGTCTGCCGCTGGGCCGCGGGTAAATCGCGAAAGTCGGGCTCGGCGTGGACGAAGACTGCAAAGCAATCGGCCCTCAGGAAATCCGCGACGCGTCGACCACGCCGGATCAGCGCGGCCGTGGCCGGGTTGGCGGTGATGTGGATCAAGATGCGGTCGGTTGATTCCTGCGCAGCAGGGGAGGGCGAGGTTTCACCGTCCGACCCCAACACCCGGGATGCCTCAGCGGCCTGCTGTCCCGCCTGCCTCGAATCCACTTCGTGAGCAGCCTGACGGAGTGCGACCTCTCGCAGCGCGACGAGCGTGGACTCCTTGAAGAAGTTTTGCAGGGCTTGGCTGGCTTTTTCGGGTGTGTAGACGACGCCGCGTTTCAGACGGTTCAACAGCGCTTCCGGCGGCAGATCGACCATGACAACTTCGTCGGCCTGCTTGACGACCCAGTCGGGAATCGTCTCGCGCACTCGCACCCCCGAAAAATCCCGGACTTGGTCGTTGAGGCTCTCGAGGTGTTGGACGTTCAGGGTGGTCAGGACGTGAATTCCAGCGTCGAGTAGGACCTGCACGTCTTCCCATCGCTTGCTTCGGTCCGATCCGGGGATGTTCGTGTGGGCGAGCTCGTCCACCAGGCAAACCTGTGGATGCCGTCGCAGCACCGCATCGGTGTCCATTTCTTCGAACACGCTTCCACGGTAGGGCACTCCGCGTCGCGGAATGATTTCGAGCCCCTCGGACTTGGCGATCGTGTCTTTGCGCCCGTGCGGCTCAAAGTAGCCGACGACCACGTCCACCCCTTGTCGCTTCAGCTCGTGGGCTTCGTCGAGCATCTTGAAGGTCTTCCCGACCCCCGCCGCGTAGCCCAGCAGGATTTTGAGGCGGCCGTGAGGGCTCTGCTCCTTCATAGGCTCTTATTGCGGAAAGACTCGCACATCGATGCCCTCCGCCGACTGGATCAGGCGGTCGATGGGGCTGGCAAGAAATCGGTCCCAAAGACTTTCCTGGGCGCTCCGTTTTACGAAGATTTGGGTAATGCCATGCGCCCGCGCGAATCGAATGACGGCGTCGACGTGATCTTCGGCGTCGAGGACTTCGATTTGTGCCCCGGCGTCATGGGCACAGGCGAGATTCTCGTCGAGCTTCGCCTTCTCCGCAGGCGGGAGATCCGGCTGGCTGAAGTAGGCCGCGATCAGCTCTCCGCGGAAGCGGTCAGCGTTCCGTCTTCCACTGGCAATCATGGCGGCAGCGTCGGAGAGCGGCGTAACCCACACCAGGATGCGCTCGTGTGTGCTCCAGATCTGGTCGATTCCTTGGCGGTGAAGGTAGGCCTCCAACTGGTGGTCGACCACCTCGGCGGCAAGGATCAACGCAATCTCTCGCAATTCCGAGAGCTGCTGTTCCCGACTTCCGGTACTCTCGAGGGACTCCGCGCCATCGCCCGAGCGTTGCATCGCCATTTCGGGCGGCGCATCGACCACTTCGATTTCGTCGGCGGTGCTTAGGAAGCTCTGTGGGACGCCCTCAGTGACGCGCTTGCCGGTGATCCGTTCGACTTTGTCCTGCTGCTCTTCAATATACTGCAAATTGACCGTCGCAATCACGGAGATACCGGCCTCCAGTAATTGCTCCACGTCCTGCCAGCGCCGGGGGTTCCGACTGCCCAGGGGATTATTGTAGGCGAGGCTATCCACAAGACAAACCTGCGGATGCCGGCGAAGAATCGCGTCGACGTCCATCACGAACACGCCATCGACTGTCCGGAGTGGGATGACTTCCATGCATTGGAGCAATGCCTCGACTTCGGGGGCGGGATTTGCTTGCACTGCGCCCACGACGACGTCCTCTCCTCGCTCACGCCGGCGTCGTCCCTCATCAAGCATCCGAAAGGACTTGCCGACGCCTCCGGCATAGCCAAGAAAGACCTTCAGCCGGCCGCGCTGCCGGTGCTCTTCCTCGGCCTCTACCTGGCGGAGAAGGCGTTCTGGATCTGGGCGGGTGAATGTGCCAGACATGATGGCTGCGCTCGCTGGATAGTATGACAGAGGAAGCGAGACATTGGGAAGGGGCGCGGGGGTGGCGGTGGGGCCGTGGTCGGCCCCATCCGGCATTTAGAAATGACTCATTACTCTTTACTGTCAAAGACGTAAATCAACCCCGCGGCCAGCGTGTCCTGCGAACCGATGAGGCTATCGCCCTTCACCAGGGTGGGCTGGTTCGAATAGTCGTGCCGGTATTCGAGCCGGCTAATCAAGTTGCCCGCGATTTTCTTTTCAAATGTTCCGGTGAATTCCTTGAGTTGCTGCGCGGCGCCGGTAGTGAAGCCCGTTGGGTCGTCGTACCACTCGTAACGCATCGCAAAGGCGTGTTTGCCGTCGAACGCGTAGCGCATGTAGCCCGCTACTCCCTGCCAGTGCGCGGGGTCGGGCAGGCCGATGCTGTCGCCGCGCCCGTAATCGTAGTTGACGATGAATGAAAGCTTGTCGGTGGCGTTGACGGTCACGATGGTGTCGGAAAGCTGCCGCCAGTTCTGGTTGGTGCCCGTCATTTCCGGGCCCGCCATGTAGTTCTGCGCGATCGCCAATTTCTTGCTGGGGTTCAGACTGAGCGAGACGCCGTAAGTTTTGCCGGTGTTGTTGTCGATCACGTTGTTCCAACCGTTGACGACGAAGCCGGACAGAGCCACCTTGCTGTTCCATGAATACTTGGAGCGTATGCCGAAGTGGTAGAAGGGAATCGCGTATCCGAAGAGGATGCCGCGCGAGTAGTTCCAGTTGTCCTTGCTCTCGATCACTTCGGCGCCGTGCGGCGTGACGAATTTGCCAAAGTCCACTTGCAGCCCGTTTTTGCCCACCGGCGCCAGGTAGGACAGGTACGCTTCCTCCATGTACTGGGCGAAGCCGAGGCCTCCGGGTTCAAACGCATTCACTACATTGATCCCGTTTCCATACCCGAAAGACAGCCGGTAACCGAGCCGGCTGGCCGCGGCGTCCGGCGTCTTGTCCAGCTGGATCTTGGCGTAATTCAGGGAAAACTGGTTGGCCGGCGCGTCGAAGACCCGGTAGGACGAACAATTCGAAGCATTACACGTTGCCATTGGTATACGCGGGTGGTTGAAATTCAGGCTGTAGTAGCCGTCCACAAATCCGCTCACGCTGGTGGGACCGAGTACCGACTGGAGGGTAACTTTCTTTTCCTCCGGAGCGGCGGGTGCCGCGGCGGCAGTCGCGGCGCGCGCGGCACTTTCCGGCTTCGCTGCTGCGGCTTCGGCAGCGGTTTTCTTGGACTGCGCGAGTTCTTCCTTCAAACGGTCAATCTGGCCTTGCAGGTCCGCGAGCTTGCGGGTGATTTCTTCCTCTGCGGCCGGACTGCCCTCCCCGGCTGCCCGCAAAGGTGAATTTCCCACTGAATAGCCCTCTCGCGACAGAAGAAGGGTGAAACCTACGACCACGAGGCACAATCCAAACTGCTTCAATGCGAAGTTCATCGTTTTCTCCTTCCGTAGTTCCCGCTGGAACGCACACAAATCCAGTCGCGAGGGTTTCTGCGTCTCCCTCCAGGTTCGTTCGCTGTCACCGTTTGGGGAACTGTCGGTCTAAGTCCAGATTGAGGGCCAGGACATTCGCGCGGGGTTCTCCCAAGAAGCCCAGATGCCGTCCCTCGGTCTGGCTGGCTATGAGCTGCCGCACCTGCTCCTCCGTGATGCCGCGTGCCTTCGCGATGCGTCCGCTTTGCGCCGCCGCTGATGCGGGACTGATGTCGGGATCGAGCCCGCTGCCGGATGCGGTAACCAGGTCCGCGGGAATTGGTCCCTGGTAGTCAGGGTTCTCCTTGTGGAACTCCTCCACAGAAGCCTTCACGCGGTCGATCAGCTTCTGATTCGTCGGGCCGTAATTGGAGCCGGTGGAGGCTGAAGCATCGTAGCCGTCGCTGCCCGCAGCTGAGGGTCGAGGGTGGAAATAGTCCTGCCGGATGAAGTTCTGGCCGATGAGTTCCGAGCCCACCACTTGACCATTTACGCTGATCAGGCTGCCGTTGGCGCGTCCCGGGAAGAGCATTTGACAAATCCCCGTCACCACGCCGGGATAGAGGACTCCGGTCAGAACCGTAAATGCGAGGGTGATTCGAAATGCGGATGCCATTTGTCGCCACATAGGAGCCTCCTCAGGCCAGGTGAAGCAACGCCAGCAGGCGGTCGATCAGCCAGATGCACGGGAAGGGGGCGAGAAATCCTCCCACTCCGTAAATCCAGAGGTTACGGCGCAACATCCCGGCGGCGCTTTGCGGCCGGTATCTCACTCCCCGCAGCGCCAGGGGAACGAGCGCGATGATGATGACCGCGTTGAAAATCACGGCGGCCAGGACCGCGCTCGCGGGACTGTGCAGGCGCATGATGTTGAGCTTGTCGAGCGCCGGATAGGTGGATGCGAACATCGCCGGAATGATGGCGAAGTACTTGGAGACGTCATTCATGATGGAAAAAGTTGTTAACGCCCCCCGCGTAATCAGCAATTGCTTGCCGATGGCGACAATCTCGATCAGCTTGGTCGGGTTGCTGTCGAGGTCGACCATGTTCCCCGCTTCCTTCGCGGCCATGGTGCCGCTGTTCATGGCAACACCTACATCCGCCTGGGCCAAGGCGGGGGCGTCGTTGGTGCCATCGCCCGTCATGGCGACCATCCGCCCCCCGGCCTGCTCATTGCGGATGTATTCGAGCTTGTCCTTGGGCGTTGCCTGGGCGAGAAAGTCATCGACCCCCGCCTCGTGCGCAATTGCCGCGGCCGTGAGAGGGTTGTCACCCGTAATCATCACGGAGCGAATGCCCATAGTGCGCAGTTGCGAAAGGCGTTCCCTCATCCCACCCTTGACGACATCCTTCAAGTGGACGATGCCGAGCAGACGCGCGCCATCAGCCACGGCAAGCGGTGTGCCTCCGTTGCGCGCAATACGATCAGAAATCTCCTTGACATCCGCAGGTGTTTGGCCTCCCTGCTCCTTCACGAAGTTGGCGACGGCGTCCGTGGCGCCTTTCCGCAGATTGCGGCCATCCAGATCGACCCCGCTCATCCTCGAGTAGGCCGAGAAGGGAATAAAGCGCGCCGCCGGGTCGGCAACCTCGCGGCCACGCAATTGATGCTTTTCCTTCGCCAGCACAACGATGGAACGCCCCTCCGGAGTCTCATCGGCCAGACTGGCGAGTTGCGCGGCATCCGCCAATTCCGACTCAAGCACCCCACGGCAAGGCAGAAACTCCACCGCCTGGCGGTTGCCCAGGGTGATCGTACCGGTCTTATCGAGGAGCAGGGTGTTGACGTCGCCGGAAGCTTCCACAGCCTTGCCGCTCATGGCCAGCACGTTGTGCTGCATGACCCGGTCCATCCCGGCGATGCCGATGGCGGAAAGCAACCCGCCAATCGTCGTGGGGATCAAGCAGACTAACAGGGAGACAAACACCGCGACGGTCGGAACACCACCTGCCCCGGCGGAGGCGACACTATAGGCCGCAAAGGGCTGCAGGGTGACAACCGCCAGCAGAAAGATGATGGTCATGCCGGCAATCAGAATGTTGAGCGCGATCTCGTTGGGTGTTTTCTGCCGTTGGGCGCCCTCGACCAGGGCGATCATGCGGTCCAGGAAAGTCTCGCCGGGATTGGAAGTGATCTTGATCTTGATCTGGTCAGAGAGGACCTTCGATCCGCCGGTCACGGCGTTTCGGTCCCCGCCCGACTCGCGAATGACCGGCGCACTTTCACCGGTAATGACGGACTCGTCCACGGTGGCGATTCCTTCGATGACCTCGCCATCCCCGGGGATGATTTCTCCCGCGATGCAAATGACGGTGTCTCCAGCGCGGAGTTTCGATGCCGGCACCGATTCCGTCTTCCCTCCTGTCGTGATCCGCTTGGCGACGGTATCGGTCTTCGTCTTCCTCAGCGTATCGGCCTGGGCCTTGCCCCGCGCCTCGGCCATGGCCTCCGCGAAGTTGGCAAACAGCACGGTGAACCACAGCCAAAGGGCGATTTGCAGGCCAAAGCCAATGCCGCTCGCTCCGGTTATCGTGTCACGAACCAGAAAAACTGTCGTCAGCGCAGCGCCTACCTCAACCACGAAAATCACGGGGTTCTTGAGAAGCGTGAAAGGATTCAGCTTCCAAAATGACTCCTTCACGGCGCGGCCCACCAGCTCCGCATCGAACAGGGGCCGTGCTCTAACCAGTTTCTTCGGGAAAAGTGACGTCAAATCGTCAATCGAAGGAGGAGTGACCGTCGTAGTTGCCATAATTAGCTCCAGAAAGAAAACATCAGTGAGGAGAAGAGTTTTCCCTCATGCATCACCAAATGCTCTACAAGTGGCCCGAGAGCCAGCGCCGGGAAGAAGGTGAGAGCACCGACGACAATGATGACCCCCACCAAAAGGCCCACAAAGAGCGGGCCGTGAGTCGGGAGAGTGCCACTGGTCGTGGGGACCTTCTTTTTGGCGGCCAGGCTGCCGGCGACGGCGAGGGCGGGCAAAATGAACCCGAAACGTCCAATCAACATCGCCAGACCAAGAGAAAGGTTGTACCAGGGCGTGTTGGTGTTGATTCCCCCAAAGGCACTGCCATTGTTTTCTGCTGTGCTCGAATAGGTGTACAAGATCTCACTGAAACCGTGAGGGCCGGAGTTGTTAAGATTGGCGATGGCTGGCCCGGGGGGATTCCAATAGCCCTTCTCCCGGAATCGGACAGCCGTGCTCGCCGCTGCGAACACAAGAATGACCAAGGCCGTCGCGATGATGGCTACCATGGCCATCTTGACTTCTTTCTGCTCGATCTTTTTGCCCAGGTACTCGGGGGTTCTTCCCACCATCAGCCCCGCAATGAAAATCCCGACGATCGCGTACAACAGAATCCCGTAAAGGCCTGACCCCACGCCGCCGAAGATGACCTCGTCCGTCTGCAGGTTAAACATCGGTATGAGGCCGCCGAGCGGAGTGTAGCTATCGTGCATGCTGTTCACGGCCCCGCAGCTTGCGTTGGTGGTGGTGACAGCAAAGAGCGCGGAACCGGGAATGCCGAGGCGCACTTCCTTGCCTTCCATGTTGCCGCCGGGTTGTGTTCGAGTGGCCGCGGTCGCCACGCCTAGACGCGCAAGCATGGGATTCCCTGCCTGCTCCGCGGGATAGCAGACAAAGACTCCGGCAAAGAAGAGCACCGCCATGGCGGCAAAGAGCGCCCAACCTTGACGCGTATCGCCCACCATCTTCCCGAACGTATAGGTCATGCCCGATGAGATGATGAGAAGGGCCAGGATCTCAGTCAAATTCGTGAGAGGAGTCGGGTTCTCAAAGGGATGCGCCGAGTTGGTGTTGAAGAAGCCGCCGCCATTGGTACCCAGCAACTTGATGGATTCCTGCGATGCCACTGGGCCCACCGCAATGGTTTGGGTGGCTCCCTCCACGGTCCTCGCCGTCTGGTAGGCCTTCAGGGTTTGAGGGACGCCGCGGGCGCACAGGAAGAGCGCGAACACAAGGGCAAGAGGCAGAAGGACGTAAACGGTGGCCCGTGTCAGGTCCACCCAGAAGTGGCCGATGCTGTTCGCCTGCCGGCGGGCGAAACCCCGAATGAGCGCAATCGCTACCGCCATACCCGTTGCGGCGGAGGCAAAATTCTGCACGGTCAACGCTGCCATTTGTACGAAGTAGCTGAGCGTCGTCTCGCCGCCGTAAGACTGCCAGTTGGTGTTGGTCATAAAGCTGACGGCGGTGTTGAAAGCGAGGTCCGGGGTCATCGCGGTGGCGTTGCCAGGGGCGTGGCCGGTGCTGAATCCCATGGGATTGAGGAGCAGGAAACCCTGCAGGCGCTGAATAACGTACACAAACAGGAAGCTGACTAAGCTGAACGCGATAACCGACGCTGCATATTGCGTCCACCGCTGCTCACTGTCTTCGCGAATGCCACAGAGGCGGTAGATGAGCTGTTCCAAGGGGCGCAGTAGCGGATGCAGGAAGGTGCGCTTGCCCTCGAACAGATTCGCCATGAAGAGGCCGAGCGGCTTCGTCAAGGCCAAGAGGATCAAGAAAAACACCAGAATGTACAAAACTCCACTGAAGGTCATGACTCCTCCTCAAAACCGTTCCGGCCGCAACAACGCGTAAACCAAATAGCCGAACAGAAACAACGCGGTGACGCCCGCGATGATGTAGTCCATGGCGTGCGGCCTCCTTAAAGCCGGTCACAGGCTTTGGTAAAGACCCAGCAACCCGCGAAAAACAGCGCAGCAATCAAGATGTAAGCTAGATCGAGCATGGCTCCTCATTTTACATCCAAGAAAATCACTTCGTGCCCGTCTTTCCTCAACAACTTTGCCCACGACTGCTCCTTGGTCGGCCACCAGCGCTTCTTGCCCGCAATCACGATCACAGAATGCGGTGGGAAAAGCTCCCGTAAACTCCAGCGTGGCTCGCGACAGAGATAGATTCGGGCGCTGAACTCCATTGGGGACTCACAAGCCAGGGCCCGGATCTGTTCTTCCAGGAAGTCCGTCGAAACCGCCGGCCTCTCGAGCGGCAGGGTGTATGGCACTGAGTACAGCCTAAGGACTCTCGGGCATGTGCTGAGATTCGCAGCGAGTTGCGAAGCCGTCTTGAGGGCCGCAAGGGTTCCCGTATGGGTCGTATATAGGACGTAAACCTCCAGCTGCTGGCCGTGGTCGCTTGTGGGCGCAGAGTCGTTAATCTCTACTCTCATGTTGGTCCAGGGTTTCAGCAAACCTTCAGTGGATCGGCTGTTCTCCATCGGCATCACCTTCATAACACCTCAAGGGTAGGCGCACCGGCATCAAGGAGGCATAAAGACGTGCTCATGATTTCGTAAAGATGGGCTCAAGATTCCACAAGGCTTATTCGGGGAGGGAGAAGCGGTAGCCGACCCAAGGCTCGGTCAGCAAGTAACGCGGGGCAGCGGGGTTGGGCTCGATTTTCTTGCGCAGTTGGTTGACGAACACGCGGAGGTACTCCGACTCCTGCCCGTAATCGGGTCCCCAGACGGCTTGCAGGAGCTCACGGTGCCCGAGGGTCTTGTTGGGGTGTGTGACAAGGTAGTGGAGCAGGTCAAACTCTTTTGGCGTCAAGCGAACTTCCCGGCCGTGCGTGCTCACACGGCGGGAGCGGAAGTCGATTTCAATACCTTCCTCCAATCTGAAGCGTTGTGGGGTGATGTCCGAGGTTTGCGGTATCCTGCGCAGCGCCGCTCGTATGCGGGCGAGCAGCTCCGGAGTGCTGAACGGTTTTGTTACGTAGTCGTCAGCGCCTGCGTCCAGGGCCTCGATCTTGTCCTTCTCGTTGTTGCGCACCGTCAACATGATGATCGCCAGATCAAATCCCGAGCGGCCACTCCGGATCGTCCGGCAGGCTTCCATCCCTCCCATGCCGGGCATGTTCACATCCAGAAGAACCAAATCGAATTGCGCGCCGCGCATTTTCTCCAGAGCTTCGTCGCCGCTGCGGGCATCGTCCACTTCATAGCCGTGGATCACCAGGGTCGTCCGCATCACGCGGCGAATCTGCGCATCATCGTCGACGACCAGAATGCGACCTCCGCTCACGCTGCTCTGTCCTTTCTGAGCACCGGCAAAGATATCGAGAACTCCGCCCCGTGCCCCGGGCTGCTTTTCAGCGAGATGTCTCCCCGGTGAGCACGCACGATGTCGCGGGCAATCGCCAGTCCCATACCCGTGCCCGTTATGGGGGAATGCGCATTCCGACCACGGTAGAATTTCTCAAAGATCCTTGCCTGGTCCTTCTCCGGGATTCCTGGGCCATCATCGCGCACGCGGACGAGTACATGATCGTCGATGTTCTCCGCGACGATTTCGATGCGGCAGGAGGAGGGCGTATATTTCAAGGCGTTGTCGAGCAATTGGCTGATGGCCAGCTCCATGAGCTCTGGATCCACCTCAATCAACGGTAAGCCACCGGAGATATGAACATCGAGACTCCTCCCCTCGGCGAGTGACTTCCTCTTCTCCAGGACTCTGCCGACCAGGGTCTCGATCGGACAGGGCTCCTTGTTGAGCCGAATCTCGCCAGCTTCAATGCGAGCCATGTGCGTGGCTTCGGTGACGAGCTGGGCGAGGCGCTCCGCCTCCTCGTCCACGACAGTCAGGAGCTCGCGTTCGTCTTGCGGCCGTTCCCTCGGCGTAGAAAGCACAGCGCTGGCTGCGGCTTTGATCGAAGTGAGCGGCGTCTTAAACTCGTGGGCAATCGCGTCGAGCAGGGTGGATTTCAGCTCCTGGCTTTGGCGCGCCGCTTCGGCGCGGCTCGCCGCCTCCCGGCCGCGCTCCCTCTCAAGGCCGATGGCGACGAGGTTGGCGAGAGCCTGGAGGGCCGTGTCGGGCATCGGCGCTCCACGCATCGCGAGCGCCCCCACAGGTTGCCCACCGAGGCGTACTGCGGTCACGGTCGTCCCACCCGTCTCGTCGGAGTAGAAAGTTCCCTGCAAGGCTGCCTCCTGCAATTTCTCCTCGATGGCAGGCATATCTTCGGGGCCCGCGCAATGAGTCTCGCCCGAGACCCGGTCGTAGAGGGCCACGCTAGGACAGCCAAAAATCTGTGCGATCTGGTAAGCGATCTGCTTCGCGGCCGGTTGCGCGGGGTCGGTCAGCAGAATGGCGCGGCTTAAGGCGTAGAGCCTCTCCATTTCTAATTGGCGGTCCTCCGCCTCTTGCGCTCGCTGCTTGGCATGACTCGAAAGTTGGCTGGCCACAATCGCCGTCGTGAGGAAAGCAACGATGGCCACCCAATTCTGGGGATCAGTAATGGTGAAAGTGCCGACGGGGGGCATGAAAAAGAAGTTAAGACAAGCCACCGCGACCAGTGAGGCAACTGTCGCCTCAAGAATGCCCCATACGGTGGCCAGCACGAGGATCGCGATGAGGTACGAGAAACCGGCGGTCAAAGCGTTCACTGGGATGAGGCGGGAGAGAATGAAGGTGATTACGGAAACTAGACCCAAAGCTGATAGGAGACGGACTGCCGTCAGGACTGCTCCGTACGGGAACCTTCGCGCGACGGCATCGTGCTTCAGATGGATGGGCAAGTCCATTGGCGCACGTTCTTAGCATACAACTTCCTTGCCTACGTGGGCGAGGATACATTGCGGCCCCTGAAATCCACGCTTCGGAGCATTGCAAGCACTCTTCCCAGCCGCGTCCGAGGCAGCCCGCTTGGGGTTTGGAAGGGAGGCGCTGAGGAGTCTGCCGATGCCTCGGCGCATTCACTCGCTCAATGCGCTGTCCCAATTTGGTAGTTCAAGTTCCCAATCTGGCTTAGTACGGTGAATTGGCCGAGGTCACGGAGTTACCTCTCCGTCAGCCCCTGCCCCTGCTGCGCCCAAGCTCTCCCGTCGCCCTTCAACTCGTTCGAGTCCAGTAGACAAGAGGCGGGCAGCGCTTACGCGCCTCTCTTTAAGCCACCTCAGCGCGATACTCTAATCTGCTAATCTAAATTCGCGATCTGGCAGGCGTAATCGTTGCAGGACTGCCTACCTCCCTGAGGCTGTAACACAAATTTCACATTCGCTTTACCGTGGATTAATGCAGGCCACTCACAATTGTCATTCTCACACCCGGTAACACTAAAGCTTGCGTGGAGTTCGGGAAGTTCATTGGAACCACCTCGATTAAGAACCAAATGAGCGAATAAGGAGCGAGTGATGCACATGCAGAGAATCAAAATGGGGTTGTGTGTTTGCGCGCTGAGTCTTGCAATGTTCGTAACCTTCGGCTTGGCCGCCTTGGCGGAGGATGGGCCCAAGCCGCTCGCAAAACCGGCAGTGAAATCTGCGAAATTAGAAGGAAGCTCGAAGCAGTCAAAGCCGCAGGTGAAAAAGGTCCGGACGGCATCATTGGTGAAGGGCAAGCCTGCCGCCGCCGTGGAATCGGCGAAATCCAACACCCCAAAAGAGGATACAGTGGCGCTCCTCAAGCAGCAGCTTGCGGAGCAGCAGAAGCAGATTGAGATGCTGCGCCAGGCGCTCGCAAATCAAAAGGAGCTAATTGAGCGAGAGATTCAATCCGCCACAGCTTCCCAGACTGCGGGCAACCAGCAGCCCGATTCGGGCGTGGTGGCGAGTTTGACCCCTGTGATCCCTGTAAAGCCGAAGGCTTCAGCGTCCAACACAACGCTTCCCTCCAGTCTGGCCGTGATCGCGCAACCTAGCCCCGGGGCTGCTCCTGTGACCCAGGATCAAATGGAGGGCTACACCAAGAAAGTAGACACGCTGGGTAAGACGGTTGACGCGCTGAACAAGGGATTGGCGGGATTCAAGATCAGCGGTGATGTTCGGCTGCGCTCCGATAACATCTTCCGTTCGTCGAACAGTGTTGCCGGCCCGGCGCAGAATGTCCGCGCGCGTTACAGGGTGCGGGTGAACGTCGATAAGGCGGTCACCGACAAAATCGACACCCACGTCCAATTTGGGTCAGGAACTTTTAACAACCCCCTCACTTTGGACACGGACATGGCAGGCAACCTGACCCGCGGAGCGATATTCCTGACCGAGGCTTACGGTGCCTACCATCCCAACAAGCATTTTGATATTCGGGGTGGCAAGATGACAGAGGTCTTCGCGGACAACGAGCAGTTCGTACTGGATGACGACGTTCGGTTCAATGGATTCCAGCAAGTTATTAAAGCAACAGATCCCAAGAGCAAGGTTAATTTCGAGTTCCGGGCAGGCCAGTATATCGTGACGAACCCCAACGTCCAGGTTCTGCCGACGGCAGACCAATGCGCCTCGTCGTCTCCTCCCGCCAACTGCGCCTACGTCTCTGCAGGCTTTTTGCCGGGGCATAAGGTGCCTGCCACGGACATGTTTGACCAGGGCGTTTTCATTTCGGCTAACAACGAACGATGGGGTCACCAGTTTTCCGCCGACGTCCAGTTGTGGCGAAATCCGAACTCCATGCAATTGGCTTCGCTCGCCGCGGGGTTTCCTGTCTTGGTCAACGGTTACTATGGTTTGGCGCTCTCCGGAGGAATCACCGGAACTGGAAATGGCACGACAACAAAGGGTGGCGGCATTTACACCGCAGATGCCTTCCACGTGGGGCGAGCGTCCTATCGCATCGACTACAAAGGATGGAAGACGAGCCGCCAGGGCTTCCCCGTTTCCATTACGGCTCAGGCAGCGCGTAACTTCGGCGCCGATTTCTACCAAAACGCACTCGAAGGGGCAATCAACGTCGGCGAAACCAAGAAGTTCGGAGATGTGCTATTCAAGTACGCCTACTATTACAAAGAGGCGAACTCCATGATTTCGCAGATCACCGACGATGACGTGGGTACCGGGACCGGCGTGAACAACCGGGTTCATGCCTTCCGGATTGATTTAGGGCTGAACAAGTATATGGTCTGGCAGAACCGGATCTATGTCTTGGACGCGCTGGCTAGCAACGATCCAGCCCGGTCTTTCTTCGTTCCATACCAAAGGGGCACAGCCACTCAATATCGCTACCAGAGCCAGTTGCAGTTCTCGTTCTAAACCGTCTGCAAGGGGGGCGGTCCGCCGCCCCCTTTTCCTTCCACTTCCAACCATGAATCTGTTCTTCTCGAATCGCCAAGTTCTAATTTGCGGGCCGGCAATCATCCGCTCCCAAGCTGGAACTTGATCGCTGTGGCGCCGTCTGCGAGAAGGAGCGTTGTCCAAAGCGTCTTCGTTTTGGTATTCGTCACATTGGGCGCAGCGGTTTGGGGTGCTCAGCCAGTTGGCGCGCGCGTTGGCCCACGGTGCCACAACTCGACAGGGCCGAGGGTTCGGAACAGGTGCGTACACCATGGGGTTCCAGAGGTGGGCTAGTCCGTATCAGAACGTAAATTGAAGGGAGGCGTAGAAGAAGTCGATTGGCTCATGGGGCCCGGACTGCTTCACGAAAGCCCCGGGGAAGAAGTGGCTATATCCGCATAGGAAGGTTGTATGGATGTCGTGCTGGTATCGGACGGTGAGATCCGCCTCTTCGCCGAGTTTTCGCGCCGAGCCCGGCAAGGCTGCCCGCACCACATTGCCCCGCTTATCGTAGAAAGCGTCGTTGATCGAGGCGCGCCAAAAGGAGTACCCGTCGAGGCGAATTCTCCACCTGCGTGCCGGATTCAGAGCCATCCCGAAATTCACATCCTGCATGTTCTGGCGGCCCACAACGTCGGCATAGCCCAGCGTACTATGGGCTGTCGCGAACAACGGATTGAACGTGCCCACCTCAGCTCCGCGCTGGCGGCTGCCGCTGGCATAATCATAGCCTAGGTAAAAGCGTGGCGTGCTCCACGTCTTTCGCATTGTATAGCCCAATTGCGTGACAATCCCATGCGCGAGGATGCTTTGACTTCCGACCGAACCGACCTGGATGCTTCCCCCCAGGTCATAATCGAAGGCCGTTTTGCCGATCTGGTTTACTTGATTTCCCCCCAGGGTGTGGCGGATTTCGCGTCCCGTCGTGCCGTTGTAGGTGGCCAGGCGACTGTCTAATCCGTACCAGTAGGCCTCCACCGTGCCCCACCCCGGCGCCAGTTTACCGTTGAGGTGCACGCCATAGAACTGCGTGGTGGGGTCGGGACGATTGAAGCTGTATTTGGCGACTTTGACTGGGCGCGCCCAAAAGAAGACCAGATTGGATTTCCCCATTTCCAGGTTTCCGGAGAAGCCGTCCCAGGTCCGTCGCACGTTCGACCAATCGGATACACCTACGAAACGCTCCCTTCCGAACGAGAGTTCCTGACGCCCGGCACGCAATGTAAGCCGGCTGGTTTCCGCGAGAGGCAGTTTGACGTCGACAAAACCATTTTGTAGATCCAGCTCGTCCACGTCGCTTGTTCGTTGGCCACCCACCAACGCGCGATGGGTCGAGAAGGAATTCTTCTCTTGCGCGAAGACACGGACATGCGTGCCGATGTGTAAATCTGCGTGCAGCATCAGCCGTGAATAGAGAAAGCTGTCGTTGTGGACCGCCGTGACTGGCGCACCGAAATTGAACTGGTTCCAACTTTCAAATCGTTCGCGGACCTGACCCCCAAAACTGACCCAGACCGAACCTGTCCGTGTCAGGGAGATATACTTCAAAGGGTCAAAGCGGTCCGGATCCTTGACGCTGCCGGTTTTCGCCAGCACGGACCAGTCTTCATTTTGCCGCAGCGCCTCGTAAGCGGGCCGAACGGACGGGTTCCCCTGTGCCATGGTAAAGAGACTCATCACGTGAAGGAAGGCGAACGATACAAGAATGCGTCCCAACCCGCGCGTGAGAAATGCCGCGACTTGATTAAAGATTTCCCGACCGCATCGGCGTCCCGCCGCGAGCTGACAAAAAGTCCCCACTGTCCAGATCCTCTCCAGGCCGTGTCCGCTAGTATTGAGCGGACTCGGCAACCGCGCAAGTGCGGCCAACTGCTTTTGAGGGACTGGGCCGGAGGCCGAGGTTACCCCAAGGAACGGCCTCGGCCTTCCTAAAGTTGTCCCCGTGCAACTCTCTCGGGTTGCATTCTCGTTGCCACCGTCGAAGGCGATTTCCGAATCTCCATTCGAACGATGAAAGAGGGTGCGGCCGATTGCGCGCTCGAGCCCTTTGAGCTTGATGCAGTTGTGTCGGGGCCGGAACGCGGTTTGCAGAAGGAAGGCTTGGAAATCGAGCTGGAATATCACCGTCAGACCTCGAGCAAAGAGTGGAACCGCGCACGTAGCAACCGCCGGCGACAATCAGGCGCGTCGACTTGCCTACAATGAGACCCCGGGAGTCTTGGGCCCGGCATGGGACTTGAAGGACAAAGGGTCGGCAGGCAATTCGAAACGCGGCCCACTCCTCTCCCTCGAATTTGACAAGTCAAGGGCCTGCACGAGTAAGTCGCCGGAGCAGTTTAGGCCCGGCGCACGCCTGCAGGATGTCTGTCAGCTACGCAATCCGAACGCCACCCTCCTCATGGCCGGCAGACTGACCGCCGATAGTAAGGAAGTGACGCAGTAGCATGTGCGAATCGCTGATGACCGAGTCTGCCGGACCACCTTTCTTGCTGGGACTGCTCAGGTCGTGCTTGCCCACCAGGGACGGTTCGGTCGTGCCGGTACTGCACGGGGGCCGAGATGAGAGGCGGGCCCCGGGTGCCTGCCTTCTGGATGTGGGAGACACCTTGGACGTCATGACCTCGGACCGAGCCTACCGCCACACGCTCACATACTCTGCCGGCCGGGAGGGAATCCAATGGCAGTCTGGACGGCAATTCGATCCTGCCGCGGCAATGGCCTTTCCTTTGATTCCCGAAGCGGCCTGAGATAACACCGGCAAGAACGTCACCAGCGAGCGTATGAGCACGACAAGCGTGAAGTCAGGAGTGATTGGGGGCTCGCCGAAAGATTAGGGCGCACCTCGTTCTCGGTGCGCCACGGTGGGCGAGCACTGATTCACAGCGTAGGGTGTGGTGATGCATTTCCCCCGGAGATCCCTATGGACCAAGGACGCGGCTTGAGTGCAGTCCGGAGCCTAACGAACGGGCCAGGCTCAGCCGCATCCTTGCAGTTCCTCGTGTTTCTGTTGGGTGAGCAGCGTTATGCACTGCCCCTGGCGGTCGTCAAGAGGATCGAGCGCGTGGTCGCGGTGACTGCTCTGCCCGGCGCGCCCGCAGTCGTCCTGGGCGCCGTCAAGGTCCGCGGTGACGTCGCTCCAGTCTTCGATCTGCACCGGAGATTTGGCCTCCCTCTACGGGACCCGGAGCTTGCCGATCGGCTTATCGTCGCCAAGACCTCGCATCGGCTTGTTGCCTTTCTGGCGGACGCGGTGCAAGGCGTGCTCAAGCGGTCTGCAGATCAAGTCATCCCCGCTGAGCGAGTTCTTCCCGGCCTGGAATACATCCGGGGAGTCATCCTACTTGATGATGGAATCATTCTGATCCAGGACCTCGAAAAGTTCCTTTCCCCGGATGAAGAGGCGAAACTCGATCAGGCGATGGAAAGGCAGTGAGAAGAAAGCATGGCGCCGAGGGCCCATGAGCTACGCCTTGCGGAACTGAGTGAGCTCGTTGCGGGACGGATGGGCTAGTTCTTTCCGCAGACGCGCTGGCGTGACCTGGAGCGAGGCATCTGTGCAGCCGCCCTGGAGCTGGGTTTTGAGGATCCTGACTCCTGTATTGAACGGTTCCTGACATCCTCATTCACCAAACCTCAACTCGAAGTTTTGGCCAGCCACCTAACCGTTGGGGAAACCTATTTCTTCCGCGAGAGGAAAAGCTTTGAAGCCCTGGCCGAGCGCGTTCTCCCGGACTATGTGAAGGCCGGTCAGAGGAACGCAAAGCGCCTGCGAGTATGGAGCGCAGGTTGCACTTCAGGGGAGGAGCCGTATTCGCTCGCTATCCTGGTCAGCCAATTGATCCCGAACCTCTCAGAGTGGAACATTACGATCCTCGCCATAGACATCAACCCTCGCTTCCTGCGCAGGGCGGAAGATGCGATCTACACGTCATGGTCCTTCCGCGATTGTCCCGCAGAGGTCTAGGAGCGGTACTTTCAGCGGGTCGGCCGGGGTCGGGTGAAGCTCGTCGACGACATCCGAAGGATGGTTACGTTTTCGTATCTGAACCTTGCGGAGGATTTGTATCCCTCGCTGATGAACAACACTGCTGGCATGGACTTAATCCTCTGCCGCAACGTTCTGATGTACTTTGCACCCGAGCAAGCCCAGCGGACGATTCAGAGGTTGTGCGGTTGCTTGGTGGAAGGTGGCTGGCTCCTGGTTAGCCCGTGCGAAGCCTCGCACAGGCTTTTTTCGGAGTTCGCCACCGTCTCTCTCCCTGGCGCAATACTCTTTCGAAAGGGAGCGCAGAGATCCATTCCTGTCGAATGGCCGCCACTCGTAGAGATTGAGCATTGCGTAGCAGCCGCGACACTTGTCAAGCAGAGTGGTGGCAGTATCTGGGTCTATAGCGAGCCAGGCCACGGAACCACGTTCATGATCTATCTGCCACGCGTCGAGGGGGTCCCTGAGGCAGCAGAGGCGGTTTCCGCATGTACACCTCCCGTCGGCGGCTCCGAGACCATCCTGTTGGCGGAAGATGAGGATGCCGTCCGAGCCCTCTTGCGAGAAACTCTCACCAAGGTTGGCTACGATGTGCTCTTAGCGGCGCGGCCGAGCCAGGCGGTCCGGCTTTGCGAGCAGCACAAAGGGGAAATTGAGCTGCTCCTAACAGACGTGGTAATGCCGGAAATGAGTGGGAGGGATCTCGCCGAACATATCCAGGGTCTGCACCCTCGGGTCAAGGTACTGTACATGTCGGGGTACACCGATAACGCCGTTGTGCATCACGGAATGTTGGACTCGGGAATGGCCTTCCTCCAGAAGCCTTTCACGCCGGAGGGATTATTGCGCAGAATCCGGGAAGTGCTCGGGACCCCGACTCCTCAGGGAATTTAGGCTTATCGGCCGGCCACCATGTTTCGCTTTGTCACCTCCCGCACGGGGGAGCGCAAACAGCCACGCAGCAGGGCCACTCAATAACCGCCCAGCAAAGTGTAGTGTGAGAGGTGCCTGCAAAGGCTGGGTGGGCCCAGCAGGACTCGAACGTGCGACGCCCTCTTGCAACGCGCGTGCCTACCTCGCGATTTCATCGGGACAAGTCCCGGTCGTCGCCACAAGGAAACTAACGATGTAAGGGGTAAAGCCCCCAGAACAACCACGACCCCCAGGATAGGGAAGAAGGAAGCAGAGGAAAGCAGCGCCCAGTATTAATAACATCAGAATCCCAAGAGGTATCGGACGATCGAAGTCCGGATCTTCTGACCACCCTCATATCAGGTGGCGGCGTTCTATTGCGGCAAGCCCCCGCCGGCAAGTTGGACCCGAACCGAGACCGATCCGGCGGCTTTCCCATTGACCTCCGCGGTCCACGTCAAAGGCTGCCATTCCGAGGCCTGCTTTGATGGGGCCACACAGAAGGCCTGGACCGGATATTCATCATGTGCGAGAACAGGATAACGAGCAGTTCCGCTGAGTTCTTTCCAATCAGGTGGCAGGGTGGCATTCAAGGTTACCTCCACAGCCCGGTCAGTATCGTTGCGGATCAGGATGGGGATGTGAAGGGTCTCTCCTCCGCCGACTGCCACTTCCGGATTCGGGAGCAGTTGTGCGAGGTGATCTAGGGAGTGGACGACCCAGAAATCGCGATAGAAGGCCCACGGGCCGCCCAACTCGAGAGAGAGCCCGCTCCGCGTTCGTGACTGATAGCCGCGGACTGGTGCGAATGGGATTGGTCCGGGGCTGACACCCTCAAAAATGTCGCCCGTGACGCTGCTCTGAACCAGCGATTTGCCGAAAATCAGGCGCTCCGGCTCCTGGAAGTAACGGAAGTCGCCTTTGGCCAAAGCGGCTTTCGCCATCTGACCAGTGTCTCCCTGGGTCAGGTGGTGGGCCATCTCCTCTGCGGCCAGCCGGAAATAAGGCACTTGGCGCGAGGGCGAAGTGTCGAGCGTCGAGTACTTGGGTCCTTGGCCCTCAATGAAATCGAGATGCGAGGCGTCCGTGAAGTAATAGATCTTCTTCGGCTGCCAGGAGTGCAAGCCCTCGGTCAGGTTAGATATGCTCCATCGATTGCGTGGCGCGGAGATCTGCTCCGGGAAAACGGTGGGATCGCCTGCCATATCAAAAGCCTCCGTGGCAATGACACCGGCGGCCTGGTGGTCATCGTGATTCTCTCCTGCGACGTAGGCGGGAAGCCAGGTCAGAATGACTTCCGGGCGAGTAAGTCGAACCAGGCGAATCACTTGGCCGAGGGTTGCACCATGGTTCCACGTTTCGAGAGAGCGCAGGACATCCTGGCCGGGAGTGTCAGGCCCATTGAGGAACCACACATTCATGATACCCAGTGATGCCAGCGCGCGCCGGCCTTCGATCTCCCGAACCACACCGAGCCCGGCGGCCTGCTCGTTGCCTACAGCGTTCCCGCCGCCGTCCCCGCGGGTCGTGAAGACCACTGCGACACGTCGATGCTCGTCGTACACCGCTCGGGCAAAGTAGCCGGTCACCATCGTCTCGTCGTCCGGATGAGCGACCACGAGCAGGATGTCCGCTTTGAAACGTTCATCGGCGGGCGGGTTCGGAGGGGCCTGTTTGACCTGCGCGACCGATGTTATGACGAAACAGAGTGTGACCAGGACCGGAAGTACAAATGCGCGGTTTCTCATTTCATCTCTCCTGACTCTTGACTGCCGGCTCCGCATTTTTCAATGCAGCCGTCAACCACTCCACGAGCTTCCGCTTATAGAACGCCCATTCGGCGTGGCCTTCCCAGTTTTCCATGCCATGGGGAGCGCCCTCCAGCAAAACCAGTTCGTACGGCGAGCCCGCCGCTTTGAGCCGC
>Ga0187878_1001704_pt1 | contig 20812 bp, 16 predicted proteins | sample June2016WEW_17_1_FD_132979 | JGI IMG/M metagenome (GOLD analysis project Ga0187878, IMG submission 132979) | Peatland microbial communities from SPRUCE experiment site at the Marcell Experimental Forest, Minnesota, USA - June2016WEW_17_150 | ecosystem: Environmental > Terrestrial > Soil >...
CGATCTGCCGGAGCAGATTGACAATCTGCTCCGGCTTAAACCGCTTCGTTGACATGATCGGGTCTCCTCCCTAGGTGAATTCTCTCTCACTTCACCTGGTACAAAAAAACCCGGTCACGTCACCATCTGCGGAGAAGACATAATGATCCGCAGTCACTTTCTGGAAGAACTCCGGAGTAGTGTTTCGGCTGCTGCCATGGTGCGGCATCTTCAGCAGGTCCAGGCGGATTTTGCCATCCTTCATCTTGCCGGCTTTCTCGAGCCCATCAGTGACGTAACGGCCGAGTGCGTCGCCGGTAAGCAGCATTCTCTTCTCGTTCATTTCCGCCAAAACAACAATGCTCGAAAGGTTGTACGGGGACTTGTCCTCTCCTTTCTTGGCGAACGCTGCAACTCCGCGCCGGTGTTCGGCTCGTAGTCGGAATACTTCAAGTCGAGATCCACCGACGACAGCAGCGGCGGAACCGCAGAGGAAGCTCCAACCGCTACCGCCAGTTAGACTTTGGGATTGGATGCCTTGCGGACCCACCAGTCCCAAATGTAGGGCTTGGAGAAATGCGACTCCCGGACCGGGAGGACCCTCTTCGCGGCTGATTGTTTCCACTGGCGATTCGGCGCTGGGAGTCGGAAAAGACTTTCCATCGTCCGCCATTTCTGTCATTCCTTACATAGCCTCCGTCTGTACTGGCTATGTTAATCTCGCTCCCGCGGGGAAACTTCGTCAACCAATTGCGATAGAAAGTTCGTTGTCTTTTCTAAAGTGGTATTGGTGTAGCGGTTGATTCGCCGCCTCTTCGGCGAGAAGATCGTCCAGCCCTTTTGTCAGGTCTTCTTGCCCGTCTTGCAGGTGGCGATTCGTCATGTAGGCGTTGAACGGCTCGCCTTTTCTGGCATTCGACAACCAGGTAAGCGTATCCATGTGAGGAATTCCGTGCTTACCGTTGCCGGAGATCACATAATGATCGGCGAGGACCTGGCGGAAGAAATCTTCGGTCACGCTGTGATTGCTGCCGTGGTGCTGCACTTTTAAGACATCTACTTTGATCTGCTTATTATCATCGAGCAGCCCGGCACTCTCCAGGCCTTCCAGGATTAAGTCCCCGCCCGCATCCCCCGTGAGCAACACCCGCATGGACTTGCCATCCTCGGTCTTCTGCTCAGCGAGGAATACGATACTGGACAAATTTGGTACCGTCCGATTCATATAGTCCGCCGCCGCAGCCTGCTCGTCCGCAGGATGTTTTGCTTTCGACTTGTTCCACTCTCTTTCCAAGTTCTCCAACTCCGCCTCGTGCGGGCCGAGAATGGTAAAGGTCAAAGTCTTATCGATCTTGATGTCACTCCGGCCGCTTTCTGGCGCTACCACCAACTTGCCATTCGTCTCGGCATTGATCTTGGTCAGCTTCTTCGCATAGCCTTGCAGATCTTTCCCCTGCTTGACACTCGCCACCACGGCCAGCGCCTTTGGATCCTGGAGACCTTTTCCCTCTAGTCGCTTTAGGTCTACGGTGCCGGACGCGGCTGCCGCCACCGTAGCCGACGAGGCGGAGGCAGCATGCCCGCCGACCACCTTCTCAAAGGCGTTATGCCATAACGAGGCGACCTTCCACCGCGGCTGCTGCCCATCATTCACCTTTTCGCTCATCTGCCGGAACATGTCCACGATGCCGGTGATGTGGTCCGCATCAATATGGCCCACCACCACCAGACGCAGGTTCAGTTCAGGGTTCTTCCCGCGCAACTGATCCAGCCGCCTCTCCAATACATTGCGATAGACGCCCGTCGAACCCCCATCGATGAGGATCAGCCCGGGCTTGCCGTCTGTGTCGTAATGGAGCAGAAGGCAATCGCCGTCGTTAGCCTGTAAGGCTTCCAGCTGTAGCATGTTGTCCTCCTAAACCGATTGCATGGCGCGCAACACATCCAGCACGCCGGCGCCTTGAAAACGCGGCTCCCGGCCCAGGTCGGTCGCACTCTTGCACAGGATGTCTTTCACCCGCTTGGGCTGCCCGATCAATTCGCGGTGGCGTGCGATGAGCAACGCCGCAGCTCCGCTGACGTGCGGCGCGGCCATACTTGTGCCGTCCATCGTCTCGAAGCCATCTCCCGGCGCGCAGGAATCGATCCTCTCCCCCGGCGCCACCAGGTCTGGCTTGGTGCGCCCATCCCCGGTTGGCCCCCGGCTGGAGAAGTAGGAAACTCCGTAATTGTGCGGCATAAATCGGTGGGTGGAGCCGACGGTGAGCACGTTTTCCGCATTGCCGGGATCGGTGATGCTGATGTAGCGGTAGTCGCCCATGGCGCCGTCCTCCGGGCTGGCCAGCTTATTGAATCCGCGGTTCCCGGCTGCGGATACCACCACCACTCCGTTGGCCACCACCCGCTCGCATTCTTCGCACACGGGGGTTCGGCCGCAGGCGTAATTGGCGACATCGTGCACCACTGCCATACTCAGATTCACCCCGTGGATCGCCATCAAGTCCTTGTGTGCGTTCAGGTGACCAACAAACTGGAGTGCAGCTATGACCGTGAACTCATCGGCCGGATTGCCGGCGGGATCGATTCCAAGCACCCGCAGATCGCAGAGCTCCAGATCAGGACATATGCCGTAAAGCTCCTTTTCCAGCGAGGTTTCCTTGGCTTCCGGCCAATTGGCGGCGATGATCCCGGCTACGTGTGTGCCATGGCTATCCGTAAGCTTTTGCCGGTAGGCATCGTATAACGGAGCCACGTGCGGTATACGCAGGAAGGGTTCGATGAGGTCCCAGTCAAGCGCTCTTCCGGAGTCCAAATTATGCCGCAGGTCGGCGATCAGGTTATCGCGCGTTTTCTGGTCTAGGGTCTCCGTGTACGTTCCCTTCCACGGAATGTCGGTAGTAGGATCCAGCAGTTCCTTAATGCGCAGGAAATCGTACGTACGAACTACGCGGCTGGCAAATTGCGGCCTACCGTTCTCATCCAGCTCTTCATTGGGTTGGATGATCTTGCCGTTTTGCCGGCAGGCAAAAGCTTTGTGGGTGGCGTCGATTCCCACGTCCAGCACCGCCCAGCGGATTCCCGAGGTATCCACTTCGAACACCCGTGCTGCGGCGTCGGCCTTCACCGCCATTCGCGATCGCCAGATACTGGTATTCGCCTCGCGATTGCGGCTGACCCCGTACAGCAGCCCGCGGTTTTCCGTGGGCGTGGTGAGTCCCTCCAGCAGCTCGGAGAACGCGTCCACCTGCGCCTGAGTGATGGTGTCTTCACTCTCGCCCTTCTTAATGCATGGCTTTTCGTAACGGTCACATTCGATGGCGCCGACGATGGCAATCAGCTTTCGCAGCAGTCTCGGATCGCCGCCAGGCAGCTTCTGTTTGCCGGTGGGCTTCAGGATAGTTTCCACGAATTGCCGGATTGCGTTTCTGCTCCACGCCTGTTCGCTGGTGGTCTTCGCCACATTGCTCTTCCACCAGTCGGTGAGCGGCATCGCAACGCGGATGAGCTCTTCAAAGGTGAAGTTGGCGAACACCACCGATTCGTTAAACAGTATCCGGGGCAGCGGCGAGAATTTCTCCGCCCTGGGCGGATGTATTACCCGGTAATGCTCGATTGCCGGCTGTTCCTGGTTGAGCCGGTCGCGCAGCGCCCGCGTCAGCGTTGCGGCGTCGGAGCGGGTGTGTGGAGTAAGTAGCAGTTCAATGCGTTCTTTGGGGTGTTCCGCGCGTTCTTTGGGGTGTTCCGCGTATGCGATCCAAACATCCGGCAGGATAGGGAAATCTTGCGTGAACCGCCGCTGCTGTTCCTGCTTGCCGTAGATCAGTTCCTCGATTTCCTGGCGCGTCATGGCGGCTGCTCCTCGTTCTGACAGCTAGACATTCTTCTGCGCGACCGCCCCCTTGGAATCCACCTCCAAGAGTCTGATCGGTCCTCCAGTCGTAGGATTATCGTCGGTAACAATGAATGTCCCAGCTTGCCCTGTCGATCGAGACTTGATGAAACTTCCGTCGTTCCACACATCGATGACCTTTCCTATCAACCGTTTGGCTTTTTCACGTCCGAAGGCTACGGTGTTGGAGTGCCCCGCTTCGTGCGTATGGCCAAATATGAAGACATCGGGTTCCTTCTCTCGGAAATAATGGAGGTACATCTCGATGGCTTTCAGCATATTCACATCGATTGGTTTGTTCCGCAGCTTACCGATAGCATCGAAGATCGAGCTAATGCTTTTATAAGCCTTCTCCACGAACTCGCGAGTGTCCTTCAGGTAGGAAACGGCATTTGCCACCGCCTGATACTGGGCGGTGCCAATGAAAAACTTTCTGATTGCCTTCCTCTTGTTGCCGTCTTCCTTCCGAATGAGCGCACCAAGGTTCCTAAAGAGCGTTTGTGTCTCGTCTAGGTAGTGTCCATGCGTGACCAGGACAGAGCGACCACTCAGTTCGAACTCATGGTCGGGATAGCTCACTAAGAATCGTTCCCTCATCTTCTCGGGAGCCACTCCTCGGATAAATGGCTGAAGAAATGTGCCCTCCGTGAGTGGGAGGTTGGTTGGGGTATTGCCCTGAGAGATGGGGTCAACAAAGGCTTTGTTAGTCGAGAGGATGTTCCAGATGATGTAGTCGTGGTTCCCTGGGATGTAGACAATGCGCTCGACCTCGAACTTGTCCTCGGCAAATAGATGAGACAGCCAATAGCGAAATCCAATTTGTCTAGGCCACGATCCTGAGCCCTTCTTCCCTTCAATCGCCCTGGTCAAGGACGATATATTAGCGTCCAGAAGGTCACCTGCGAGGATGAGTTCTTTCACTTGTCCCAATCCCCACAAGAAAGACCTCAGCCCGAGTGCTACCTTTTGGTTACTGAGTGAGCACGATGGATCGCCAAAGTGTAGATCCGAGAAGATGACTGTTTTTGCCATGACCCCAAACCTCCCCAAACAATCTTGAGACGGCGCTGCACAAAAGCACGGCGGAGGCTCACGATTGGCCCTGAGCGTCCATTAAGCAGCTACCTTCGCCAAAAAGGCCAGAAATCTTCCTGTCGCGACGAGGATTGATTGTGTCTTTCTGGCGCGTCCAATCTCCGCCCGAATGTCCGCCATTTCCCTGACATCCTTCTCGGTGCAGATAACACCCTCCTCTAACAGTTTCATCCGCGCCTTCGAGTATGCGTCGAATGTCTTGTCCCGGTCGTCTTTGAGTGCGAGCTTGCTCTCGAAATCAGCTCGGCGGTACTTCAAGTCAATGGCAGTGGCCGCTGAGGCAACATGGTTCAGAACTTCCGCATCGTTATCCATGGTGATTACTCCTGTGGGTTCCCTCCTGTATCTGGGCCCTTCCGCCGTAATTCTTGGTTAACCGTAGTGAGAGCTGAGTCTGCAACATTGCTCCAAACGGGATCTTCCCTAATTCTTAGGAAGACATCTGCGCTTCGTACTGTCAATCCTTGGAGATCCTTTCCCGTAAGCTCTCCAGCTGCATCCAAGGCACGTGCCGTAAGGACATTCAGATCATCCACGGACAGATGTTCGTAAGTATCGATAAGCCGCCCGACTTCTCTCCCAATAACCGTAGCCTTCAAGCACTGCTCAACAGTGGAGCGCTGCAATTCCCTTTCGGATTGCTTCATCGCTTCCCACTCCTCTTTAAGCTTGATCAGGCGGCGGGTCTTGTCCTCACTGGAAAGACTTGCGTTCTTGCGGACGGAGTCAATTTCATCCATGAGTGCAGATCGATATTGGAGGAACTGCGGTGGATCTTGACTGATAGATTCCGCGAATGCCGCCATTTGCAGAGTAAGATTCTGGGCGTGGCTTCCGGATTTCCTCACCGCGTCGCGGGCCAGGTAGCTGCCGCCTTCAAGCTCATCAAACGTAGCGGCAAAGGCAGAGTATTGTCGGCGCAGATTAGTGACGAATTCCTCCCGGGCCTTCTGCTGAGATCCTGGCTGGACAGTGTACGGATCCACGGCAAGGTCAACCTTGTCCTCCGACAGGTCCGTGTCAGACTTCAACTGCAAGATGTTTCTGGCGAACTCTTCGGCAGCCTCCGACTCGCCCCTCGGACGGGGAGACGTCTCCTTTGTCAAAAGCTGTTCAACGAGGTCGATAGCCTTCATCGCCTCGACTCTGAATTGGACAGCAGCAATCCTCAACGCGCGCGCTTTCTCCGGTGTGCAGCTCACGAAGAATGAGCTCAATACGAGGGCAGCACACAGTGGCAGACTTCTGGCATGCAGTTTCATTTTGTTACTCGCCTTCCCCTGATGCACCAACACAGGCCCACCGGTAACACCCGGCAGGTTCATCCAGATTGAAGCGGAAGACGAAAGTCCGCACAATTCACCTCAGTAGGCGGTTCCCCGTTCTAGCCCTCCTTTGGAGCTCCGGCTATCTCCTTATTCTCATTCGCTGGTTTTAGCGGGTCAGCCCGCTCCGGCGGCTTCTCGGTCCTGAACAGGTTTTCGAATATCTCCCTCAGCTTGTCTGTTGCCCGTTGCGTGAACATGCCAGCTAATCCGGCGACGGCAGCTGCCCCATAGGGACTCACAGCCTCAACACTGGCATTGGCCGCGAACAAACCGCCTCGAATCACAAAATAGAGAATGAGCGCCAAGGCCGCGCCGATGAAGGGCTTCAAGACGTAGTACCAGGTCCAACTAGGGACAAACCGTCGATTACCCACATAGTCGGCAAACGAAGTGGCCAGGTGGATGTAGCTGCCAAGTGCCCCCGCCACGGCGACCAAAGCCAGAAAGCGAGCCTCCGGCCAAACATCCTGCACCCAGACGCCGGGGATGAAGGTCACCTTCATGGATTCAGCCTTTAGTGGTACCTCTCCCGGCCACAGTCTGAGGAGCACATAGAGCAGGAGCAGATTCAGAATGATGATGTAGATGCCGAAGGCCAGAATCCAGGCCCTCGACGCAGTTTCCCGTTCTTCCGCGTGTCCTAAAGTCATGGTCATGACGCCTCCATCGTCGTCAAGTGGATCGGCCTCATCTGCCAGAAGGGAAGCTGCAGAACGGGCAGCACTTCTCCTCTCGGCTGCGTGTGGTTGTCAGCCTGCAGCAGCACCGTCAATTCGATAATAGTGTTCACGGACCTTCGCTGACCATTTAAGGAGAACCTCACGGAATGCTTCCAGCTTGGAGTCTTTGAGATCCCCGCCGGGAATGCTATGGATAAACACGTCAGTCACGCCCTCATCGAAGACGCCACCCCGCACCGGCTCCTCGCGGAAAATGAGGAGTGGCAATTGGAGTCCGAAAAGAATGCCGGCCTCGAGATGATTCCACGGGCTCGGAAAGTGCGCGGGCTTGCCACGACCCAGCCGCGTCTCCTCGTCTGTGCCTTTCCTCCAGACCCCGGCCATGGCAATAAATTGCTGGAAGCCGAGAATGATGCCACCCGAGCAGTGCTTAGCAATGACGCAGACCTCCCGGAGCGGGAACTCGGACGGGTAATCACTCCTACCCAGCGCACGTGGTTCGAGTTGCAGTCGTCGGAGTTCTCGCAGGATTTGGCCGCGCGCTTGGTCTTGAGCTTTGTTTAGCTTCGTCGGGCAAGATACGAAAACAGGGATTTTCATATTGGCATGTGCTCCAACCGTCTTGTCGGGCTAGCAACGCGGTCGCCCAGGAGCGGCCTGCCCTTGGCCGTTGCCTGCAGCGCCGCCATATCAGAGACTAACTCCCACGCCGAGAAAGGGTGTCAATCGTCCCTTCAGGATGATAGCCACCACGTCTGCGACATGCTGCCGACTTTCGCCAAGCGCAATTCGTTTCGCCATGGGGCTTGCCCCCTGAAAGATTCTGATCACAAAACGGGCCAACAGCGCATTGGCAGTCGTTATGTCTCTAGTCAGCGTGAGCTCCCCCAGACTCATGGTCTGGGCGACGTCCGGCACGAGTGTGGTTGAGAATCTCCCTCCCAGCAATTGGTCGCAAGAATGGGTTTGCCTCAGCAACGAGGCCAATTAACTCCTAGACCACGAACCGGTAGTCCGGATCTAGGTGCTGATACGAAACCAGAATCTCATGGATGTCATAGGGGTGCGTGGGGCGGCCGGTTAGGGTATTTCGGAGCACCTGGAACCAGTGCTCCAACCCTGCAGCGTCGTCTATGTCAACATCCACAACCCATTCATCCCCACGCGCGAAAAAGGAGAGCTGCAGATTCCCGTAGCGATCTCCGGTCTTGAAGCTCTCGGCCTTCGTGAATCCTTCAGGTGGCCGATGAAGGAGTTCGCTAGCTGGAGAAAATACCCCTGCTGCCACACTGTTTTTTGTCTCTTCCCGAAGCACCTTCGGCACAGCAGCAAAGAAACGGTCTCCTCGGAGTTCAATCAGGCTTTGGATATAGGGGAAAACAGTCTGCCCGTTGCTCAATCTCGTGTTCGCCGCCTTCTTGAATATGTTCAACAAGCCAGCTTTTCGGATGTCGTCCAGGGCGTCGTAGAGTGCGTCCCCACCCTTACCTTCAAAACCCAAGACCTCATTGCTGTTTTCCAGCAACGTCGTGAGATCGCCGGCCAAGCCTTGATACGCCGGAAACGTAACGCTCTTCACCTTCTTGGGCTCGATGGGGAAGGTGATTTCCACGTTGGTGATACCACTTGCCTTGAGGTTGACGAACTGGCTGATCGGAAGATAAGAAGGAGGATCGACTTCAATGCGATAGAGCCCTTGTGGTGCGCCGTAGAGATCCTTGATGAGAATCCTCTTCGAAGCAGGCGCGCGGGCTATCTGATTGTCGGTGAGGTTCTGGTTGTGGAGAATGATGTCTACGCTTCCGCCGAGAAGCTCGCCGTAGACATTGAGGAGTTTGAGTCTCAGTTGGCCATCTTTATCCATGGTGTACGCTCGCTTTCGAGAATCGAACGGTCACGCTACGGTCAGATACACTCCACCTGGCTCGTCATCTGAAGTTCGGAAAGAGGCATGTGGCAGCACTGCGCGGAAGCAAACGCCCCGTTCGAGTGGCAGGAAGGTATTGCAGCGCGCACCATAGAGGCTCTCCTGTCGTCCGGAACCACCTCGAGGCCCAGGTGGCAGTTAATGCTACGGTAGATGACGCGAAGGTATGCCCACTCTCCCGCAATGTCAAGCGAAAAGTTATCCTTGAGTAGATGCCCCAAGAAAAAACAGGAGAGCATGCGTGCTGATGGACTCTTTGTTCTCTTCTCTCCGGGGGGCCCCTGCGGATCCAGCCGACTCTCCGAGGCACCAGAGGGATCGATCGGATGACGGAGGGAATGCAGGTCATGCCACGTCCGAGTGATCTCGAAGTCCAGTTGTTGTAGAGAGATTGTTGAGGAGTGCTCTGCCTTTCGCCACCCCGAAACCCCGGAGAGTCCACGCCCCGTCATCCCGGAACCCAAGGGGGATCCACGACGCTGCTAACCCTCAGAAGCCCATCCGGTAGAGCAGCCAACTGGCTATTCGGTTTCCGAGGGAGGGACGTTCGCCGGTTCGCAAGAAGAATGTCCGTCGCATTGGTACAGTCAGCGAACGAAGTAGCCGAATATGCCAAGCCTTATCCTTGTGTTGAAAGTGGGTTTCATCCATTTGGGCGGCGGCGGTGTAGAAGAGATTCCCAAAATGGTAGTCCGCATCCAAGCCCTTGCGTGTGAATAGGGTGAGCGCGACGGGGACGTTCAACCATGGCCGATAAGGGTTGCGGTCACCGACCAGGTGAATCTCCGGTTTGCCGAATGCGTTTACGGCAAGCTCCATATACTTGCTGATCATGGGATCGATACCCATCTTGGTCGCTGCCACCCAATCCACGGCCACCAGATCCGCTCCCCCGATAATGGTGTGTGTCTCGTTCGGTGTGGGGTCAGCGAAGATTCCAAACGGCCCGTCGGCACTAGCGAAAGCGTCCACCAGTCCGTAATCTACCGGGAAACGTTTCAAGTACTGAATGGTGGTCCCGTATATGTCTCGACGGGGAGCACAGTGGTACTCCTTGAACTTATTCGCTAGAGGCAACGCACCATAGATGTTCTTGAGCGTTAAAGTGTAGTAGGCATAGGCGTGTGTCTTGTTTTTGGCGAAGGAGATACGGAAGTCAGCCTCTCGCCAGATCTGGGACACAGGATGGAAACCGAGCGGCGGCCCAAACTCCTCCTTCTCCACGGCGTCTAAGGTCATGTCCACTACTTCGTATCCGGCCCTCCCGTCGTAACCCAGGTAATCTGCCATCTCTCGCACGCTGCGTTTATCGAAGTACTCCCCGTAAGTGGATTGAGCTTCGACAACTCGAATGGTCTCAAATCCACGCGCCCGTAACCGCTTCACCAGATGATGGACTAGTTTGGGGTCTGTGTAGGTGGTCTGATCCCGCTTGTCGTAGGCAAACATGAAATTCGGTTTGATGACGATCAGGAACTGAGCCCGCGCCTTGCGTGAGGTCGCCAACTTCCCTTCCACGAGTGCGTCAAACCCCGTCGCCTCCAATACCCGGTCAAGCGCAGCAAACTTGTCCTCGTCTCTGATGCTCGCAACGGTCACCTTCCGGTCAGTCTCGATCGCCTCGAGCCGCATCATGGACATATCTTCTTCTAGGGCCAGACAACGCTCTCCGGAGGGATCTTGAACTTCCACAATACGTCGCTGGAACACCCCCGTCGGGAAATGATCATTGTTGACCTCGAGGACGGGATCGCCGAGCTTGCGAAGCAGGGTTGCGCGTTCCTCAGGGCGCCCCGCAGGCGGGAGGGGTCTGACACTGAGTTTGCCGTTCTCCAAGAGCATTTCGGCCGAACTCATGCGCGCGATCAGGGCCCCCGCGGCGGCGTCGAGCCGATCCTTGATCCATCGCTCACGCTCATTGCGGAGAGTGCGGCTGAGGATTTGGATGCGTGCTGCCTTGTGAGCCGGTCTTAACGCGCACAAATACCCGTACAGCAAGGTTGGCTCTTTTACGTTTCGAAAGGTACCGTGCTCGCTCTCACCAAATGTCTGAGTGCTCACCACCTCCCACTCTTCGGGGATATACCCTCCTCCGTCTCTCTTCCGTATCCGGAATCTCCCAGCGCGAACCGTCACGGTGTGCGGAGTGATATGGATGCCCAGAGGATGTTCTCCGGGCAGTGCTTCCCGGAGTGCCTTGTCCAGGGCGGAAGACATCTTCCGGGCCGACTCTGGGGCGAGGGGAACCGGGAATGGCACGGTATCGAAACGTTGGGTCTCAAAATCAATGTCAAACTCGGCTTCGCTTTCCGCCAGAGGCTGAGCGTGTGCCCGCATTTGTGAGAAGGATCCTGCATAACCTTCGGCTACCTCAAAAAGTGGCCCGCGATATCGATAGACTCCGGTCTCAATATCGAGCTCCAGCCCCTCGAGCACTCGATCCGTTATGCAGTACCGCCGATAGCCTCCCTTGCCGTCACCTATCGCAAGGAGCACATCCCAGAAGATCTCATTGTCACCCCAGGGAAAACCCTTCTCATGCACACCGGACACGAAGAAGAACGGCGCCTGGTCACCACTATCCTTTTGCAGGGTACCAGCCAGCACAAGGTTGTCGTACTGAGTGTCATAGAGGAGCCGGACGTCCTTCAGGTATTCGTCCCGAAGAGCTCCCCAGGCGAAGGAGCCAAAGGCAGTGAAAGCGGCCACTTTCTGGCGCCATGAAGTCGCTCCCGGCACTTCGAGGGAGGCAACGAGGGCGGGCGCATCTTTGATCTTGAAGTAGAGTTCGCCTGCGCCATAGATCGGCGCATGTTCATCTTCGCCGCGATAAACGGTTGTGAACAGGCGCGTCATGTCCTCGACGATGTCGAGCTTGCCGGGATCGTCGGAGATCTCCTTGTGGCCGTGTAGATAGAACGTTTGGCCGCCCTGCGCCCGAAAGCGGAAGGCATAGGTCATCTGCCGAATGCCGGTCTGGGGATCCACGGTGAACAGGTTGAATAGGCCATCTCGGATGGTGAGATCCTCCCCTAGAGGCGCGAACGTAACTGTGCCGGCAAGGTCAGCCTGATGCTCAGGGGTCCTCAGGAATCGGCCTAGATCTATGATTCGGATTTGGACGTCAAAGCGGATTGGCGTGTCTTGGGCTCGGCCACGTTCGGCCCCTTTGCGCGGGTCACTCTCTCCCACACCCAGAAAGCCCGACATGGACTCCTTGAACTGCAAGACAATCCCGTCAAGGTTGCTCGATTGTGCCTTGGCCTGCGGCGGGACGGGTGTACCCTGTTTTTCGAATGGCGTTCCCATAAGCCCTCCTCTGGCCGGAGCCTCACCAATTGGCCAACCGGCCGCATCAGGTTCCGCGGGTTTCTGCGATGGCTAAAAAGCGAGCGGGCTCATGTGGGTGCTTGCGATGAAGAGGAAGGTTGGACTCAGGACGAAAGCAGCACGCCCGACACGGTCCGTTCCTCCTTAGTGATATTGGCAACCATAGCACTAAATGAGCGGCGGTCAAGCAGAAACGGAGCGGCCCCTTCTGCTCGGTCCTACCCTCGGCAGTAGGGTATTCAGGACCCAAGTCGACTCCCTTGGGAGAACTCCTGCAATGGGCATCGGTATTCCTGACGATTACGGCATGTCAAGCTGAGACGCATCGAGGATGCGCAGAGCCCTCCTTAGCGTTCCCCAATCGCTATGACCCTTGCCAACCCGACCGATCTCTGATGTCAGAAGACCATGGACATCGGCGAACGATTGCGTGAACTACGGGAAAGCAAGGGTCTCTCCCAGCGCCACGTTGAGAAAAAGACCGGCCTTTTGCGGTGTTATGTTGTCTGTCTCCAGTACCTCTGAGACTTATCTCGGTTCTTTCCAAGCTACAGTTCAGTCCCCAGTTCACCCCGGGTTTGGTTTGGCGTCTGGCCCAGATTGTGCGTGGGAAACAGGCTTCAAGGAGACTGGCGGCCATCCAATCCTCAGTCGCCCCCAGTTCCAGCAAAGTCGACATTCATACTTCCCAGGCGGCGCTGTTCGTAAACCCCTGTCCCACTCCGAAGGAGCGCCGCGCCCGCATTCACGCTCGGCCGCAGCCGGCCAATTTCCGAAACTCTGCAATGGATGTTCGGGATGCGCCGCGGGAAGTCGTCGCGCGTTCCCTTACAGCAGCGGAGCAAGTTACCCAGTCTCCAAACGTCTTCCACACCCGTTCTTGCACAGCCTCCCTGATCACTGTCGTGAACTGCTACTCATCTGGGCGCAGGGATGACTCATGGAGGCGTGAACTCGGCACAGAGCTGAAGCGGTACTTGTGCAGTTACTGCACAAGCCGATTAGGTGCAAAACGCGTTCGCCCAAACTCTGCCGGGTTTGCAGCCGCGTCATCTTGCACAACAGCCGCCGGCGCGTCAGAACTGGACCAGGATGCGCCGAGAAGGCACCGGCAAGGAATCCCCCCCCCCTGTCCAGGTTGAAAAGTGAGCCACTTTGTGACGTGTTTTGTGACGTAACCAGCCCCAAGAGCACGATTGTGCCGCAGTTAGCAGCATTGACAGAAGTGATGTGCCAGTGCGATGAAACCCGCAAGAATATTGCTCGGAACGCTACTGCTGCTCATCACTGCTATCCCCATTTTCAGAATTGACACGGTAGAGGTCAAAGGTCGAAGCCTGCTCGGGTTGGTTGGCCCCAAAGCCGCCAGTGGCCCTACCGTATTACCTGCCTATTTCAATCGCTGTAAGTTGTTCATTCATTTGATCTGGTGTCCCGGTTATTTTGGCTTTCCCGGTCGATTGGACCATTCCTGTTCTCGCCACACTCTTCCTGCATACTTCGTCGCAGTAGAGTGCCCCCCTCCTCATTCCCTCAAGGGTGGCCCCGCAGTACACGCACTTGCCTGGGGTAGAGTGTTTTCTGGCTTCTCGACGGTCGCCGAAGAACACCAGGTCCCGACACGCGGCAGAACAGTACGCCTCAGGTTTTCCGGCCCTCGTGTAGCGGAAGGTTCGGTTCAGCAGCTTTCCGCACCCGTCGCACTTATCGATGACGTACAGGCCCATGCCACGGACATAGGCGAGTTCGGCGGTGGTGAGCTTCATGCCGCCACCTTAGAAAGTGAGGTTTTGAAGGGGATCGGCAGCCGCAAAACGGTTGGGTTCCGTCCCGCGGCACCACTTTTTCAATCACTTAGCACCCCGCTCAACCTCAATCGGTTCCAGTGGGTTCCAAGAAAACGATCAGGGTTGCCGAGGTCTGTCTCAATGTACGGCAGCGAAGTGCCGGCGAGAGTGGAGTACCTTTATGGAGTCTCTATAGTGCAGGAAAGCCAGATTTTATGCGCTCGGGAGGACCTTGACGGTTCGGATCCTCTAGTTTTCCCTGGTACAGTTTTTCGGGGCGGGTCATCCCCAACATAGCTCCAGTTTCACCCGGATCACTTTTCAGGTTTTGGGTCACATTCAGAACGTGCGCGTCACAGTGAAACCAACCCTAAAGTGGCGATCCCGGATTCGCTGTGGGGCGAAGTATGTCAGGGCCTGATTGTAACTCTGCACGTTCGGGAAAAGCGACGGGGGAGGCAAATCTTGAGGTAGGTTCACGACCGTGTCCAAACCTAACCAATTGTAGGCGGCGTAAACCCGACAAGGCATATTAAGCATGGGAACCATGACCTGCACCTCAAGTCCGGTTGACCCTCTCGGACGATTCGTGCCGGCCAATGGTTGCAGATGACCCGGCAAGGGGAAATACGGAAATTGATCGCTAATGTTACTTAGAGTGCGGGTCTGTAGCTTTAACTGGCTGGGGCGAAAAATAAATGCGCCGCCGAAATCGATAAAGTAGGCTAGAGTGACGGGCGCCGCTATCGGAACTCGATATTCGAGATTGGTCAGCAGTTCCGTGTCCCCACCGGCGAACTGCAGGGTGTTGTAAGGGAACTTGGTGTAGGAACCGCAGGTTGAGGTTCCCTGTCCGTTGGCGCCCGGGTCCAGAATCGGGTTACCGTCGCTATCCCGATTGCAGACTTGCCCGACTGTCGGAAAATAGCCAGCCGGGCTGACGGAATAAATACTGAACCCGCGGATGTCCTCCTCCCCGCCCATGTAGAAGCGGGAAAACGGCGGGGGAACCCGGCCTCCGTATCCCGAGATCGTCGCCCCCTTGAAACGCATGGCCAGCACGTGCCGTCCGGAGTTCACCGGGCGAAAGTACTTAAGCTCGATTACAGGCTCAATGGTGTTAACGTTGCCGCCCAGGATACTGCCCGAAAAACCCAACGACGCGTAGATGTACTTCCCGCGCGTCGGATTCATGTATGAATCCAAGGTGTTGTAAACGAGATTGGGCGTGATTTGGCTCGTGGTTATCCCCCGCAATTGGCTGGGTCCCTGAAAGCCGCTGAAAGAAAGAGCCTGGAAGTAAAGCTGTGAGGCAGAGCTAAATGTCTGCACGCTACTCACGCTATAGCTGTAAGTCAGGCCAAGTCGCGTGAAGCTTCGCCGTAGGGGGTAGCTCGCGAAGGCCGTGAAGCCAGAGGAATTCTGCTGGAAATTCTGGGTCACTCCTCCGTACCCGAGTCCTTGGAGAGCCGCGAGACTCGCACCGCCGGAAATAGCCAACTGCCGAAGCTGGTCGAAATGGTAGTCGCTCTTGTAGACGGTAAACCCCGTGGTGATGGCCCGATCGAACAGGTAGGGCTCGGTGAATCCGAAGGAGTAGAGTCTCTGGTAGGTGCCCCACTGGAATTGCAGGCTCAGGGTCTCGCCCAGGCCCAGGAAATTGTTGGTGGCATAATTGAGGCCCACGAAATTGCCCGCCAGACCGCTGATCCCGCCCGAGAAGCCGATAGAATTGCGCCCTTTTTCCTTGACCTTCACGGCAACGTCCACCGTGGAATCTTTCTTGTTCTGCCGGATTTCGTAGTCTTCTTTTTTGATCTGCTCGAAGAAGCCCAGTTGATTGACGCGCAGGACGCTGAGATCCCACATCTCCGAGCTGAAGACGTTCCCCTCGTCGAGCAGCAGCTCGCGCCGGATCACCTTGTCGCGCGTCTTGGTGTTGCCCGAGAACTCGATGCGGTGAACGAAGTACTGCTTCTCCTCTTCAAAATCCAGCGCCAGGTTGATGACCTTCTTCTTGTTGTCCGGCTCGATGTCCGGCGTGGCCGTGAAGTTGATGTAGCCGTAAGCCCCGTAAAGCTTCTGGAAGTTCTCGATGCTCTTCCGCACTTTGCCGAGATTGAAAACATCGCCACTCTTGAGTTGGAGGACGGGCGCGATCTGTTCCTGCTTGAAGAGCTTGTTCCCGCGGATGACGAATCTTCCCAGCCTATACTGCGCCCCTTCCTCCACCGGGATGGTGACATCCACCCGCTTGCCCCGTCCCCAACTGAAGAAAAAGAAGGGCCAGCGCTGCTTGGTGTCCGTCATCTTGGTCACCGGCTCCTTCAGGACCACATAGAAGTACCCATTGTCCTGATAGAGGGTACGGACGTTGAGTTCCAAGTCCGCCAGGATCTTGTCCTTGGCGTAAGTCTTGTGGAACCAGTAGAACCACGGCGGAGCGCCCGCCGGCCGCGAATATTTCATGATCCTCACCAAGCGGTGCGTGGAGAAGACCTTGTTCCCCTCGAAGCGGATCTCTCCCAGTTTGACTTTGGGACCCTCCACCACGATGAACGTTAGGGCGACCGAGTTGGGAGGGATATTGCGCGTGCGGGCGCGCGCCCTGGCAAACTGCCGCCCGTGTTCCGCCAGCAACTGCTCCAGCACCACCTGCGCCCGCTTGATGACGACCGGATCATATTGCGACTGAATGGAAAGCCCTACCTTCTTTTCCTTGAAGCGATCCAGCACATCGGATTGCGCCACGGTGTTCAGGCCTTTGTAGTCGATGCTCCGAATAAGCTTCTTTTCGCGAAGGTAGAAAGTAACAATCTTTCCCTTCTCGCCGTCGGAGGACTCCAAGCGGATGTCATCGAGAAAGCCCGTATTCCAGAGAGCCATAAAATCCCGCTCCAGCGCGTTCTCGTCATAGACATCCCCCTTGTGCGAGAACACCCGGGCGCGCAACGTGGCGGCAGGAACCCGGCGGTTGCCGCGGAAGATGATGTCCTCGATGACGATCTGTCGCGGCTGCTCTGCGGGGACAGGGGCAGTGGGCAGGAGTTGCCCCGGAGGAGCTTCCGGCGTCGGTTTCGGCGCTTCGTGGGGAGTCTCCAGCTTGAGTTCACCAGGTGCGGGCTCCTCCCGCTTCTGCTCAGGCGGCTTTGGCTCTTGAGTGCCGGGGGACTTCTCTGCGGGAGACGCTCCCGGGCTTTGGGGCTGGGTTCCCGAGCCGACTGGAGACCCGTCAGTCGAGCTGGGCTTAACTGGGTTGGCCGCTCCGGGGCTGGCGCCTGCTCCTCCACGCTTCGCTGGTGCCGACGACCCTTCCTGAACCACCGGCGCGCTCCGCTCGCCGGACGGCTCATCTTGCTGAGCCCGGGCGGGCGGGGCTTGGACGACCGCCCACACGACGAGGCTCACACTCGTGAAGACGACCACTTTCTGATAACGTACCCAAGACTTCGACATAGGCTTGCGCGACAGGTCTCTGCTTCCTTGTGCTCTCGGCGAAGACTGTGGATCGGAGCCGGTCGGTCCCAGCGGAGAGAGCGGCCTCTCCCGGTCGGCCCTACGTCACCGCCAGATTGAAGGTAGTGGTCCGTTGCACATCCGTGTTGGAGTTGAGTATGCCCCTGACGGTAATCGTATAGTTGCCCGTCGGAGTCACCCCCACCCCTCCCACACCGCGACATGAGCTCATGCCTAACAGCAGGGCCAACGCGAGGCTGATTCCGGCAAGCCTCCACGAGAGCAGCAGAGAACGCAGAACTGTGGCGGAGCCGGTCCTTTCGCGTTTCCAGACCCGGAACAGAAACCAGAGCGGTCCGAACAGCATGAGCCATAGCACAAAGGGCAGTCGGGATCCGCCGAACGGAGTCCTTCGGTTGTAAAGGAGGGACGAGTTCTTGACTGTGGTAACCGTCAAGGTCACGCTCGCGGGCGACCCGTTGGGGGTCACGGACGACTGGGAGAATCTGCACCCAGACTGGCTCGGCAAATTCTCGCAGCTTAGCGTCACCGCCTGGCCAAACCCGTGGGATGGAGTCACGAGGACGGTGTACTCAGCCGGTTGGCCTGCGGTGATCGTATGCAGCGCGGGAGAAACGGAGAGCGAGAAATCTGCCAACAGAAGGGTGAGTGACAGTGTCGCCGTCTGCGAGCCGCTGGTCCCGCTGACCGTGAAGTTAAGAGGATTTGTAGTTGAGGCCGTAAGATTACTAAGGGTCAACGTGCTCGTCTGTCCTGGAAAGATCGTAGCGGGATCAAAAGCACAGGTCAGTCCCGATGAACAAGACAAAGTAATATTGCCGGCAAAATCGGGGGGCGCTGACGCGGAGACACTGAACGTCGCCGAGGTGCTCCCCGCGGTTACCGTAGTGGTGGGGCTGGCCGATGTGAGCGAGAAAACCGCGTCCCCGGTTCCCGACAGGGCCACGGCGTGCGGGCTGCCCGAGGCGTTGCTGCTGATGATCAAGCTGCCGCTCCGTGAGCCACTTCCGAGGGGCTGGAATGAGACACTAGCTGTGCAGCTCTCGCCGACGTCGAGCACATTCAGGGTGGCGCCACAAGTATTGGTCTGCACGAAATCGCCGCCGAGCGGCGATGCACTGATGTTGCTGATATTCAGCGTCGAGGTGCCAGTATTGGTGATCGTCACGGTCTTGGGTGCGCTGACGGACCCTACCTTCACGTCGCCAAACGACAAGCTGGTCGGAGAAACCGTGACGGCGGTGGAGGCGGCAACGCCGGTACCCGTCACCGTGATGGTGTGGGGGCTGTTCGGCGCAGTATCGGTTAGGCTGATTTCTTCCGTGACCGCGCCTAAGGCCAAGGGCGTGAAGGTAATGCTGATCGTGCAGTATCCCCCGCCACCTGAAAGCGTCACCCCGTTGCAATCACCTGTCTCCAAGAAGTCCCCGCTCGTTGTGATTCCATTGATGGTGAGAGAGGCGCTGCCCGCGTTGATGACCGTCACCGTCTTGGCTGCGCTCCTGACACTCAAAGGTTGATTTCCGAAGTTTACGCTCGCCGGCACAATGGCGATTCCGGGCCCGCTGGCGGGATCGATCATGGCGACGAAAGTGTTGCCAGCCACGCCCGCCAAGCTCGCCTGATAGGCGCCGGCGATGGCCGGAAAGTTATCGGAAACCGTGAGGCCAGTCACGTACACGTAGGGAACACCCGAGGAGGCGAGCGCAATGGCCTGGCCATAGTCCGGTCCGCTTCCGCCAAGATACGTCGAGTAGTTCAGTGCGCCACCCGAGGAGTTTATCTGAGTGACAAATGCGTCCGCACAAGGATTAGCGCCACAGAAGCTGCCGCCGCTAATCCCCAAGACCGCCTGGACAGGAGTGTAGGTCGGGAAGTCACTCGATTGGGTGAAGCCCGTGACAAAAGCGTTTCCGGAGGAGTCCACCGCGATGCCGTTGGCCTGATCTGCCCCGGCACCTCCCAGGAGAGTGGAATACACCAAGTTGGAGCCGGCGGGGCTCAACTTGCTGATGAAGGCGTCGCGGTCACCCCGATTGACGCTTTGGAAAGCAGCGACAGTTGTGGGGAAATCCGTCGTCGAATAGGTGTAGCCGGTAATGTAGACGCCTCCGGAAGTGTCCAGGGCGATGCCCAGGCCTCTGTCGTCTCCACTTCCGCCGAGGTAAGTTGAGAAGACAAGCGCGGAACCGTCGGGATTCAACTCGGCCACAAACGCGTCAGGTGGGCCAGTCGTCGAGCCTTGGTAGGGATTCTGTGTGGGAAAGTCCGATGAGAACGTGTATCCCGTAACGTAGGCGTTGCCGGAACTGTCAACTTTGATCGCCTGCCCGGTGTCTGCTTGCGCTCCCCCAAGATAGGTGGAATACACCAAGGCGGTGCCTGAGAAATTGACCTTGGTCACAAAGACGTCGGAGCCTCCACCGTTTGTTGGCTGGAGCGCATTCACGAGCGGGAAATCGGGTGACTGCGTAGCCCCAGTAAGGTAAGCATTGCCTGAGCTATCTACCGCTATGGCATTGGCCTGATCTGCGGCGCGGCCTCCGAGGTACGAGGAATAAACCAACGCGTTGCCAGAGCTATTGAGGTGGGTAATAAAGGCATCGCTGTCGCCGCCGCCATAAGTTAATTGAAAGGCGTCCACGGGAGCGCCGTGAAGGACGCTAGTTGTCGGGAAATCTGCCGACGTCGTTTTGCCCGTTACGTAAGCGTCCCCCGCTGCCACAGCGATCCCAAAGGCTGTGTCCGCGCCACTTCCCCCCAGATACGTCGAATAGACTAGGGCGTTGCCGGTGGTGTTGAGTTTCACGACAAAAGCGTCGCCGCTGCCGGAATTGCTGGGCTGTGCTCCCCCTAATATGGGAAAGTTACTGGAATTGGTGATTCCGGTTATATAGGCATATTTTGAGGCATCGACGGCGATGCCGTAGGCCACGTCGCCGCCCGTCCCTCCCAGGTAGGTCGAGTAACTCAACACCGGATCGATAATCAGGGGACGCCGGCGGTCGTACGCTGCCACCTCTAGCCCCACTGCTCCCTTCCCCCGCAGTACATACCGTGCCCCCACCGGGCGTCGGAGCCCTCCCTCGGTCTGGTAGGCCTTCGGCTGATGAAAGCGAACGTCGCCCCCATCGGTCGCGATCACCAAGTCCCCCTTCGGGTCAATGCGGAGGGGCCAGCGGCCGACGCCCTCCGCTCCTACGATCTCCAACCCAATCGCCCTCGCCTCCGCCCCCGGCGCCACGATAAAGTCATATTCCAGTTGCCCCTGGCGCCCGTAATACACCAGGTCTATCCCGCGATACACCCCGCGGTAGCGC
>Ga0187878_1001705_pt1 | contig 20807 bp, 17 predicted proteins | sample June2016WEW_17_1_FD_132979 | JGI IMG/M metagenome (GOLD analysis project Ga0187878, IMG submission 132979) | Peatland microbial communities from SPRUCE experiment site at the Marcell Experimental Forest, Minnesota, USA - June2016WEW_17_150 | ecosystem: Environmental > Terrestrial > Soil >...
CAATGGCAATTTGCAGACCGGCTCAGCCACTAGGAATATTCCATCCTCCTCCTCGGGTGCGTCCCGGCAGGGCGTGGCGCTCCCCGGAGAGTAGGAAGAATCCCGTTGTCTTCCCGCTAGCCTTGAGATTCCGGAGGCGGCTGAGAGAGCTCGGTAATCATTTCGTCGCTGATCTGCCGGATGAGCTCCTCCACGGCGGAGGTGGTGAGTGCCGGCGGGGCCATTCGAACGACGACGTTGTGGACGATCCAATAGATAAGATCGGTGTCCACGGCCGCAACGGCGGTCGTGGCAACTTCCGGTGCGGGTTCGGGCGCGGGGGCCGGCGGTTCCTCGACAGCGGCCTCCGGAGCTTCGAAGGGCGGGGACGGGGGAGGAGGAGCAGCTTCCGCCGGGGCGGGCGCTGGGGCTTCCGGCTCAGGTGGAGGTTGCGGGCTGATCGCTTCTTCTGCCGGCTGTTCATGCGGGGGAATTGCTTCCTCAGCAAGTTCTCGTTCGGCGGCTGGAGCCTCGGGTGGCGCGGCGACGGGCGCCTCATCGACGGGTGGCGCGGGAGCCAAATCATCGGCAAGGACTGGCTGCGCGATCTCAACCGGCATGCGGAACATCATGGTTCGTTCCGGAGGTTCCTCCTCAGCGGGCGTGGGGGCGCCGGCCGGTTCTTCCACCAACTGCGGCTCTGCGCTTGCCGAAAGCTCTTCGCTCGACACTGCCGCAGGCGGCGGGGCCGCGGGTGCCTCTTCTTGGACTTGCCAAGGACTCGGAGTCTCTGCGATGGCTGGGGATGGAGCTTCGGCCGGGCCCGCTTCACCAAAGGGCGTGCCCTCCGAAAGAGCCCCGAAGTCGGGAAGCTCCATTCGGGTCGAGGCCTCGGGGGGGAGGTCCACCGGTTCCACTTCTGCGTGCAGCGGGGGCGCTGGCACAATGACGGGCTTGGGCGGCGGAGGCGGTGCCGCCTCGGCCTGGGTGATGAACTTGTTGACCACAGCAACGAGTTCTTCCTGACCGAACGGCTTCTTGACCCGCCCATCGGCGCCGGCGCGCCGGGCCCGCGCTTCATCACAGGGTTCAAGCTCGCTGAAAATCAGGAGAACCGGGACGTGGGCAAGCTCGGGAGTATTCTTGACGAATTCGCACACCTCGTAGCCGTCGCGGCCCGGCATCGCCACATCGGCGAGGACGAGGGCAGGATTGATGGAGGGGAGTTTCTTGATGGCCGCAACGCCATTGGAGACGGTGAGAACTTCCAGGCCTTCGCCAGTCAAGATTCCACTCGCCCGTCGCTGATGCGTCGGGCTGTCGTCTGCAACTAGAACTAACCTTGGCACGCTGGCCCTCCTTCTGAATCGCCCTCGAACGCGTCACGAATACCATTTTAACAACACGAAGTCAAGGCATGTGAACGGTTTGCGTGCGCGGAGGGTGATCGCAAGGGTTCTTTCGACAGAAGAGACCGCGGACTCCGAAAGGTGTGGGGCTGCGAGGAGGGGCTAGAAGGGCTTGATGATCTTCTTGAAGAGGCTCCGCTTCCCCTTTTTCTTCAGGGGCTGCGGAGTCGATCCTTTGTCCGCTTCCTTCGAGGCCTGCGCGCTACTCTCCGGCTTCGCGGCGGACGTATCATTGCCGGAATTGGCGGGCGTGGCAGTCCCCGGGCTGCTCGCCGTGCCCGAAGGCTCCACGGCAGTCCCGGTCTTCAAGGCAGCGTCCCCGACGGGCTGCGCCACCACTGCGCCGACTCCTGGTGTGGGTTCCGGGCCCTTCGCCACTTCAACTTCACCCGGCTTGGCCGCACCCAGGCGGACGGGCCCGTGCCGGGTGGCGCTGGTGTCCGGGGAACTGGCCAGGAACCCCCCGACCTTCTGGAACAAGTCCTTTTGGGGGCGGTGGAGAGCATCGGCTTGGGCTCGGGCCATGATGGCCCGGGTGGGTTTCGGGATCGGCTGATGAAGCGCCGTGAGTCGTTCTTTGGCATCGTCGACGAAGGGGCTCAGCGGATGTTCGGTCAGCAGCCGCGCGTAGGATCTTGCCGCCTCCTGTGATCTCCTCAAACGCTCTTGACTCTGACCGAGATACCAGAGAGCACCGTCGGCACCACTGTAGTTGGGATAGCTCTCCGCGATCTCCTGGAAACGCGAACGGGCGGCGGGAAAGGCGCGCTTCTGATAGTAGAATTGTGCAATCCGATAATCGCCCTGGGCGAGGACTTCTTGCACTTGCCGCAGCCGGGACTTTACGCGGGGCATGATGGGGCTATCGGGATACTTCAACAAGAATTCCTTCAATTCCAACTCTGCCAGCTTGGTCTCCGTTCGGTCACGGTCCGCTTTGGCCATCATTCGATAATGCGCCATGCCAGCGCGAAACTGCGCCTCCGGAGCCTCCGGCGCGGTGGGGAAGAAAGTGATAAAATCTTTGTATTCGGCCTCGGCCTGCGTCAGTCCGGAGACACCACCTTCCGAATAGTAGGAATCAGCGATGGCCAGCTTGGCCCTGGAGAGATACTCACTGTCGGGATAGGTGTTGATGAGGGTCTGGAGGGTCAACCGTCCGACGTCATAGCGGCTGCGGTCAATTTCCCGCGTAGCTTTTTCGTAGAGGACCTTGTCCGGCTGGCTGCCCGGAGTGAGGGGTTCCTCGGAGCGGCGATGGATCAGCGCACAGCCCGGCAGGGCGAGCATCGCCAGTAGAGTCGGAATTAACTTGAACAGGAAATCCTTAAGATTCAACTTCCCAGCTTCTCCGTTTAACGCTTTGATTTCCCGCCGGCGTGCTTCGGTCGCTGGCGCCGTGATCGATTCACGCCACAGCGCGGAGCCTTGGCAAGACCCGGGACCCTCCGTCCACATCACTTAATGATGGCAGATACGGGCCTCGGGATGTCCGGCCTGCCGAATCTTACTCGCTTCCAAATGCTTGCGCCTGACGACGCCCTCAGCCCTCAAGCCAAGTTACAAGCTCACGCAACCTTGATTCCGCACCTACCCGGCGTTGATGCGGATCGAAAGCGTTTCTTTGCGGCGGGCAGTGCGGACACCGTCATCAGGGCACTGGATCCAGGCAGGTAGAATAGCACAAATTCACCGGATGCGTCCTTCCTGCCCCTCAGCCGGAATCAGATGGTCGGCACTTGAATGACTCCGCCCGAAGTCGAGGGCCAGAACCACTCCGCCTCCCAACGAATCACATCCGTTGCCTCTCTTCTGCGCTCGGGAGGGTTTGTGGATCAACGGAGCCTTCTCCTGCACTCATTCAAAATATCGCCAGTGCGCGAAGCCCCGACGCGAGTCACACCCAGCGCCCTGACCCTCAACAATCCATCCAAGTCGCGGATGCCTCCCGCGGCCTTGACTTGCACGTGCGGCGGGGAATGCTTCCGCATGAGAATCAGGTCGGCGTCGGTCGCTCCACCTGAGCCGTACCCCGTCGAAGTCTTCACCCAGTCGGCGCCCGCCTCGCCGCAGATTTCGCACAGCCTGATCTTGTGCTCGTCATTCAGGCAGCAGTTTTCGAAGATCACTTTCAACTTGGCGCCGTGCCCGTGGGTTGCCTCCACAACTCTTCCGATATCGCTGCTTACGTAGGTCCAATCCTGGCTCAGCACCTTGCTGATGTTCACCACCATATCGAGTTCTTCCGCGCCGTCAGCGAGCGCCTGGCGTGCCTCGGCGACCTTGACCGCAGTGGTGTGGCCACCCTGGGGAAAGCCGACCGTGGTGCTCGCCTTGACCGCACTTCCTTTCAAAATCTCGGCGCAGCGCTTCAGGTAGTGCGGCATGATGCAGACGCTGGCCACGTCGTACTCCAAGCCGTCGCGGCAGCCCTTCTCGAAGTCCCGGTCAGTCATCACTGGATTGAGCAGGGAATGGTCAATCATCTTGGCGATGTCGTGATACGTGTAGTCCATTTGATCCCCATTCAGATAGCGGGTTGTGGTCAACGAGCGAGGGGTAACCTCTGGTATGCTTGTGGCGCAGCGCGCTACGAACCTGCCCGTCGAGTCGAGACAACTGAGGAATCTTATTCAAAGACAGCAGTTTGCTCGCTTCGTTGAGAATTGCGACATTCGTTGATTCTATAAGACTTACTCGGTTCGTAAATTCTGTCCGTTTTTCATGTAATTGATAATAAGCAACTTGCTCGGTTCGTTGAATTGTTAAACTTCTGTTGATTCTAAGGCATTTACTCGGTTCGTCTCGATATGAAAATCTGGAACGACTTGATTCCAAATAACATGCTCGGTTCGTCTTTCTATTATATATAGGGGGGCGCCCAACGCTGGGCGGAACTGAGAACGGGTCCCCCTTCCAGCAGAAGAACTCATCCAACAACTCAAAGTTCGCGGATACGGGGAATTCGGTCCGAAGTGCCGCCAGGGGTCTCCCATGTAACCTCTCGCGGAAGCCCAGGAAGGTCTACCGGACCGCCTCCTGCACTTCCCAAGACGCTAGACTAGCACACTTGCCTTGAAAAGTCAAGAGGACATCTTGCCCGCTGCCGTCCCCCTTGGCGGCGGGAAAGCCGCCGCTACGTGGACCCGAGGGACGAGGCTATTCGTGGCCCCGTCGCGGGAATCGGAAACGCCACCGAGCCGGCCACCATACCGGTCACGGCGAGAGTGTAGCTGAGCAGCCCGGCGGAAGTGGGGCCGAATTGCGGATGCGCCAGGCAGATCAGCGGCGGAATGGCGCTGCCCAGAAAAGCGCAATAGGCCCCGCCCGCGCTGGCGCGTTTCCAATAGATGCCTCCCACAAGCACGGTGAGGGTCGCGGCAAAGGAGAGTGAACCGGTCACCGTGATGTAACGGAAGACCGATTCCGGAAAGTGATAGAACATTCCCCAGAAGTAGATGAGGACACCGATGACCAGAATCCCCGCCTGGGTGAATACGACTCGCTCGTGGTCCGAGAGCGTCCGGCGCAGGCGCGGCCCCACGACGTCCTGCACAAGAATCGAGCTGAAAGCGAGGAAGTAGCTTGAATAGGTAGACATCGACGCCGCCAGAAACCCGACCGTCACCAGGCCAATCATTCCGGCGGGCAGAATCCTGATGAGCATCTGCGGCAGAGCGGTGCTGCTGGGCGTCACGATGCCGACGATAGCCAGCGCCCCCACGCCCCAGATCATCGGGAAGGCGGCGCGAAAAAGCATGAACAGGCTGCTCAGGCGATAGAGGCGCAATGCCAGCGCCACGTCTTTCATGCTCAGGGCGCGCGCCACCACCGGCTGCCAGGACGACCAGCCACTCAAATAATAGAGGGTCGTCCAGGTGAGAAACAGCGGACCGTAGCGCGTGGCATCCCAGAGGCTCAGGCCCGCGCTGCCGCGATGAACGGCCACGGCCTCGACGATCTTCTGCCAACCTCCCGCCGCGGCGAAAATGTAATACGTCGTGCAACTCACCCCAATGAGAATGAAGACGAACTGCACCACGTCGGTGAGCACGACGGAGTACATCCCGCCGAGCATCGTGTAGGCGATCACCACCACCAGCATCACGCCCATTATCAGCGGCAGCTTGGCCGGCGAGATGCCCATCACTACGGCCAGGAACGTCCCCTCGGTCTGCAGGAATATCCCCATGTTCAGCACGCCCACCAGGAAGGTGGCGAGCCCAGCGATCCAGCGAACGTGAGTGTTGAAGCGGGTCTCGAGGAATTCCGGGACCGTGCGGACTTCCAGCGCGCGCAGGCGTTTGATGATCAAGCCTGTCCGCCCCACAAACCACATCGTGGCAGCGGCGATGACGGAGGCCGACAGCGCCACGAAACCCGCCAGGTAGGCTTCTTCGGAAAAATAGATGATGGTGACGAGTCCGGTTTCAGTCGCCGCCAGTGTCGCCACGCCCCACAGCGGGCCCAGCCGGCGGCCCATCACCAGAAAATCGTCGAGCGAGCCGGCGCGCTTCCGGGCGCGCACTCCCAGCACGCCGCAGAAAGCAACAAAACCGATGACCGGCGCCCAATCCAGGGCAGAGAACGGCGATCGCAAGGTGATGCCAACGCAGAATGCAGGTTTTCGTAGGGGCGGGTTTCAAACCCGCCCCTGCCAGCTACTGGAAACCCAGAAGCTCGACCTCGAAGATGAGCGTGGCATTGGGGGGAATCACGCCGCCCGCGCCGCGGCTTCCGTAACCGAGTCCGGGGGGAATGGTCAGCTTGCGTTTCCCGCCCACGTGCATCGTCGCGACACCTTCATCCCAGCCTTTGATGACCTCGCCGCGGCCGAGCGTGAAGGCGAACGGCTGATTGCGGTCCAACGAGCTGTCAAACTTCGTGCCGTTGGTCAGCCAGCCGGTGTAATGCACCATCACGTGGCTGCCGGGTTTGGGCGAGGGCCCCTTGCCCTCCAGTAGGTCCTGGTACTTAAGTCCTGAGGCCGTGGTGATGGGTTTGGCGGCGGGGGCGGTTTTGGTTGGAGCAGGCTCGGCGGGTTTTGCCGCTTCAGCCGGCGCCGGAGTGGCCGGCGCGGGCGCTGCTGCCTCGGGCTGAGTCGCTGGCTGACTCTGCTCCGGCTGTTCCTTCCGCGTGCAGGCGCCCATCAGAATCAGGGCGCAGACGATCCAAAGCATTTTTCGCATGAGAGTTCCTTTCTGAACCGATCGAGCGGCTAACCCTACCAATTCAGGCCGGCGAATTCAACTGCGCGCTTTCAATTCGATGCAAAAAAGGGAAAGAGCTTCTTGATCTCGACATCATCCGGCCGGCGGCCGTATTCGGCGATTTCGAACGCCTCGGCGTGCTGAATGCCGGCGGCTTTCGCCCCGTACCATTTCTCTGCCGCCGCCTTCCACTCCTGCGCGACGCGGCTCGGCCGCTCTCGCGCGAGCCACTCCTTGCGCGCCAGCGTCGACTTGGGCACCTCCGCGAGCTTGCCGTCGTGCCAGGGCAGCCATTCGTACATTTGGGAAACGTGGGCATCCAGCATGTCGATTTTCTTCTCGAACACGTCGTCGATGCTCACCACGATGTCTGCCCGGAACGGCTGCGGACGGGTGAAGCTGTCGGAGAAGTAAAGGAAGACGGGGTTCTTGCGCAGCGCCGGCACCTCCGGAAGGATATTGGGCACGGTGACCATGAAGGCGGCGTCTTGGACCAGCACCCCGGTATAACGGTGGTCAGGGTGATAGTCGTTGGGGCGTGGGCCGAGGACGATATCCGCCTGCCATTCGCGGATCTTGCGGATGATCTGGCGACGCACTTCCAGCGTGGGCAGCAGTTCGCCGTCGTGATTGTCGAGGACGTCGTACTCGACCCCGATGCGGCGTCCGGCCTCCTGCGCTTCCGCGCGCCGGCGCTTGGCTAGAATCCCGCCGCCCTGCTCGTGATGGCCGGCGTCGCCGTTGGTGACGGCGACGAACTTCACCTTATGCCCGGCGGCGGCGTATTTGGCGGCGAGCCCGCCTGCCTTGCCATCACAATCGTCGGGGTGAGCTCCAAACGCGATGACGCGCAGTTGGGAATAGTCCTGGGCAAGAACGGATGAAACGGAAAACAGCAGGGCAACCAAAATCCTGATCATGGTGGGGCTCCCTTCGTGTGCTCGGGGCAGTCTGACGCTCCCCGAGGGCAATAGTCAAGAAGGGAGAGGGGAGGAAAGTTCACCCGCATGGGAATGGGCATTTGTTATAATCTCCCTTCCAGTCACGAGGAGGGAGTTTCCCACCGCGGGGCAGAGGGGTGATGGAAGCGGGGGAACGCAGCTTGAGGGATGGGCGCCCATGACTTACTTTGCCGCGAATCGCGACACACTGGTCTGTCTGCTGGCGGGGGGCGCAGGCGAGCGCCTGATGCCTCTCACGCGCGATCGCGCCAAGCCCGCCGTCCCATTTGGCGGCATCTACCGCATCGTGGACATCCCGCTGTCGAACTGCATTAATTCCGACCTGCGGCGCATCTTCGTCATCACCCAGTACAAGGCGCTCTCGCTCAATCGCCATATCCGCGAAGGGTGGTCGGTGTTGCCCGGCGAACTGGGCGAATTCGTCCAGGTTCTGCCCCCCCAGATGCGCGTGGGGGAGTACTGGTATCGCGGCACCGCCGACGCCATTTTTCAAAACCTCTATTCCATCGGCAGCGAGCCCTGCAAGTATGTGCTGATTCTTGCCGGCGACCACGTTTACAAGATGAACTATCAGTTGATGCTTCAGCAGCACATCGATGCCGGCGCGGACGTCACGATCGGAACACTGGAGTTTGACATCTCGGAAGCTTCGCGCTTCGGGGTGTGCGAGGTGGATAGAAACCACCGCTTCGTCGGCTGGGAGGAGAAACCCCAGAATCCCAAACCCTCGCCCGACAATCCCCAGAAAGTTCTCGCGTCGATGGGGATCTACTGCTTCAATCGCGAACTGCTCATCCAGGCGCTGATCGAGGACGCCGAGGATGCCAACTCCAACCACGATTTTGGCAAGAACATCATCCCCAAACTCATCGATAAGGCGCGGGTTTTCTCCTACAAGTTTCATGACGAAAACGAGAAGGACGCGCAGTACTGGCGCGATATCGGGACCATCGAGGCTTATTACGAGGCCAACATGGAGCTGGTCTCCGTGTCGCCGGTCTTCAACCTCTATGATTTCCACTGGCCCATCCGCACTTACCAGCGACAATATCCGCCCGCGAAGTTCGTCTTCGCCCAGCAAGGCCGGCGCATGGGAATTGCCGTGGATTCCATCGTCTCCTCCGGCTGCATCATTTCCGGCGGGCGCGTCACCAATTCCGTGCTCTCCCCCGACGTCCGCGTCAACAGCTACACCGAAATCGAGAGCTCCATCCTTTTCTCCCACGTCAGCATCGGCCGCTATTCGCGCATCCGCCGCGCTATCATCGACCGCCACATGGATATCCCTGAGAGCACCGAAATCGGTTACGACCTGGAAGCCGACCGCAAGAAATACCACGTCACGGAAACCGGCATTGTGGTGGTTGTCCCCGAGCAGCGAATGTTTGAAGAGCCGGAGTAGTGAACGGGACTCGGGAGTCCCGTAACCCGACTCTCGTCACTGTATTTCCGGCACCGCCGGCAGCACCGTCCAGGCGGGGATGCGGGCCAGGGCTTCTATCCTCTCCATCCAGCGCAGGGCGGCAACGCTCGGGGTCATGACGCTCGCACCGTCCACAAGGTCGCGGATTTTCTCCACCAATCCCCTCGGCGGGGGGAGATAGACGAGAGCGACTTGCTCGCCCGCAGGAATCTTGGCGAGGTTCTTGGCTGCGGCGATGGCCGTGTCCATACCGCCGAGTTCATCGACGAGGCCGAGTTGCTTGGCGCGTGCGCCGCTCCAGACGCGGCCCTGGGCGATCTTGTCGACGGCCGCCACGTTCATCTTGCGCCCCTCCGCGACCCCCTGGAGAAAGTTGCCGTAGATTTCATGCATGTATTTCAGAATCGATTCGCGCTGTCCGGGCGTGAAATTCTGAAAGGGATAATCGATCGTGGAGTTGTCCGTGGTGGCGATCTGGTCCTTGCTCAGGCCGAGCTTCTCGTAAAGCCCCAGGAGGTTGAGCTTTCCTGTGAGCACGCCGATGGAGCCGGTAATCGTTCCCGGCTCGGCGACAATCTTGTTGGCGGACATGGCAATCCAATAGCCGCCGGACGCGGCGACGTCCGACATGGAAACCACGACGGGCTTCTCGCGCTTGGTGAGCAGGAGTTCCCGGCGCATCGCCTCGGAAGCGAAAGCCACGCCGCCGGGTGAATCGACACGCAGGACGACCGCCTTCACGGAAGAGTCTTCCCGCGCGCGCTTGAATTGCTCGGCGATCGTGTCGGAGCCCATCATCGTTCCGCCCCAGGGGCTGCGGCTGCTGCGGCCGGGCAGGATATCGCCCGTGGCGTAGATGACCGCCAGCTTCGAGCGCCCCTTCCGCTCGGTACGGCGGAAGTATTCGGCCACGCTCAGGCGGCTGTCGCTCCCGTGATTCTTCTGCTTGACCAGCTCGCGCACCTCGTCGGCGTAGGAGACGCGGTCCACGAGCTTGGAGGAAAGCGCTTCGGGAGCCGTAAAGGGCCCTTTGGCAATCAGCGCTGCCACGTCATCGGCTTTCATGTTGCGCGATTCTGCCACGCCTTGCGCGAACTGGCCGGAGAAATCATCAAGAAGCGCCTGGGTGGCTTCGCGGTGCGCGGGTGTGTATTTCTTCTCGGTGAAGATGTTGGAGGCGTTCTTGTAATCGCCGATGTGGTAGAAGTCGGGGTAAATGCCGAGTTTATCGAAGGTGCCGCGCAGGAAAGTGGAGGATGCCATCAGCCCGTGCAGATGCAGGAGCGAAGTCGGCAGCAGCACCACGGTCTTGCAGGCGGAGGCGAGGTAGTAGGTGCGGTTGGTCCCGTATTCCAGATAGGCGACACTGAACTTGCCCGCCCGGTTGAACTCGCGGACCTTCTGCCGAATTTCCTGAAGGTTGGCCATGCCCAGCGCCGGATCGACGACGCGCAGTTCGAGCCCGGTGATTCGTGCATCGCGACTGGCGCGGTCCAGGGCTTCCACAACTTCCGTGACGGTATTCTGGGGGCCGCCCAGGATCGACGCGAGGCCGTCACCGGGCGCCTGCTCGGCGATCTCCCCTTCCAGACGAAGCGTCAGCACCGTGTCCTGTCCGATACGCTTTGAGAAATATCCCACCGTGATCACCACAATCTCGAGCACCAGCACGATGCCAATCATCCAGAGGATGAACTTCCCAACCTTCTTCATGACGACCTCCAACCTGAGCCTTCTGCGCCCCACTGGGGCAGCGGCGTTCCGCCATCGCGCGACAGGGTCATTATCGCCCGGCAATGCTGGAATGCAAACAGCGTGACGGCCGGACATGGTGTCGGGGCCGCTGCGAATCCCCACGCGGTGGCTCCGCGCTGTGATAAAATTCCTGGTTTCTATATCTCAAACGGGAGTCATTCTAATGGCGGAAATTGATCTGATCGTAGGTCGTGAAGTTCTGGATTCGCGCGGCAATCCGACGGTGGAGGCCGACGTGCACCTGCGCGACGGCGCGTTTGGCCGCGCCGCCGTGCCCTCGGGGGCATCGACGGGCGAGCACGAGGCGCTGGAATTGCGCGACGGCGACAAGCGCCGCTATCTCGGCAAGGGCGTCTTGCAGGCCGTGGAACACATCAACGTGGAGATCGCGCACGAGCTGGGCGGGCGCGAGGCGAGCGAGCAGTCCTTGATCGATCGCCGGATGATTGAGCTGGATGGCACACCCAACAAGGGCAACCTCGGCGCCAACGCCATCCTGGCGGTTTCGATGGCAGTCTGCCGCGCTGCGGCGCGCTCCGCGCATATGCCGCTTTACCGCTACCTTGGCGGGTTGCAGGCGCGTCGGCTGCCCGTGCCCATGATGAACATCCTGAACGGCGGCGTGCACGCCGACAATACCGTGGACTTTCAGGAGTTCATGATCATGCCGGTTGGCGCAGAAAGCTTTGCGACGGCATTGCGGATGGGGGTCGAGACCTTCCACACGCTCAAGAAAGTTCTCAAAGACAAAGGCTACAGCACCTCGGTCGGGGATGAGGGAGGCTTCGCACCGGCCCTGAAGTCCAACGTTGAAGCGGTGGAACTGATTCTGGAAGCCATCGAGAAGGCAGGTTACTCGCCCGGCCACGACATCTTTATTTCGCTCGACCCGGCGGCGAGCGAGATGTATCAGGATGGCAAATACGTTTTCTTCAAGTCGGACAAGTCCAAGAAGTCGGCAGAGGAGATGGTCAAGCTCTACACCGACTGGGTACGGCAGTATCCCATCATCTCGATCGAGGACGGTTTGGCGCAGGACGATTGGGATGGCTGGAAGATCCTGACGCAGCAACTCGGCGACAAGATTCAACTAGTCGGCGACGACATTTTTGTGACCAACACGGACCGGCTGGCGCGGGGCATCGAAGAAGGGATCGCCAACTCGATTCTGATCAAGCTCAACCAGATCGGCACGGTGACGGAAACCATCGCGGCCATCGAGCTGGGGCGCCGGCACGGTTACACCGCCGTCGTCTCTCACCGCTCGGGCGAAACCGAAGACGCCTTCATTGCCGACTTCACCGTGGGCCTTGCGACCGGCCAGATCAAGACGGGCTCGGCCAGCCGCACCGACCGCATTGCCAAGTACAACCAGTTGCTGCGCATCGAGGAAGAGCTGGGCGACGCGGCGGAGTTCCTGGGCAAAGCGGCCGTAAAGCGCGCCTGATTTCGTGATGCGAGCAATCCTCTTTCTGACAAGGCGCATCCTAATCATGATGCGGCTATGGGGGGCGGTGCGGTGCGTGGGCGGCCTGATTTTGACAGCCCCTCAGCCGTGTGCGATAATGCTATGAGTTCCACGTGCTGGGCAGAGAGGAACATGAGAAAAGCAGGGATTCTGATGGGGGCTGGGTTTGGCCTCTTTTTGTTTTTGGCGGCGGGCGCCGGAGCGAGCCAGGAGCCGGCGGCGCCGGCACCGCAGCCCGCGGAGACGTCCTCGTCCACGCCCGACCACTCGACCGCCTACTTCCACTACATGCTTGCCCGCCGTTATCGCGAGCTGGCTGGGATGAGCAATCGCAGCGACTACATTGACCGGGCCGTGGCCGAGTACAAGAAGGCCATGGAAGCCGATCCCGACTCGCTCTTCCTGCGCGTGGAACTCGCCGAGCTTTACTGGCGAATGGGGCGCATCGCCGATGCCGTGCGCGACGCGGAAGCCGTCCTGAAGATCAATCCCGACCAGATCGACGCTCACCGTCTGCTTGCCAATCTCTACTTCCGCAACCTGAGTGAATCCCAGCCGGAAAAGGTGGCCAAAGAGACCCTGCGCAAAGCCATCGAGCACTTCGAGGCTTTGAGCCGGCTGGATCCCAAGGACGCCGACAACGACCTCAAACTGGGGCGTCTTTACTCGCTGAACAACCAGCGCGATAAGGCGGAAGAAGTCTATCGAAGAGTGCTCAACTCCGACCCGGATTCCATGAGCGCCCTGGGCAGCCTGGCGCAGCTTTACTTTGATAGTGGCGACTACGATCAGGCGGTGGACCTGCTCAAACGCATTCCTGAGTCGGAGATAGACGCACGGACCATGGCGATGCTGGCCTTCGCGTATACCCAGGCGCGCGATTACGACAACGCCATCGCCACTTACGAGAAGTTACTCGCACAAAGTCCGGAGAACCAGGATGTGCGGCGTGCTTACGCCGAAGCCCTGGCCGGGGCAGGGAAATTCGCGGCGGCCCGGACGGAGCTGCAGAAGATTATCAAGCTGGAGCCCCAGGACGGTCCCACCTACTTGCGCCTTGGGCAGATCGACCGGCAAGAGGGCAAGTTCGATCAGGCGCGGCAAGAGCTGGAGAAGGCCCGGAGTCTGATGTCCGACAGCTCTGCCCAACTGGAAGTTGCTTACCAGCAAGTCCTTCTCGAAGACGCCGCGGGCAACGAGGACAAAGCGGTTCAGCTCCTCCAGGCGTTGTTGAAGCAATCCGAGCGTCCCGATGGCAAGTACGCGCCGGGCGAGGCCGTCAATCGCGCCGTCTTTATGGAGCGGCTGGGGTTGATTTATCGCGCCCAGGAGAAATTCCCTCAGGCGATGGAAGTCTTCCAGCAGGTCAAGGCGCTGGGGGCGGACCACGAGGCGCGCGCCGAAGGTTTGATCATCGAGACTCTGCGCTTGAGCCGCCAGCCCCAAAAGGCTCTGGAGGCGGCTGAAGCGGCCGTCAAGAAGTATCCCAATGAGCGTTCGTTGAGTATTCTTCTCGCGACGTTGCTGGGGGAGAGCGGGCGCACCGCGGAAGCGATTCAGCAATTGAAAGCCATGGTGAAAGACTCCTCCGCCGACCGGGAAATCTATCTGACCCTGGCGCAGGTTTACTCTCAAGGGAAGCAATTTCCAGCCGCCGAAGAGAGCGCGCGCAAGGCTTTGGAACTGAGCACCAAGCCGGACGATCAGGAGTACCCCCACTTCGTTCTGGGCTCCGTCTACGAGCGGCAACGGAAGTACGATCTGGCGGAGGAGCAGTTCCGCCAGGTTCTGGCGTCGAATCCGCTGAACGCCGCGGCGTGCAATTACCTGGGCTACATGCTGGCGGACCGCGGTGTGAGGCTCGACGAATCCGTGAAATACATCCAGAAGGCGCTGGAGATTGAACCGAACAACGGCGCCTATCTCGACAGTCTGGGATGGGCGTATTACAAGATGAGCCGGTTCGACCTCGCCGAACCGAATCTGGTGAATGCGGCGCGTCTCATCACCGGCGACCCCACAATTCAAGAGCACCTGGGCCACGTTTACCTGCAACTGGGCAAGACCCAGGCGGCCCAAGAGGCCTGGGAGCGGGCGCTCCGCGACTGGCCGAATGCCGTGAGCAGTGATTTCGATGCGGAGCAGGCCGCTCGGCTGCAGAAGCAACTCGACGAGCTGAAGGCCCGCCTGGCCAAAGAAAAAACAGCCCATCGCTAGCAAGGCCCGCGCAACTGTCTATCCAAGGTTTCGGGAGTTGGCTAAGTTCTCCCCGGCAAGCATCCGCGTCCGCGCCTTCGCCAAGATCAACCTTGGCCTGAAGATTGCCGCCAAACGTCCTGACGGTTATCACGAAATCCGAACCGTCTATCAGACGGTGGCGCTCCATGACCGGCTCGCCCTATCGGTAAAACGCGGCAAGGACACCATCGACCTGGAGTGCAGCGATCCATCAATCCCTTCCGGGCGTGGGAACCTCGTCTACCGCGCCTGTGAGCTCTGGCGGGCGGCGCGCGAGTTTCGTGGCGCGATTTCTCTCCAACTCGAGAAGCGAATCCCTTCCGGCTCAGGCCTGGGCGGCGCGAGCGCCGACGCGGCGGCGACACTGCTGGGCCTGGAACGGCTGACCGGCGACCGCCTGCCGCTCGCCGAACGGTTTCGGCTGGCGGCACAGCTCGGTTCGGACGTGCCGTTTTTCCTGCTCGGGGGACGCGCGCTTGGTATCGGGCGGGGGGAGGAAGTCTATCCGCTGGCCGACTTGCCGCGCCGGCATGTCCTGATTGTGTTTCCGGGATTCTCAGTTTCCACGGCGGTCGCCTACGAGGAAGCGGGACGGCTCCTGAAGGAAGAATTGACAAAACCTGCAAGAGCCTTTAACATATATTTTTTTGGCGCGTGGCCACATCATCCCCTGCAAGGGTGGGGGCCGGCCGAAAACGACTTCGAGCGCGTCGTTTTCGCGAGGTGGCCTGAGTTGGCACGCTTGAAACGCCAGCTCGTCCGGGCCGGAGCCGAAATCGCCTCACTTACCGGGAGCGGGTCAGCCGTTTTCGGTGTGTTCGATTCCGCCCCAAAGCTCACGCGCGCAACCGCTCTAATCCCAAGACGCTGGCAAACGTATCGAACGCGGACCCTGTCGCGGCCAGAGTACCTGAGAGCAGTTGAGAGTCGATAGTCGACAGTTGATAGCGAGAATCTGAAAGCCTGTTTCGCTGCCTCCAGTCGGCTTTTGACTGTTGACTGTCAACTTTCAACTGTTAACTGTTCTTTTGGGAGGTCGTCCAGTGGTAGGACACATGCCTTTGGAGCATGGAACCCTGGTTCGAATCCAGGCCTCCCAGCCAGGGATTGGGAGCGGGGACGGCAACCGCAGCTGAGGACACAAGGATGGCGAGCAACCGACATACGCTCAAGGTTTTCTCCGGCAACGCCCATCCGGCGCTGGCCAAAGAGATCTGCGAACACCTGGGTGTTCCTCTGGGTCAGGCGCAGATCGGCAGATTCCCGGACGGCGAAGTGCGCTTGCAGATCATGGAAAACGTGCGCGGCGCCGACGTCTTTCTGATTCAGCCGACGTGCAGCCCGGTGAACGACACCTTGATGGAGTTGCTGATCCTGATTGACGCTTCGCGCCGCGCCTCCGCCGATCGCATCACCGCCGTGGTGCCCTACTACGGCTACGCGCGGCAGGACCGCAAGGACCGGCCACGCGTCCCCATCTCCTCGAAGCTCGTCGCCGACCTGCTGACCACCGCGGGGGCGCACCGCGTCCTGGCGCTGGACCTGCACGCTGGGCAGATTCAAGGTTATTTTAACATTCCCGTGGACCACCTTTACGCCATTCCGGTCACCGTCGATTACTTCCGCAAGCTCAAGCTCAAGAACCTGGTGGTGGTCTCGCCGGATCCGGGCGGAGTGGAGCGCGCGAGGGCGTTTGCCAAGAAGTTGAAGGTTCCCCTCGCCATCATCGACAAGCGGCGCGAGGACGCCCATGTGGTGGAGATGTTCAATGTCATCGGCGACGTGGTGGGGAAGACGTGCTTGATTGTCGACGACATGATCGACACCGGCGGGACGCTGGTGAAGGCGGTGGGCGCTCTGCTCGAGAAGGGCGCCGAGAAGGTTTATGCCTGCTGCACGCACGGAGTGTTCGCGGGCAACGCCATCGAGACGATTCGCGACTCGAAGCTCGAGCAGGTCGTCACGACGAATTCCATCCCGCTCTCCGAGGCGGGCGCGAAGTGCCCGAAGATTAAAGTGCTCAGCGTGGCGGGACTGCTCGCGAATGCGATTCGTTCCATTCACGATGAGACCTCGGTGAGTCGGTTGTTTATTTGATCTTAGAGGTTGGGACCCGCAAGGGTTGAAGTTTCGAAGGAGCAGGTAGGATTATGTCTCAAGTTCTGACCGTTGAAGCCGATCCTCGCGAGGACTTCGGCAAGAATGCCTCCCGGCGGCTGCGGCACGATGGCCGCATTCCGGCCGTCGTGTACGGGGCGGGCGGGCCGGCCATCCCGGTGACCGTTGACCCGCGCAAGATCGCCGACATTCTCCACTCCGAAGCGGGCCACAACGCCATCTTCACGCTGGAGATTCGGGGCAAGGCGCCGGCGCGCGTGATGCTGCGCGACTGGCAGGTGGACCCGGTCCTGGGGTCCCTCCTGCATGTCGATATGGTGCGCGTGGCGCTGGACGCGAAACTCAAGGTGAAAGTGCCGGTGCAGGTCACGGGCGAGGCCAAGGGCGTCAAGACGCAGGGGGGCATCTTTGAGTTCCTCCTGCGCGAGGTCGAGGTCGAGTGCCTTCCCGACGATATCCCCGATCACTTCGTCATCGATGTCTCGGAGTTGCTGATCGGCAAGACGCTGCGCGTCGCGGACCTTCCGGCAAGCGACAAGTTCAAGGTCTTGACGGATGCCACCCGCGCCGTGGCCCACGTGGTCATTCTGAAGGTCGAGGAAGAGAAGCCGGCGGAGGTGGTCGAGGTGGCGGCGCCTGGCGAGCCGGAAGTGATTCGCAAGGGCAAGGCGGAGGAAGAACCCGCCGAGGAAGAGGCCGGCGGCAAGAAAGAGAAGAAGGAGTCCAAACCGGTCTCGGGTTGATGCGGCGGTGGCGGGAAGGGCAGCGTGAAACTGATTGTCGGCCTCGGCAACCCCGGCTACGAATACCACCTGACGCCGCACAACCTGGGATTCATGGCGGTGGATCGGCTGGCGGACGATTGCGGAGTCGATATTGCGCGGCGGGAAGCGCAAGCGGTGACCGCGCGCACCGAGCTCGAAGGCGAGCAGATTATCCTGGCCAAGCCGCAGACTTACATGAACCTGAGCGGCATGGCGGTGGCGAGGCTGCTCGAGAAGTACGAACTGGCGCCGGCCGATTTGCTGGTGCTGGTGGACGATGTCGACCTTCCCCTTGGCATGTTGCGGATTCGGCCGCGAGGGAGCGCCGGCACGCACAACGGGTTGAAGTCAATCATCGGCTCGCTCCAGGCCGATGAGTTCGGCCGGGTAAGGCTCGGCGCCCGGCCCGAGCGCGAAGTGGACGACCGGGTCTCCTACGTTCTCGGCCAATTTCGCAAGGCGGATCTGGAGCACGTGGCGGAGATGCTCGAGCGGGCCGGTGAGGCCGTGCGAGTGATTTTGAAGGAGGGAATTCCTGCGGCGATGAACCGCTTTAACCAGCGTGTTCGGTCGCCTGAGGCATAAATCGCGATGCGCAAATACGAGATTATTTTTGTGGTCAGACCGGATGTCAACGATGAGGACCTCGATAAGCTCGTCACCCAAATGCAGGGTGTGGCGACCGGTGCGGGCGGGACCATTGAAAAGGTTGAGAAAATGGGCCGCCGCCGCCTTGCCTATCGAGTGGCGCGCCAGCGCGAGGGGTTGTACATCCTCTTCGTGCTGGAAGGCAATGGCGACACGGTGAAGGAGTTTGAGCGCCGGCTCAAGGTGACCGACTCGGTCATCAAATACCTGACGGTTCGAGTGGATGAAGAGCTGAAACGGGCGGAGAAGTTTAAGGCTATGCGGGCCAAGCAGGAGGCCCGCCGGCCACGTTCCAAGCCCGCACCTGCGGCGGCTCCTCCGGCGGCTCCTCAGGTTACGGCCGAGCCAGCCCAGGGATGAAGGAGTGAATGGATATGGCAGATCAGAGACCCAGCGGTCCTCCGTCGGAGCGCCCAGGCAGGAAAGAGGGCGGCGCGCCCGGCGGACGAAGGCAATACTTCCGGCGACGCAAGGTTTGCAAGTTCTGCGCTGAGAAGATTGATTTTGTGGATTACAAGGATGTGCGGCTCATCGGGCAGTTCATTTCAGAGCGCGGGAAGATCTTACCCCGGCGCCTGACGGGAACCTGCGCCCCGCACCAGCATTCGCTCACGACCGCCATTCGGCGCGCGCGGAGTATCGCTCTGCTGCCCTTTACGAGCGCGATCTAGTCCCAAGGGTCCGGGAAGGGGCGGCCTGCCCCCCCTGTGGAGGTTGTGGCGCTGCGCAGCGCGTCGCGGGCGAACTGAACTGAGGGAGTTTCTTCGATGGAAATCATTCTGTTACAGGATGTCGACAAACTGGGAAATCGCGGTCAGATTGTGACCGTGGCTGACGGCTACGGCCGCAACTTTCTTCTGCCCAAGAAAATGGCGGTGCAGGCGACGCCGCAGAACCGCAAGTGGGTGAACCAGCAGCGCGTAAGGTTTCTGAAGCAGACGGCCAAAGAGCAGGCGGAGGCGGAGGAGCTTGCCAAGCTGGTTGCCGAAGTCTCGCTCACCTTCACGCGCAAGTCGGGTGAGCAGGGCCAGCTCTTCGGCTCGGTCACGGCGATGGACGTGGCCGAGGGCCTCGCCGCCCAGGGTTTCCGGATCGACCGGCGCAAGATTCAGCTCGATCCCCCCATCAAGCTGGTCGGCGAGTACAGCGTCCCGGTCCGCTTGCACCGCGAGGTCACGGCGGCCGTCAAGGTCAAGGTGGAAGGCGAGGCGCAGACTCCCGCGCCCGCCGCGGAAGAAACCAAGGCATAGGGTGCGCGGTTTCCCGGCCCGCATCCAGGCGGCGGGAGGCTCGCACTTGCATTTTCGTTTCGCCGCGCGGCCATAACATCAGACAGCACGCTGACCTGGGTGTGAGGGTTTGGCCGCCGGGTGGGCAATGGTTTCCACAGGATGGGTGCGTCTTTCCACAAGTTTCTTGAGTTACCCACAAGAAATCCACAACTTTCGCTCCCCATTGACTTGAGTTAGGGCGGGAGCATAATACAATTCTTCGTGATGCCGGGCACACTGACAACCGATCGGACGTTCCCCCACAACCTCGAAGCGGAGCGCGTCTTGCTCGGCTCCGTCCTCCTCGACAACGGAGCGATCAACGTCGCGCTGGAGATCATCAACAAGGATGACTTCTTCGCCGAGGGTCACCGCATCACGTTTGAGAAAATGGTGGCCATTTCGGAGAAGAACCGCACCATCGATCTGGTCACGCTCTCCGAAGAGCTCTCCAAGGAAGGCCTGCTCGAGAAAGTCGGCGGAGTGGCTTACCTCGCGGCGCTCACCGATGGCGTTCCGGTGGGGAGCGCGGCCTCGGTCTCCGAGTACACCCGCATCGTCAAGGAGAAGTCGGTCATCCGGCGGTTGATGAATGCTTCCTACAACGTCATCTCGCGCTGCATGGAGGCTAGCGAAGACCCCGAAGCACTCATCGATCTGGCGCAGAGCCAGATCTTTGAAATCGCCGAGCAGAAGGTTCCGTCCGGCTTCCTGGGCATTCGTGACATCGTCAAGTCGAGTTTCGGCACGATCGATGTGCTGTTTGACCGCGGCCAGCGGGTGACGGGGGTCGAGACGGGCTTCGAAGAGCTCGACAACATGACCTCGGGGCTGCAGGCCGGCGAACTCATCATCGTTGCGGCGCGCCCCTCGCTGGGCAAGACGGCGCTGGCGCTCAATATCGCCGCTCACGCCGCCTTCCAGGGGAAGGTGGTGGGAGTTTTCTCGCTCGAAATGAGCAAGGAATCGCTGCTCATCCGCCTGCTGTGCTCGGAGGCGCGCATCGACAGCCACAAACTGCGCACCGGCTTTTCCAGCCGCGAGGATTGGAACCAGATGACCAAGGCACTGGGCCGCCTTGCCGAGGCTCCGCTCTTTATCGACGACGCTCCGGCGCTCAGCATCATGCAGATTCGCGCCCGCGCCCGCCGGATGAAGGCGGATAAAGGACTCGACCTGCTGGTCGTTGATTACCTGCAACTGGTCGCCGGGCACGGCCGCTTCGAGAACCGCACGCAGGAAGTCAGCTTCATATCTCGCGGCCTGAAGAGCATCGCCAAGGAGTTGCACGTTCCGGTTTTGGCGCTCTCGCAGTTGAGCCGCGCGCCCGAGGAACGGCCCGGACACCGCCCGCAACTCTCCGACCTACGCGAGTCGGGGTCCATCGAGCAGGACGCGGACGTGGTGCTGTTTATCTTCCGCGAGGACGTCTACAAGCGCACGGGCGAGGATGAAGAAGGCGAGCCAGCGGGCCGCACGGAGCTCATCGTCGGCAAGCAGCGCAATGGCCCCACCGGCAACGTGCGCGTCGTGTTCATCAAGCGCTACGCGCGGTTTGAGAA
>Ga0187878_1001707_pt1 | contig 20803 bp, 17 predicted proteins | sample June2016WEW_17_1_FD_132979 | JGI IMG/M metagenome (GOLD analysis project Ga0187878, IMG submission 132979) | Peatland microbial communities from SPRUCE experiment site at the Marcell Experimental Forest, Minnesota, USA - June2016WEW_17_150 | ecosystem: Environmental > Terrestrial > Soil >...
CAGGCGGGCCAGCTGGTATTGGGCCGCATTGGTGTCCTGGAATTCGTCGACGAGAATGTGCTGGTAATGGTCCTGAAACCGCAGCCGGACCTCGCCGTGATCCGTCAGGAGACGCACGGCCAGGAGCAGAAGGTCATCAAAATCCACGGCGTGATTGGCCCGTAAAAGATCTTCATATCGTCGGTAGACGCCGACCGCCGCTTTCTCCCAGGCAGAGGCTTGCTCGAACGCATCCGGACCCCGCATGTCGTTCTTGGCGCGAGAGATCGAAGCCAGCAGGGAACCCGGTCGGTACTGTTTCGGATCCAGGTTCTCTTCCAGGATTGCCTCTCGAACGAGTTTCTCTTGATCGTCTTCGTCGTAGATGACGAAATCCTGGGGCAACCCAACCCTTGTCCCCTCGCGTCGCAGCCAGCGGGCGCACAGGGAATGGAAGGTTCCCAGGCTCAGACGTTTTGGGTCGAGCGAACCACTCAAAGAGCTGGGAACGGAAGCCTCGGGCCTGCGGCTCAGCAAGGATTCGACCCGGGCGCGCATCTCGCGAGCCGCCTTGTTGGTGAAGGTAACCGCCAGAATGCGGTCAGGCCCTGCGGATCCGGCTGAGGCCAGGTAGGCAAACCGGTAGGCCAGGACGCGAGTCTTCCCTGACCCGGGGCCTGCGACCACGAGGGCCGGGCCTTCGCCGAGCGTTACCGCCAGGCGCTGCTGGGGATTCAGCTCCGAGAGCAAGTCGATGGGGGCGATGGCGGCACGTTCTCCATGATCGAGGCGGGTCAACCCAGTCCACAGGACCCGGAACGGAGGGGCAGCGGCGCCCACCCAGCGGGGGAAGGTCCCGGTTTCAGCCCTCCTCCTTCGGACCCCTCAGCGCAGCGGCACGGCCATCGCTGACTGGGAGCTGAGTGGATCCCATTTGCCCAGGGCCTGTGCGTTCCACGGGTTCTTGGCCGACAGGTTCTGGGACGGGTGCAGGTCGACCCGCCAGGCCCGACGAAGGCGGCTCGGCCTATCGGTTACGCGCCGCGCGACTCCAGTTCATCCCGGAGCAAGGTGGACAGGATAACGCTCACGATGGTCACAACGAGACCGCCCAAGAATGCTGGCCAGAAGCCGTCCACGCGGAATCCGATTCCAAAGTGCCCGCCAATCCACCCGGTGAACCAGAACAGGAACGTATTGATCACAAGCGTGAAAAGACCCAAGGTGAGCAAGATGAGAGGGCAAGTCAACAGGCTGATTAAAGGCCGCAGAAGGGCATTGACCAAACCGAACACGAGGGCTAGCAATACGATCGAGACCCAGTAGGTCGATTGAGCATGAATGCCTGGAATCAGGCGAAGGGCGGCGTAGATGGCTACCGCATTGATCGCCCACCTGAGAAGGAACCTTTCCATTAGACTCCTCCCGAATCCCTGTGGAAAGCAGACCTGTGCTCCTCAGCGGCCCTGAGCAGGACCCCTGCCGTGCTCGTTCTCCGGGTAGACCCTCAACTCTTTCTCCATCCACACCAGGGTTCGCCCTTTGCGAAACCCGAGGCGTACCAAGTCCTCCTCCGCACTGCCTGGAGGGATCTCCAGCACGAACTCCAAATCCCAGCCACCGGAACGCAAGGCGTGGGAAATGAGCGCGGTCTCGACTTGACCCTTCCACTCCGGGTCCACCACAGGCAAGGCCTGGAGCGTACCGAAGCGTTGAATGGACCAGAGGAAGGCGACGAGATGGCCTCTGTCCCGCAGCAGCCAGTGGGCCTCACTATCCCCGGTCATGGACAGAGTGAGGAATCTCCAAATTGTAGGCCGGAACGTGTTGGGCGTAAGAGGCGAAGTCCACGCCAGCCCCTCGGGATGCACCCGCATGGCCAGCTCGTATTCCTCACGCCATTCTCCGCCTCGACGCGCCGAAGGTCCCTCCAAGCCTCGCCCCGTAGGGGTCTCTTCTGTTGGATGGATGTATCCGCGGGGCCGGGTCCACAGGGCTCTCTGCGTTACCTCGCAGAATCCCAGCGAGAGATACAGGTCCAGAGCAGGGGAATTGTCTGTCTTCACCTGCAGCACGGCCCGCTCCCCGGCGAGCGCACGGATCTCGGCTAAGGCCAAGAGCGTCAGGGCTCGGGCGATCCCCTTGCGACGGCTGGCCGGATGTACCGCCACGTTGGCAATCGCCCAGGTCCTGGGTGAGCCGCGCGAGGGGGCAAGGCTCACGTTTCCTACGATTCGGCCGGCCTCGCTCCATACGAACCCATGGAACCAGTCCATTTCCTCGCTCGATCCGAGCCGCCGATACACATGCCAGCCGAAGGAACCCGAGGAGGCGAGGGTCCTGGCCCTCCTCAGCAATGCGAGGCCGGTAGAATCCAGCGAGCCGTGGAAGCATAACTCGATCAGGTCGGCGATGCCTGCCATATCCTTGGGGAACTCAGCCGGACGTGGGCCGACCATCGGCCGGTGGTCAGCCAAGGGGACGGCCATCGGCCTCCCTTCGCCAGTGGCTTAAGCCAGTATTCTTCATTCTCCCGCGCAATTTCCCCCTCTTCCCGTGGGGGAGCGTATTTGTCAACCACATTCCGGCGCAGATCGAAATCTGGGGGAGGGGGCCGCGTCGGGATGAAAACGAGCCGGACATCGATCCCCCAGGGTCCGTCGATCTTTCCTTCCGGTCGCTCACACCTTTTCTGGTTCGAAGGGCATTGCCCCCTCCTGCGGATCGGAAGGCCCCGACAGAGCTTGCAGGAGAACGCACCGTCCCTCCTCCAGAACGGCCTCGACGCCCTCGGCGCGGTCGCCCTCCCCCTGGTGGTGAGCGAACTCACGTGGGGGGTCGAGCAGAGTGGATGGCTTCCCAATCTGGCTAGGCGAGTGCGTGAATCCGAATGATGTCGTCCCTCAATTCAAACCCACGGAATCCAACGGACCGTGCCAGGTTCTCCAGGGTAGAATAGTCGTCCTCACCCGTGAAGTCCCTGGCATCGTCGCTCAGGATCACATGACGGAGCGCCAGGGGATGACCGAAGATGTGGCCGAGCTCTTTTCGAACCGGTGTGTACTGCTCGCCTTTGGCGGTAACCCCGCCGCAGTAATGTCCATCCAGCTAAGATCAACAGGGCTCGTCGATTGTGTTCAGGACCTGGGAAAGAACTTCGCCGCGGTCCCCTTCAAGCCGGGTGACATGCGAACAGTTGGCGAACCTCCTTCTGGCCGCGCGGAAAAGTTCTGGGCTAAGTTCTATCGAATAGGCTCTACGAAACGCATGCCCCACAGCGTGGATGGTCTCGCCCCGGTATGTCCCGGTTTCAATGAAGATGGGTGTCTTGAACTTCTTGGCGTACGCTCTGATGATTCGATGCTTGACCGCCTCGGGTGGAGGCATCGGCTTGCCCGAAAGTGTCCACTTTCCATAGACGCGTTCCTCCGTGTAGCGGGAATACAGCCACGTCCTTTTCAGGAGGTCCTTGATGCCCTTGGGAATCCAGACCATGACCATCCCGGGTGGGCGAGAAGCCCATCTCCTGTGTGAGGTTTCCCCGATCCCCGTTCCGACAGGTATTCTACCCGATCTGCAAGTCGATCAGCCATTCCTCTACCTCCCATGCGTCGGCCGAGCAATCCGAACTAATTGCCTATGCTTGAAGTTGAACGAGTTCCGGCGCTCGCGTACTTGAGCCTTGGGGCCGCCACGGATCGAGTTCCGGGAGCGGATCACGGAAACTCTCCGGGGTTGTCCAGAGCGGATGGAATGAAAGCTCCTTGGGGCAACGACAGCCTGAGAAACATGGAGCCCCTGGCAAGGTGCTGCCGGTCTGGGCCTTGCGATCCCTGGAGGGCTCGCTCAGCCTGGAAGCGGTCCAAGCCCGGAAACTCTGGCCAACAGATGTCTTAGGATTTTCGGCCTCTGGGTTTGGCAAAGGTTGGGGAGGAAATGGCCCGGGTCCTTCCGTGGTCAGCTCTTCCGCTCTCGCCTCCTCAGCCGGAGAGGGAAGCAGAGTGAGCTCAGTGCCCTGCGGCGATTCCTCGACTTGCTTGTGACCCTCCAATGCCCGGCGTATAATCTTCTCGTGCCCGTCCTGGACGCCGCTACTCTCGATATTCTCAGCCACAGCGCAGAGCAGAGCCAGAGGCTCGGCAGCCGCCTGGGCGAACTTCTCCGACCCGGAGATCTCGTCTGCCTGCGAGGAGATCTGGGGACCGGCAAAACCACGTTGGTTCAAGGCATCGCTCGAGGCTGGGGCGCGATCCAGCCTGCGACGAGTCCGAGCTTCGTCCTTCTCAATCAGTATCGGGACCCGGATGGCCGCGTCCTATTTCACGCGGATGGGTACCGCCTCGAGGCGGGCAGCTTCTTGGGCTTCGATGTCGAAGAGCTTCTGCAAGAGGGAGCGTTGGTGATCGAATGGCCGGAGAGGTTCGGGTCGCTGCCGCAGGAGCGTCTCTGGGTCGAGTTGCGTTGGGTCGAAGATACTCGGCGAGGCCTCCGCTTCACCCCCACCGGCAGGCGCTTCGAAGACCTGATTTCCAAGTATCGTCACCTCACCTACGGCGGGTAGCATGATCCTGGCGATGGATACGTCCTCCGAGATGCTCGGTCTGGCGCTGCACGATGGGAAACGTCTGCTCTCGGAGTCGTCTTGGCCTGTGCGCTTGCGTCATACGGTCGAGTTGGCGCCCGCTGTCGCAGTCTTGATCGATCGGGCCGGGATTAAGGTGAGGGATCTGGAGGCGGTGGCTGTGACGCTGGGTCCGGGCTCCTTCACAGCGCTTCGCATTGGTATCTCTTTTGCCAAGGGTCTCGCCGTGGCAAGCCAGATTGGGGTTATTGGCGTGCCCACGCTCGATGTCCTGGCGCGGGCTCAGATTCCCAGCGGGGAAACTCTGGTGGCGGTGTTGGAGGCCGGGCGCCGTCGCGTTGCCGCGGCCTGCTACAAATGGATCGATGAGAGCTGGAGAGAGACCAAACCGCCAGCGGTCTACACCTGGGAGACACTGGTAAAAGCGATTCCCCGACGCGCGAGGGTCTGTGGCGAGATCAGGGATGAGGGCCGAAATCTCCTCGAGCACCGCCGAGACTTGAGGGTCGTCCCGGGGGCCTGGTCACTTCGGCGGGCCGGACACCTCGCAGAACTGGCGTGGGAGAAGCTGCGGGCTGGTGAAACGACGCCCGCAGGAGATCTGGCACCTCTGTACTTGTGCGCAGCGGAACCATGAGGTAGGGCGACTGGGCTTTGAAGGGATCATGAAGCAAGTCCGGTCCTGGCCAGTCCGGCCCATGCGGCTCGAAGACATTCCCGCTGTGATGGAAATTGATCGGGTATCCTTTCCGATTCCCTGGTCCGAGCGAACCTATCGATTTGAGATCACGGAGAACCCCTCTTCGCATCTCTTGGTCACCACAGCCGAGCCGGAGTCGGTTACCTCAGCCATTGTCGGGTTCAGCGGCTATTGGCTGGTGGTGGATGAGGCGCACATCTCGACCTTCGCCGTCCATCCCGGGTGGCGTCGCCAGGGGATAGGCCAGGCTCTTTTGCGGGAGGTGCTCCGCCAGGCCGTCTTGCAAGGGGCAACCAGCGCAACTCTCGAGGTCCGCGTGAGCAACCTGGCCGCCCAGCAGCTGTACGCGAACCACGGTTTCGTTCCCGTAGGGAGGCGACGGGGCTACTACCGAGACAACAACGAGGACGCGTTGCTCATGACCACGTATTCGCTCAAACCTCCTGCCTAGCGAAGGGCCGGCAGGCAGACACCCCAACGGGGAATAGCACCCCATCGCCGATTGGTGGTTGGAGGGGACGGGATTGGAAGAAGCCCGTTTTTCGCGCCTCTCGGATCGAGTCGGCCAGGGGAGGAAGAAAGGCCGGGGCCCCCCCGGGGGGAAGACCTGTTAGCTTAGGAGAGATATGAGAATCCTGATCACCGGAGGAGCCGGGTTCATCGGAACCCATTTGGCCCTGCACTTTTCCCGCCTCGGCCATGCGCTGGCGGTCTACGACAATCTCTCGCGCAAAGGCTCCGCGGAAAACCTGGAGTGGCTCCAAACCCAATTGCAGGGACTCGAATTCATCCGCGCGGATGTTCGAGATTATCCGGCCTTGGAGACCGCGGCGCGAGGACGAGACGCGATCTTCCATCTGGCGGCGCAGGTGGCCGTCACTTCTTCTGTGACCTCGCCCCGCGAGGACTTTGAGATCAACGCGCTGGGGACCTTTAACGTCCTGGAGGCAGCGCGTCGCACGGCTCGCTCGCCCATTGTGATCTATAGTTCGACCAACAAGGTTTACGGCGCCCTGGAGTCGGCCCGGGTGGTTCAAGAAGAAACCCGCTATCGGTTCGCCGACTTGCCTCACGGGGTGAATGAGGGATGGCCTATCGATTTTCATTCGCCCTATGGATGTTCGAAAGGGGCCGGGGATCAATACGTTCGGGACTACGCCCGCATCTACGGTTTGCCGACGGTGGTCTTTCGTCAATCGTGTATTTACGGGGAACGCCAGTTTGGGGTTGAGGATCAGGGCTGGCTCGCCCATTTCGTCATCTGCATTCTGCTTGGAAAGCCGATTACGATCTACGGGGACGGCCGACAGGTCCGCGATGTCTTGCACATCGATGACTTGGTGAGAGCCTTTGAGCAGGCCGTCGAGCGTATCGATCAAGTTCGAGGCGAGATTTTCAACTTGGGCGGGGGGCCGGCCAACACGCTCTCCGTCTGGAGCGAAACGGGCCCCATGCTCAATCGCCTCGCCGGACGGCCGGTCGACGTTCGCTGGGGAGACTGGCGTCCGGGGGATCAGAAGGTGTACGTCAGCGATGTGCGCAAGGCTGGGCGTTTGCTGGGCTGGAAGCCCACGGTGCCACCGTGGGAAGGGCTGGGCAGACTCTGGGAATGGGCCCGTGCCAACCAAGGGCTGCTCCAGGGCTGAAGCAGGGCATTGCCCGACCAGGAGGGAAGCCGGTGAAGGCCGAAGAGCAACTCGAAGAGGTCGCGCGGGAGGTCTCGGTCTGCGAGCGCTGTCGACTTCATGCCTCACGAAAGCACGCCGTCCCGGGGGAGGGGCCGGCGAACGCGGACATCATGTTCATCGGCGAGGGACCGGGATTCCACGAGAACGAACAGGGGCGGCCCTTCGTGGGGGCGGCAGGGAAGTTTCTTGAGGAGCTCTTGGCCTCGATCGGTTACCAGCGTGACCAGGTTTTCATTTGCAATGTGGTCAAGTGCCGGCCGCCCGGGAATCGGGATCCCCTGCCAGACGAAATCGAGGCTTGCCGTCCCTACCTGGACCGTCAAATCGCGGCGATGCACCCCAAGATCATCGTCACGCTGGGGAGATACTCGATGGCCCGCTTCTTTGGAGATGCGAAGATCAGCGCGATCCATGGGAAGGCGCAGGTGACGGACGGTCGGCTTCTGGTGGCGATGTTTCATCCCGCGGCCGCACTGCACCAACCCAGCCTGAAGCGGACAGTGGAAGAGGATTTTCATACCCTTCCGGATTTGATCAAGCGTGCTTCCCAGATGGTCCCGGCCGAGCCCGCCTCTCCTCCTGAGGAGCCGAAGCAGCTTTCACTTCTCTAGTCCAGGAAGACGTGAGCGTTTGGGCTCCGCGTTTCCCCAACCCCGTCCGGAGCTTGACCGAAGGGTGTCGATCTGCGAGCACGAACCTGTGGTTGCGTTCCCCTATGGCCCGTTTCGTTGAGCGGTTTCCAGAGCGCGACCTGTGGAATCGTCCCAGGAGGCATCGATGGAAAAGCCGAAAGCCTTGATCACAGGCATCACCGGCCAAGATGGTTCTTACCTCGCCGAGTTCCTCTTGGGCAAAGGCTACGAGGTGCACGGGTTGATCCGGCGGGCCAGCACGTTTAACACCGACCGAATTGATCATCTCTACCAGGACCCGCACATCAACGGTGTGCGCCTCTTCCTGCACTACGGAGACCTCTCCGACTCAACCAATCTTGTCAAGATGCTCTATCGGCTGCAGCCGAATGAGATCTACAACCTGGCCGCACAGAGTCATGTAAAGGTCAGCTTCGATATGCCGGAGTACACCGGGGATATCACGGCCCTTGGCTCCGTGCGCTTACTGGAGGCCATTCGCGAGACGGGAATCCAGTGCCGGTACTATCAAGCCTCCAGCAGCGAGATGTATGGAAAAGCTCGCGAGATCCCCCAGAATGAGCTTACCCCCTTCTATCCGCGAAGCCCGTATGCGTGTGCCAAGGTCTTCTCTTACTGGACCACGGTCAATTACCGCGAAGCCTACGAGATCTTCGCCTGTAATGGGATTCTTTTCAACCACGAGAGCCCACGGCGCGGCGAGACCTTTGTGACGCGGAAAATCACGCGGGCACTGGCACGTATTGAAGCGGGGGTTCAGGACAAGCTATTCCTCGGCAATCTCGAGGCCCGCCGCGACTGGGGCTATGCCCCGGAGTATGTCGAGGCGATGTGGCAGATGCTTCAGGCGCCAGAGGCCGACGACTATGTCATCGCCACCGGGGAGAACCACTCCGTGCGCGATTTTCTGGAAGAGGCTTTCGGATATGCGGAAATGGATTGGCAAAAATACGTAGAGGTCGATCCCCGCTACTTCCGCCCGACCGAGGTGGACGCACTCCTGGGGGATGCCGGCAAGGCCCACTCCAAGCTAGGGTGGCGGGCGAAAGTAAGCTTCCGCGAGCTGGTTCGGCTGATGGTGGACGCGGATCGCCAGACGGTGCGGAGACAGATCGAGGGAGGAACAGCCGCCGTTCACTGACTCCCGCAAGGTGGAGCCCGAAATGCAGAGACCTGGACGACGGCTCGGTTCCAGGCGAGACAACCAGTACCCATTGCGCTATGTCCATTCTCTTCTACACCGCCTTTCTCCTCGTCCTTCTCCTCCCCTCGGCCAACATCCAGTTGTTCGATGGGTTCCCGCTCAGCCGCCTGCCTGAGTTCGCCGCTCTCTTGTTGGTTGTCCCCCTGATTGCCTGGGTCGACCTTCGCCAGAGGCTGGACGGCTGGTTGAAGCGGTTCCATCTATGCCCCATCGGTCTGTGGAGCCTCCTGGTCCTTGCCTTGGGTATCAAGTTGGCATTGTTAGCCTCCGGGGTACACCAGGGGTTCCTCGGTTGCTATCGCTCCCCCGCCCCGCCGGTGGATCACTACCGTGGACCCGTGGTGAATCTCGCCTGTGAGCGTTCATACGAAAACCCCTTTGCGCGGTTCGGGGCAACTCGCGTGGACTCGCAGATCGACTTTGCGCCCAGCAACTGGGACCTGACCTTCATCAATTCAAGCCGGTACGATTACTACGATTGGGAGCCTGGGAACATCCTGCGTGATCGCTTGCCTCTGGAGGCCACTTGGACAGGGACGGTGGTTGCTGCTCCCGGCCAGAGATTGGCGATCACCTATGTGGGCTCCGGCGAGATTACGGTAGGGGGAGAGCATGTGGTCTTGGGTCCGACCTATGACCGCGTCGCGCACGTTGAGGTCCCCTTGCCTGAGGGGATTTCCACCCTGCAGGCGGCATATCTCTTTGACGACGGTTCACGAAGCGGGCAGGACCCAGAGTTATGGGGACCCCGCGCGACCTTTGCCCTTTTCCGGGAAGCCGGAGGCCAACAGAACCCCCTGCCGTCCGCTCCTGTCCCGTTCGGCTGGAGCCTTCTTGCCGGCCTCGGAGACGCGCTCATGGTGGCCTTGCTCCTTCTGATCGTGATTGTTCTGGTTTCCAAGCTCATGAAGGAGCTGGCTTGGCTCGTCGTGATGGGGGTGGCCACTTCGGTGATTGTGCTTCTACCCCTCAATCTGGTGATATCTCAGCTCGCGCTTGCTGGCCTCGCAGTGGCTCTGTTCGTCGTGCAGACGCGCTGGCGATGGTTCTCTCTTCTGTTCCTGTACATGGTCCTTGTCATCCTTTCGCTGGGGTCGATGCGGGCTGCGTACCCGCGTTGGGATTATGTTGTGTATCGCACGGCGGGGAACGACAACCTCACGGCCGAGTCGCAGGCCCAATCCATTCTGCAGACGGGCTCCCTGGAAGGCGGCGAGGCCGTGTTCTATGCTCAACCTTTCTACCGCTACGCCAAGTTCATAGAACACGTCCTTTTCGGCGATGGGGACGTGCTCTATGCCTCATTTCAACTTGCCGCGCTCCTCGCAGGCGTTTTCGCGGTTTTGACTCATCTGGCTCCTCAACCATCTCGGGGTTGGAAACAGCTGACATTGGTTCTGGCAGGCGCAGGGCTGCTTGGAATCTGCGCGTACTACGCGGCTGGATTCATCCGGGATGGGTTGCCTGAGTACTTGACCTGGACAGCAATCTTCTGGGCTGTATTGTGGCTACTGTCCGAGAGCCGTTGGGAGCTTGTTTGCGCCGGGGCGATTTTGGGTCTCGCCAGCATTGTCAGAAGCAATCAGATTCCTGGCAATGCCCTTGTGCTTGCGCTTGGCCTTCTCTTGGCGCGTCGGTCGCCCGTCAAGTGGAGGTTGGCAAGCGGAACTCTCTTCCTTGCGACCATGCTTCTCCCCCTCCTGCACAATTGGTACTACGGACATTCCCTTGTGATTACGACGACGAGTGCCCAAGCGCCCACCAACCTCATCCTGGGCCCCAGCTTCTGGTCCGCCTTGGCAGGAGGCCAAGGGAAGGCGCTTCGGACCCTCATCGATCAGGCCCGTTTGCTCTTCTTCTTCGTGCCACTCGACCGTGGGCAGATACCAGTTGCTATGTCCGCCCAATGTCTTCTTGGGCTTTGGATGGGGGTTGGGATCTGGCGGGGGTTGCGCGGGTTCCGCTGGCGCGATCTCTGGCTAGGGATCCCCGTCGTCTACCTGCTTACCCAAGTTGTGTTTGCCATCAACACCTACTATCCTCGTCATATTATCATCGCGTATCTCGCTATGGGAATTTCGGTATTGATCGCGCTCTGGAATCCCGTGGGTTGGCCTGCAGGACAAGTCGATCCTAAGGCATTCGGGGACCAATCCTTCTCGAGGCGAAGTGCTGGTTCGGTCGCCGCAGTGGAATGAGATAGAATTCTCCATGCGGCTCGATTTTCTGTTGAGACGTCAAACGTGAGGGAGCCTGAGTCTCCAATGGATTGGACGAACACGCGTTTCGCTGTTACCGGGAGTGCCGGATTCCTTGGAACAGTCTTATCAAGACGGATGCGGAAACGAGGTGTTCGTGAGATCGCGACCCGGCGCAGTCACGACTACGACCTGAGGCGGCTCGAGGACGTGCAGCGCCTGCTTGTAGACGAGCGTCCGGATGTGGTTATTCATCTGGCTGCCCGCGTGGGAGGTATCGGGGCCAATCGGGAACACCCGGCCGAATTCTTCTATGACAATCTCTTGATGGGGATTCAATTGCTGCACGAGTCCTGGCTGGCTGAGGTGAGTAAATTCGTGGCAATCGGCACGGTCTGTTCTTACCCGAAATTCACCCCGGTCCCCTTCCGGGAGGATGAGCTTTGGAATGGGTACCCGGAGGAAACCAATGCCCCTTACGGTCTGGCAAAGAAGATGCTCCTGGTCCAGTCTCAGGCCTATCGCCAGCAATATGGTTTCAATTCGATCTTCCTGCTCCCCGTGAACCTGTATGGACCGGGGGACAACTTCGACCTGCGCACCAGTCATGTCATTCCCGCTCTGATCCGGAAGTGCCTCGAGGCCGTGGACCGAGACGAGCGGGAGATCGTGCTGTGGGGGGACGGATCGCCGACCCGTGAGTTCCTGTACGTCGAAGACGCGGCCGAGGCGATCCTGCTCGCAACCGAGCGATACAACGAAAGCCTGCCGGTTAACCTGGGTTCGGGTCAGGAAATCAGCATTCGCGAGCTCGCGGAGAGAATTGCACGGATGACCGGGTTCAGTGGCGAATTCGTCTGGGATTCTTCAAAGCCAAACGGTCAGCCTCGCCGTGCCCTGGACACTTCGCGGGCCTGGGAGAAGTTCGGATTTCGAGCCCGGGTTGGGCTGGAGGAGGGTTTGAGTCGCACGATCCAGTGGTACCGAGAGCACTCCAGCACGTCGGGAAAACACCTCCATGAGAAAGACCAATGACGTGGCCGCCCGCCCATTGAAAAGCGCGGCACGGGGGTCGGATCCCTACGTGGAATCTCTTCACACCCGGATCCGCCCTCACCATGGCCTCGAGGGCCTTCCCCTCAAGGAAATCTGGGGTTCGCGAGATCTGCTGGGCTACCTGATCTGGCGTGATCTCCGCGTCCGGTACAAGCAAACGATCCTCGGTGCCGGCTGGGCGATCCTGCAGCCTTTTCTGTCGATGGTCGTGTTCACCATCTTCTTCGGCGGACTGCTCAAGGTTCCTTCGGAAGGATTGCCCTACGCGGTATTCTCTTTCGCCGCTCTGGTTCCATGGAACTACTTCTCCTCGGCGCTGGTGGGGGTGTCGGGAAGCCTGGTGGGCAATGCCGGCTTGCTCACCAAGGTGTATTTCCCGCGCTTTCTCATCCCGCTCGGAAACATGGTCGCACGTCTGGCCGACTTCGGTGCGGCCCTGCTCGTGGTCTTTGTGCTTATAGCCTATTACCGGCTGCCCTTGCGCTGGGAGTTGCTGAGCCTCCCACTTTTCCTCTTTCTGATGATGATCTGCGCTCTGGGGGTGGGCCTGTGGCTGGCCGGGATCAATGTCTATTACCGCGATGTGCAAGTGATTGTTCCCTTCTTGGTGCAATTGTGGCTTTTTGCCACGCCGGTGGTGTACCCGAGCAGCCTGATCAGCGGCCGATGGAAGGTGATTTATGCCCTCAACCCGATGGTAGCGGTTATTGAGGGCTTTCGTTGGGCTCTCCTGGGAACTTCGCCACCGGACCTGAGCCTGTGGGTCTCGCTGGGGGTGAACCTGGTGTTCCTCGCCTCCGGTATCTTAGTTTTCCAACGCACGCAACGGACAATGGCGGACGTGGTGTAGACGAGCATGAGCGACGCGGCGATTTCTGTTCGCGGCTTGGGCAAACGATACCGCATCCGATACGGCCCCCCGCCCGAGAGAACCCTGCGGGGAAGGTTGTCCAGCCTGACGACTCGAGAAGGCCGGAGTGGAAAGCGTCTGGCACCGGCGCGCGAGGATCATATCTGGGCGCTGAAGGATATCTCCTTTGACGTCTCTGCGGGAGATGTGGTCGGCATCATCGGACGCAACGGGGTGGGAAAGAGCACGCTTCTCAAGATTCTGGCGCGCATCACCGAACCGACGGTTGGCGAGGCTGACCTCCATGGACGCGTCTCTGCCCTTCTGGAAGTCGGGACTGGGTTTCATGCAGAGCTTTCAGGACGAGAAAACATCTTCCTCAGTGGCGCGATCCTGGGCATGCAGAGATCCGAGGTGATTCGCCGGTTTGATGAGATCGTGGCATTCTCGGAGCTGGAACGCTTCCTGGATGTTCCCGTCAAGCGCTACTCCAGCGGGATGTATGTGCGCCTTGGATTTGCGGTGGCCGCGCACTTGAACCCGGATATTCTGCTGGTGGACGAAGTGCTGGCCGTGGGCGACCTGGCCTTCCAGAGGAGATGTCTCGGTCGGATGAGCGATGTGGCCCAGGAAGGAAGAACAGTCTTGTTTGTGAGCCACCAAATGACTTCGATCCGCCGCCTATGCTCGAGCACCCTCTGGCTCGATGGAGGCCGCATTCGGTCCCTTGGCCCGACGGGCGAGGTCGTGGCGAAATATGAAAGCGAATCTTTGGGAGCGGCTGGTGCGGCTTCATCGGAGACCCCGCGACAGTACCGCGCTCGCTACATTTCCTGGAGAATCCGGGAGAGGGAGGGCCAAAACCCTCACGTGATCTCGACTCTCGAGCCCGTGGCCTTTGAACTAGAGCTGGATGTGGGCGAGAGAGTCCAGGCCAGCTACGGCGGATTTGAACTCTTCGACCTGGCGGGCCAACTGATCTGGTCGGGATCCACGCACGACGAAGGACGCGGGGACCTGCAGCTGGACCCGGGACGATACCTTTTTGAATTCCGCCTGCCCAACCTTCCATTGCGCCCCGGGGCCTATCGCCTTCACGCCAGCCTGTACGAGGCCGAGGGCCATCGGCTTCTGGATGATTGGTGGGCAATGCCTGAACTGATTGTTGCCACTCCCCCTCAGTCCCACCCGCAGGATGACTGGCAGGGAGTTTTGAACCTGCCCTTCCAGTTTCGTGCCATCCCCTGCGATGGCACGAACCCAGTATCCGCGTTTGAGCGAGATGCTCCAGGATGATCCGCCACCTCGCGGAGGCCCTGAAGAGCAACGTCAGACGAGCTTTGGATCGGTCCCCACGGATAGTAATCCTGGCCTATCACCGAGTAGCCGCTGGTGGGTTGGATCCGAATCAGTTGTGCGTCTCCCTGGAGCACTTCGAAAAGCAGATGCGCCTGGTACGTGACGAAACGCAGCCCATCCCGCTGAGGGAATTGGCCGTGAGACTGCGAGAAGGTAACCTGCAGCAGGCCGGTGTGGTCGTCACCTTTGATGATGGCTACGCCGACAATTGGATGAACGCCGCGCCGATTTTGCGGGAACTGGCCATTCCCGCAACCTTCTTCGTGACCTCGGGCATGGTGGACACCGGCCGCGAGTTTTTCGCGGATGAACTGATCCATTTGACCCTTTCGGCGCCGATCCTGCCTGAGGAATTGCACGTGTCAGTTGGCGGTAAGGTTCTTCGCCTAGCGGGGAAAGAGAGGCCCATCCCCACCACTCACAGGACCTGGACAGGCGAGGGCCCCAATCTGATTGACCCCGCGCCGCGGGAGGAGCTGTATCACAGCTTACACAGCCTTCTGCGCGAGGAGAACCTCGAAAGCCGCGAATCCATATTGACGGAGCTTCGCGAGCAGGTCGCATGGCCGCCCTCCCCCAGCTGCGAGAGCCACCGAACCCTTTCCTCGGCCCAATTGCGGGATCTCGTGAGAGAGAACCTGTTCGAGGTCGGGGCGCATGCCGTCGAACACTTGGTTCTCCGGCGTCTCCCTTCGGAGGAGCAGGCCTTCCAGATCAGGGAAAGCAAGACCCAACTGGAGTTGATTCTCTCTATGCCGGTCGAGAGCTTTGCCTACCCGTATGGGAGCGAATGGGACGTAAGCCCAACGACGGTTGATCTGGTCCGTCAGGCTGGCTTTGGTCTGGCGTGCGCCAATGTGCCTGGCCAGGTGAGCCGCGGTTCGGATCCCTATTGGCTTCCCCGCTATCTTGTCCGCGACTGGGGGGGAGCGGAGTTTGGGCGGAGGCTTCGCAGTTTCTTTGTGCCGCGTCCGGCCGCCCGACCTGTTTCCGCATAGGACACTCGTGAGAACTGCTTTGGTTCGCCTTTCAAGATGGGCATCGCGCATGGCCCAAGACCCGGCCACTTCGCTCTGGGTGGTTGCCGCGCTGGCCAGCCTGGTGCTTGCGCTGCTCTTGCGATACGCGGCGCTTTCGGATTTTCGTGAGCTGGCCCTCAATCGACTGCAAGACGACGCCTACTATTACCTCCAACCAGCCTGGCTCTTCGGGCAAAAACGGTTCTTTACCTTCGATGGGATTCACCCGACCTATGGCTTTCAGCCCCTGTGGATGTTGGTCCTGGTGTTTCAGGCAATGTTCACACCGGACAAGGTTGCCTTCGTGCGAGCGGCTGTCAGCCTGGGCGCCGTGTTCTATTGCCTCACGGGATTTGGCCTTTACTTGCTCGCCCGGAGATGGCTGGGGTCCTGGGGGGGGGTGATCCCGTCTTTCCTCTGGCTTCTCAATCCTCCTCTGGCTTCTGTCTTTCTTACCGCGAAAGAAAACGCGTTGTATGCCTTTCTGCTGATCGCCGCCGCGGCCCTCCTGTCCAGGCGTCTGAGGAATCCTGGGCGCCCCCGGGATTCCTGGCTGGAGGGTCTCGTCATCGGACTGATGGTCCTCAGCCGGGTCACCGCTGTGGTCCCCGCCATCCTGATCGTGTTTTGCCTCGCTGCGTTTTCTCCAGAGGCGAAGAAAGCGAGGCTTTATCGGACGGGCTGGCTGGCCCTGGGAGCCGGCGTGGTACTCCTCCCCTGGTGCCTCTACGCTCTCCGTTCGTTCGGTACCGTGTTTCCCAACAGCGGATCGGCCAAACTGCTCGACACCCCGGCTTCCCTGGCCTGGTGGTACAGTCGCCATTTTCCTTGGCCTTCCCTCCCCCGACTGGCCGCTCTCATTTCTCCCGTCCAGAGACTGTTTCTCACGAAGCCCGAATTTCTGACCCTTCCATCCCGAGGGCTTGCCGTCTCGTACTTCATTGGTTATCTGCCGGATCTGGCACTGGATTCTTGGGCGGCCGTGATCCCGGCCTCCGTGTCCCTGGCGTACAAGGTAAAGCTCCTTGGGATCGCGGCGGTCTTGCTGAGCGTATCCGCCTGGGTCGTGTGGCAATGGGTGTCTCGGCCAAAGACACTTCGCACGGGGCCTAGCAGGAACGAGAGTTCTCGCGGGGTGGTCTCTGGGGCGATGGCGCTGACCATTATTCTCGCCTCGGCCGCCGTCAATGGCTTTTCTAATTGGTTGCTCCTTCCTGGCTATCTGTTCTGGGGGATCTGGTACGCGGTGCCCGAGACCTTGAGCATCGTGCTCGGGGTGGCCACCGCGGGGACTCTCCTGGTTCGGGCTCTTGGGGCGATTGCGGCCCGGCTCGGTGGCACGGCCTGGCAGGTGGGCCGAGCGGTTTACATTGCGATCGTCTGCTGGACAGTTGTGGTGGGCTTGGGGCTATCCCTGAGGAGCTGGGAACCGCAGGCCTATAAGCCCTCTCCCGACCGAACGCAGTCGGAGGCCTATCTGGGTATCAATTGGATCAATACGAACCTGCCGCTGGGGTCGCGAATTGGGTCATACAGTGCTGGACTCATCGGGTATCTCACGGATAACATGCATGTGGTCAATCTGGATGGCCTTGCCAATTCTCCTGCTTTCGTCAGCCAAGATGAGCTTGGGCATCTTCTCTTTATTCGTGGCCTTGTTTCGACGGATCCAATTGTCGCCTATCTGCAGGAGGAGGGGATCGAATACCTGGCCAATGTCGACCCATCCGATCGGATCCGGAACGGGCCCTATTTGGGTCTCGTCTCGACGGCCCAGGCCCGGCTGCTCTATGAAGGTCGGGGTTTGGTGGATTGGGGGCCGGGCCAACCTCCGCGCCGGTTCATTGTGGTGGAATTGAATCGCTAGTTGGGATCCCTCCCGCAGGTCCCGGTGAAGCCCGTGGCAAGGACTGAGATGCCGGCTCCCGAAGCAATGGGCACTTGCCGAAACCCTTTGGAATACCCGGCGAATTTCGTGGGGTCAATCCATTTGAATCCTTCCTTCCCCCCGGTTCGAGGCTATGGCTGTGATCGGCCGCCAGATCGGCAACCGCCCCAAGGAAATGGACTCTGGGCAGGGACATCCAGACGAACTTGGCTCGGGGCGGTGGTGGCAGGACGGCGGCCAATCCTCTGCCAAAGGGCTCTACTTTGCATTGCAGTGAACATCTGTCCAGGATCCCGGGGAACGTGCCCGGTTGCACGTCCTGATGCCCAGAAGCGAGGACGTTGTTCCCTCTGAGGTCAACGACTTGGTCGATTCACATGAGGGGGTTCAGCACGTGCCTCGTCTGGGGTGGGCCCATGAACAATCTCCGGCTCCTAATGGCCCTCCCCAAAGCCGGTCGAAGTTCAAGCTCGCCGGTCGAAGCTCCGGGTGGATCCTTTTGATTCTCCTGAGGAAGGCTGGGGATCATTCCGGCCGCTGGATCGACTTGTCGCTCGCCATCCTGGGGTCCCAACCCGCGGTCGGATCGCGTCTTCCCTCTCGCAACCACCGTGAGGGATTCGGAAAGGGTCCGAAAACCCGAGGAGGTAGAAGGATCCCTTTCTTGCCTTCCAGGCTGCGGAGCAGCCCGACCCTCTTGAAGAGATGAACCTGACCCTCCGTCTGCTCCCCTTGCTTTGGCTTGAATTCCCAAAACGGCTCGGACGTCGGCCTGTCGGCGCACAGGAGCCCTGGCCTGGAAAAGAATGCTGACCCTCTTTGCGGTCCCCAAGGCTTTCGTGGGGGAGTTTTCCGGGATTCAGCAGAACGCGCTGAGATCCTGGAGAGCCTTGGGCGAAGACGTAAGGATCCTCCTCATCGGCAATGAGCAGGGTGTGGCAGACGAGGCCTCGAGAATCCGTGCTACGAATATCCCCGAAGTGAAACGCAACGAATGGGGGACTCCTTTGGTGGACGATGTATTTCGAATTGGTTCTGAGCGGGCGGATGGAGAGTGGCTTGCGTATGTGAATGCAGACATCCTCCTGCTGCGGGATTTCCTTCACGCGGTTCACACCTTGCAGGGTTTTCGTAGGCCCTCGTTGGCTGTGGGCCAGCGTTGGGACCTTGACCTGGGGAAAACGATTGATTTCTCGGACCCCCGCTGGGAGGCGGACACACGGGCCGAGGTGGAATCGATGGGTCGATTGCACCCCCCCTCCGGAATCGACTATTTTCTCTTCCGGCGCGGGACCTGGAAAGAGATTCCGCCCTTTGCGCTGGGCCGGACCATGTGGGACAACTGGCTGGTATACTCGGCGCGCGCCAGGGGTCTTGCGGTTGTGGATGCTACCGACAGCGTTTTGGCTGTCCACCAGAATCACAGTTATGGTGTCCGCCCCGCGGCTGCCGACTGGGTGTGGAAAGGGCCGGAGGCCGAGAGGAACCTGGAGCTAGCAGGGGGGCTCGATCACTACTTTACGATCGAGGACTCGACGCATCGCCTGAAGGGAACGCGAGTCCAACTCGCCTTGGATCGAGAGCACCTCTTGCGGAGATGGTCGAGATTGCGAATCCTGTGGCCTCCAGCCGCAACGTTGCAGTCCTTCTTTCAAAGGGCATGGCAAGCCATCTACGAAACCCGGGTGCGTGTCGCCCGATGGAGAGGAAGAATCTAGAATCGGACGGGATCTGCAAGCGAGCCTTGATTCGGCAAGTTGGGGCGGCGGGCCGCACAGAAGACCAGCGGCACGACGCGCGCTGATTGATCCACGGTGAATGTCATCGCCTTCGACGTGCCGGGGGGTTCTTCCCCCGATCCGCGAATTCCCGGCAGGGAGGATGGCCTTCGCTTCGAGCAGCGCGGTCTCGATCACCAAGCACGGTGGAGCGGATGAGGGCCCTGTGCGCCCAGGGTGAGATCAGGAGCTGGGGCGGGTGACGCCCGCAAGCCTTGGGCTAATCACGGGTGTCCTCTTGGCGGACCAGAGCAAGCTCTGGAAGGGTGTAGGCCTCTGCAGTCGGTGCCTGTGGGGCAAAAGGCGCAAGTTGATTTGCCGCAACCCCCACGGCGCTTCGGAGAGCGAGGTCTTTTCGCCACGAATTGGGAGGGTCAGTCGAATCATTAGGCCCCTCCTTCTCAACCGATGGTGCCCACAGTCTTTCGGTCGGAACGGGGCGGACTGTGGCCTTCCGGCTGGGAGAAGCCGTGGAAAACCGCGAGAGGGGTGCTGGAGAGCTCGCCGGTGAAGGCCATCCTCGAGGCCTGGCAAAGGGGCCGACTTGCCATGCAACCCTTCCGGGGTGGGCCTCGATTGGACTCGGGCGGAGAGTAGCGACGGACTGGCAATTCCGGAGGCCCTGGGCCAACAAGGATGCGACTCAGACGCCTGCCGCGGCTGGGCGCCTTTGGGAAGTAACACAAGTCCTTTCCCAAAGGGTGTTGCAGTGAGCCGCTGAACGAGCGGGGTTCTCCGCACCGGACGGGGTCGGGCCTTTGGGCCTTTGGGGACCGTCGCGTCACGAAAACGCGGATGGTCTGTGGGGAGGGGGTCTGTGACCACCTCGTACATTGGGGGGCTTTCTTGATGAGCAGCACAGGCGACCAGATCCAAACCGTTGGGGTTGTTGGTCTCGGGAAGTTAGGCGCCCCTTTGGCCGCGGCAATTGCGGCACAGGGAATCCCTGTAATCGCCACAGACTTGGACGCAAGAAAAGTGGAGAAGATCAACCGGGGGATTGCTCCGGTCGCCGAGACCCAGCTGGAAGAATACCTGGCACGGGCTCGGGGGAAACTTCGGGCGACTACGGATATCGTCGAGGTGGCGGCCAAGGGGGGAATTGTCTTTGTCATCGTTCCAACCCCCAGTGAACCTCACGGAGGGTTCTCTCTCCGGTATGTGCTTCCGGCTTGCGAGGCCATCGGAAAAGGATTGAAGAATCGCACGGATTTCCCGGTCGTTGTCATCACCTCGACGGTAATGCCAGGCTCGACCGGGGGGCCCATTCGGGAATGCCTCGAGGTGGCCTCCGGATCCAAGGCCGGAGCCGATTTTGGATTGTGTTACAGCCCCGAGCTTATCGCGCTGGGAAGCGTGATTCACGACTTCCTCAACCCGGATTTCGTGCTGGTCGGCGAGTCCGATGGTCGCTCGGGGGATCTCTTGGAAAGGTTCTATAGGTCCGTCTGCCAGAACGTGCCCTACATCGCTCGCATGAACCACGCTAATGCCGAGCTTTCGAAGCTGGCCGTCAACACGTTTGTGACCACCAAGATCGCGTTTGCGAACATGCTGGCCCAGATCTGCGAAGGGATCCCGGGGGCAAATGTGGACGTCGTCACGGGGGCCATTGGCCACGATAGCCGCATCGGGTCGAAGTATCTGAAGGGAGCGGTCGGCTATGGTGGTCCCTGCTTTCCCCGCGACAACCTGGCCATGGGAGAGGTGGCGCGTGAGGCGGGGGCCGTGGCGATCCTGGCTGAGGCCACGGACCGGTCCAATCGCAATGAAGTTCAGCGGCTGGTCTCAAAGGTCAAGCACTATTATCGCCCGGGGATGCGCGTGGGAATCCTGGGCCTCTCGTATA